>JACCDX010002159.1_pt1 | contig 62168 bp, 56 predicted proteins | sample 7449681 | NCBI WGS metagenome assembly JACCDX01 (sample SAMN15323450, study PRJNA562643) | freshwater metagenome | isolation source: river surface water | place: USA:Blue River Watershed | collected 2017-08-18
GCACGAATCGAGCGCGGACGACCTACGAACAGCGGGATCACCATATGGGGGAATACCACCACATCGCGCAACGGCAATAGAGGCAAGCTAATTGCTTCAGCAGGCAGGATCTGATTTCCAGACATAGCGACATCCTAAGAAAAACTCGATAAATCCGAACTGATTCATCGACACTTCAATCGCAATTCTGCGAATAGACTTGTTATATGGACAATAGCCGAAATTTCAAGATTCAGCCTTCAGAATGAACAAAAGCCCCTAAAAAGGGGCCGGAAACCAGAATGACTGAAAGGTCTATTTTGTTCAGGCTGCAGCGTCTCGGACACTGGCAGACTTTGGAGCGGCTTGTTGATCAGTTTCATCCGCGTAGACCAACAGAGGTTTACCCTGCCCGTCTATTGCAGCCTCGTCCAGAACAACACGCTTGATATTGCCCTGTGTGGGCAACTCGTACATAGTGTCTAACAGGGCAGATTCAAGAATCGAACGCAAACCACGCGCACCGGTCTTGCGCTTGATCGCTTTACGGGCAATCGCATGCAATGCAGCCGGGCGTATTTCAAGCTCAGCGCCTTCCATGGCGAACAGCTTTTGAAATTGCTTGACCAAAGCATTCTTCGGCTCAGTCAGGATTTGAATCAACGTGTCTTCATCAAGCTCTTGCAAGGTTGCAACAACAGGCAAGCGACCGACCAGTTCAGGAATCAGGCCGAACTTCACTAGATCTTCTGGCTCGACATCTAGGAATGTATCGCCAGCTGACTGTTCGATCTTGGAGTCAATTGAGGCCCCAAAACCAATTCCAGACCGCTCGGTACGGTTACGGATGACTTTCTCAAGCCCATCAAACGCGCCGCCCACGATAAAGAGAATGTTGGTGGTGTCGACTTGTACAAAGTCCTGGTTCGGATGCTTGCGCCCGCCTTGCGGGGGCACTGAGGCAACCGTACCCTCAATCAATTTAAGCAATGCCTGCTGCACACCCTCACCCGACACATCACGGGTAATGGATGGATTGTCTGCTTTGCGCGAAATCTTATCGATCTCGTCAATATAGACAATAGCCCGTTGAGCTTTTTCTACTTCGTAATTGCAGTTCTGAAGTAGTTTCTGAATGATGTTCTCAACGTCCTCACCGACATAGCCCGCCTCGGTCAGCGTGGTGGCGTCCGCCATGACAAACGGCACGTTGAGTTGTCTTGCCAAGGTCTGAGCCAGCAAGGTCTTACCCGACCCAGTGGGTCCGATAAGCAAGATATTACTTTTTGAAAGCTCGACGTCGTCGCCCTTCAATTCCCCGTGACGCAAACGCTTGTAGTGGTTGTAGACCGCAACCGCAAGAACCCGTTTGGGTGTTGTCTGACCGATCACATACTGGTCGAGAAAGGCTTTAATTTCAGCGGGCGTTGGCAGGTCTGTACGAATCGACTCTCGCGCCTGAGCCTGTGCTTCTTCACGAATGATGTCATTGCACAAGTCAATACACTCATCACACACGAATACGGACGGGCCGGCGATCAGCTTGCGGACTTCGTGTTGGCTCTTATTACAAAATGAGCAGTACAAAGTCTTTGTCGGGGCTGATCCTTTCTTATCTGTCATAGCGATCCATTACAGGTTTAAGCCGAGCGGGATTGTTATACGGGGTCCGCGCGCGAAGTCAGGACCTTATCAATCAGTCCGTACGTTACCGCATCTGCCGCAGACATGAAATTGTCCCGTTCGGTATCGATACCAATGCGCTCAACGGACTGACCTGTGTTCTCGGCAAGCATCTGGTTCAAGCGTTCACGCAGATCAAGAATCTCACGCGCCTGAATTTGAATATCCGAGGCCTGGCCTTGTGCGCCACCCGATGGCTGATGGATCATGATGCGCGAATTGGGAAGAGAAAAACGCTTGCCCTTCGTGCCAGCGGCAAGAAGGAAAGCACCCATACTCGCAGCAAGGCCTGTGCAAAGCGTCGACACCTCAGGCTTGATAAAGCGCATGGTGTCGTAAATCGCCATACCGGCGTATACCGACCCGCCAGGTGAGTTGATGTAGAGCGCTACGTCTTTGTCAGGATTCTCGGACTCAAGGAACAACAATTGAGCCACAACTAAGTTTGCCGACTGGTCGTTGACCGGACCAACTAGAAAAATCACACGCTCTTTAAGCAGACGGGAATAAATGTCAAAGGCACGCTCTCCGCGCCCCGACTGCTCAATCACCATTGGAATGTATCCAAGCCCGGTTGGGGTCACGGAGGACCCACCGTGCATCGATGCATAGAAGTCGGTAAAACGTTCCATTTAGGCCGTTCCCATGATTTGATCAAAAGGTACTTGCTCGTCTTCAACCTGCGCTTTTGCCAAGGCGTGCTGCACCACGTTGTCCTCGAGCACAATGCCTTCAACTTCGGCACGACGCGCACGGTCTGACAGGTAGTAGCTAACGACTTCAGCTGGCTTTTCATAGTTGCCGGCAAACTCTTCGATGCGGGCGCGAACCTGTTCTGGTTTAGCTTGCAATTGCGCCTGCTGCACGAGTTCCGACACGAGCAGGCCCAAGCGCACGCGACGCTCAGCTTCAGCAGTAAATGCATCTGCTGGGATCGGCATCTTGTCTGCATTTGGCACACCGCGCTGGGTGAGCTCTGCACGCGCTGCTTGCACGCGTGCCTGACACTCGCTGTCTACCAGAGATTTCGGCACGTCAAAACTTACAGCACCGATCAGTGCGTCCATCACACTCGTTTTTGTACGGGCCAGGGTGCGCGCTTTGACTTCACGCTCAATGTTGCCGCGGATATCGGCGAGCAATTTCTCGACATCGCCCTCAGGCTGACCGAGTGATTTTGCAAACTCTGCGTCAATCACGGGCAGAACTGGCTCGGCCACTTCTTTAACGTTGATCGTGAACTCGGCAGTTTTGCCTGCTACGTCTTTGCCACCGTAGTCGGCTGGGAATGCCAAGGGGAATACTTTCGATTCGCCAGCTTTCATGCCGCGTGCAGCCGCTTCAAACTCAGGCAACATACGTCCCTGGCCCAAAACGAAAGGAAAAGCGTCAGCCTTGCCGCCTTCGAAGGGCACACCGTCGATCGTACCTGCAAAGTCGAGCGTGACACGGTCATCGTCCTGAGCAGCACGGCCATCGCGGGCAGCGTACTCAGCGCGCTGTTTGCGCAAAATGTCGACGGTGCGTTGCACTTCTGCTTCGCCCACGGTCGTCACAGCACGCTTGATCTTGAGGCCTGACAAATCAGGCACTGTCACAGCAGGATAAACCTCAAAGGTCGCGAAGAATGCCAAGGTGCCCTCTGGCGTACCTTCAGTCTTTGGCTCGAGCTTCGGTGCACCAGCTATGCGTAAGCCAGATGCTTCGATCGCTTTCTCGAAAGCTTGACCGACCTTGTCGTTGATCGCATCGTAGCGAATGCCAGGAGCGTGTGTACGCTCAAGCATTGCCATCGGCACTTTGCCGGGACGGAAACCAGGTGCCTTCGCGGTACGCGCTGCGCGCTTGAGTTCAGCTTGAACAGCTGTTTCGACGTCGGCCAACAAGACCGAGAGTTCTATACGGCGCTCGAGGCCGGAGAGGGTTTCAACCACAGGTTGCATGAAAATCTACCAAACAAAGAGGACGGATAGCGCGATACAGCCCGCGCCGGATAAAAAAACGGGGTGGTGCGAAGGGCGGGACTCGAACCCGCACACCTGTTACGGCGTCAGGACCTAAACCTGGTGCGTCTACCAATTTCGCCACCTTCGCAGTAGCCGAGCATTGTAGCGCACACCGGACGGGTTTTCCGTTCCCACTGGGCAGGCAACTGGTTAAAATACGCAGATGAACCCACGCCTTGACAAATTACAGCCCTATCCCTTCGAAAAACTTCGCGCCTTGCTGGCCCAGGCTGGCCCCTTGCCCGAAGGTATTCGCCCTATTAACCTTTCGATTGGTGAGCCTAAGCACGCTGCGCCCGAATGCGTCAAGCAGGCCATTATTGGCGGCTTGGCAGGACTGTCGGCTTACCCACCAACCAAAGGGGACCCGGCCCTAAGGCAGGCGATTTCGGCCTGGCTCGCGCGCCGCTACGGCCTCCCTGCCCCAGATCCTGAGACGCAAATCCTCCCGGCCCTAGGCTCGCGCGAGGCATTATTTGCTTTCGGCCAAGTAGTTCTTGACTCGACGGCGGACGGGCTGGTTGTTTGCCCCAACCCCTTCTATCAAATCTATGAGGGTGCAGCATTGCTCGGGGGAGCCACGCCTTTTTACGTGAATTCCGATCCAAGCAAGAATTTTCGCTGCGATTGGGCGAGTGTCCCGGCCGAGGTCTGGAAGCGTACCCAGTTGCTGTTTGTCTGTTCGCCCGGCAATCCAGCAGGCGACGTCATGCCGCTGTCGGACTGGAAACTGCTGTTTGAATTGTCAGACCACTATGGCTTTGTCATCGCCTCCGATGAGTGTTACTCCGAAATCTACCTAAACGAGGCATCCCCGCCTCTGGGTGGAATGCAAGCGGCGTACCAACTCGGGCGCACGGACTACAAAAATCTAATGTGCTTTTCGAGCCTGTCCAAGCGCTCAAATGTCCCTGGCATGCGTTCTGGTTTTGTAGCGGGTGACGCGCGCCTGATCGCCAAATTCCTTTTGTATCGCACGTACCACGGAAGCGCTCTATCGCCCGTTGTGTCGACCGCAAGCATTGCCGCGTGGAACGATGAGGCGCACGTGATAGATAACCGCCAACAGTACCGCGCAAAATTTGACGCTGTCCTGCCTATCTTGCAGCCTGTGCTCGATGTCAAACGACCAGACGCTTCTTTCTACTTATGGGCGGGTACTCCGGGACCCGATCCAGAGTTTGTCCGAGATCTGCTGGCACAAACAGCGGTCACGGTTTTACCTGGTAGTTATGTCGGACGAACCGTCGACGGGATTAACCCCGGACAAAACCGTATCCGCATCGCACTGGTTGCGCCGCTGGCAGATTGCGTCGAAGCCGCGCATCGTATTGCAAGCTTTGTGCAAAAGAATTTCAAAAAAGGCGCTTAACTCCGAAGGCGTATTGCACTCAACACTTTTTGCTTTCATTTCTCTTTCTTTTTATTCAGGATTGTTATGACGACCGATTTGCAAAATACTATCGAGCAGGGTTGGGAAAACCGTGCGAACCTTTCGCCTTCCGCTGCTGACGCTGCCGTGCGTGAAGCGGTCGAACACACCATTCACGCTCTAGATGCAGGTAGCCTGCGTGTTGCCGAAAAAATTAACGGTGACTGGGTTGTGCACCAATGGATCAAAAAAGCCGTGCTCTTATCGTTCCGGTTGTATGACAACGGCGTGATGGGACAAAAGCCTGTTCAGTTTTATGACAAGGTGCCACTTAAGTTTGGCGACTTCAGCGAAGCAGACTTCAAAGCTGGTGGTTATCGCGTTGTTCCTCCCGCAGTCGCGCGCCGTGGTGCTTACATCGCACGCAACGTCGTCCTGATGCCCTCCTATGTCAACATCGGCGCCTATGTCGATGAGGGCACGATGGTAGACACCTGGGCCACTGTAGGCTCTTGCGCACAGATTGGTAAAAATGTGCACTTATCCGGCGGCGTTGGAATTGGTGGAGTGCTCGAGCCGCTGCAAGCTAACCCAACCATCATCGAAGACAACTGCTTCATTGGCGCACGTTCCGAGGTCGTAGAAGGCGTGATCGTTGAAGAGAACTCGGTATTGGCGATGGGTGTTTTCCTGTCACAAAGCACACGTATATACGATCGCGAGACCAAAGAAATTCATTACGGTCGCGTGCCCTCCGGTTCCGTTGTGGTTCCAGGCTCTTTACCAGCGGCCGACGGCTCGCACAGCCTGAACTGCGCAATCATTGTTAAACGTGTCGATGCGCAGACCCGCGCCAAGACTAGCATCAACGACCTCCTGAGAGCCTGATGCCGCAATCCCGGGACGCCTTGTGCAGCGTACGCGATTTAATTCGCTACGGTGTCTCACGCTTTAACGAAGCCAAGCTGTTCTTTGGTCATGGCTCAGATAACGCGTGGGATGAAGCGGTTTATCTGGTGTTATTTGCCTTACATCTACCTCCAGATCAGCTCGAGCCATTCATGGACGCCCGGGTCTTACCCCAAGAGCGCGAACGCGCGCTCTCATTAATCGATCTGCGCTGCGAGCAACGCCTGCCCGCTCCATACCTGACGCATGAGGCGTGGTTACAAGGGTTCCGTTTTCATGTTGATCAGCGCGTGATTGTTCCGCGTTCGCCCATCGCTGAACTTTTGATGAATCAACTGAGCCCGTGGATCAGCGATCCTTACGAGGTCACGGGCATTCTGGATCTATGTACAGGCTCTGGCTGCTTAGCCATTATCGCCGCCCATCAATTTCCTGAAGCCTTCGTCGACGCAACGGACATTTCACGCGACGCCTTGGATGTAGCAGCAATCAATGTGGCACAACATGGCATGGACGATCGGCTAAACCTGCATCACGGTAGCCTCTACGACCCTCTGCCCGTTGCTGCACGCTACGATCTGATCATCAGCAACCCGCCGTACGTCAATACGAGGTCCATGGGCAAGCTGCCTGCAGAGTACCGCCATGAACCACGTCTCGCGTTAGCGGGAGGTGACGACGGCATGGACATCGTTCGCACGATCATCGAGCAAGCTCCGGCACACCTTAGTGACGAGGGTCTTCTGGTGATTGAAATCGGACACGAGCGTGCATTCTTTGAAGCGGCCTTTCCAGAACTAGAGCCAATTTGGCTCGATACGGCAGAAGCCTCAGATCAGATTCTCTTGCTTAGCCGCGGACAACTTCAGTCGTGATTCGCGCGTCTGGTTTGACGGTGCGACGCGGCACCAAAGTTCTGCTGGATCAAACAGAGTTTGTCGTCCATCCTGGTGAGCGTGTTGGCTTCGTTGGAAAAAACGGTGCAGGTAAATCCACTCTGTTTGCTTTACTACAGCACGAGCTCGATGCGGATGCAGGCAGCCTAGACGTACCCTCTGGCTGGCGTATCGCCAGCGTGCGGCAAGAGATTGCCTCAACCACAGATGCGGCCCGAGAGTTTGTGATCGATGGTGATACGCATCTACGGACACTTCAGGCTGCGCGTGCGGCGATTAACATCGAACTCGAGCAACATCCCACTCGCATCGATGCCTTCGGCGCAAAAATCGCAGAGCTTGAAGCAGAGTTGATTGAGGCTGACGCATGGACGGCAGCCTCCCGTGCAGAACAGCTTCTAGCCGGTCTTGGGTTTACCCCAGCGCAATGGGAACAGCCCGTCGATAGTTTCTCTGGCGGCTGGCGCATGCGTCTGGCACTCGCTCGTGCTCTGATGGCACCATCAGAGCTTCTGCTACTGGATGAACCGACCAACCACCTCGACCTCGATGCGATGCTTTGGCTTGAACGGTGGCTTGGCGCTTACCAGGGCACGGTTCTGCTGATTTCACACGATACCGAATTCTTGGATGCCGTCGCGCAAACGATTTTGCACTTCGATCAAGGCAAGCTCAACCGCTACAAAGGCGGCTACCAGGATTTTATTTTGCAACGCGCCGAACGGCTACGCCAAACAACCATTGCGTATGAGCGTCAAACCCGCGAAGCTGCACGACTACAAGGCTTTATCGACCGCTTTAAAGCGAAGGCTTCCAAAGCGAAGCAAGCGCAAAGTCGAGTCAAAGCGCTCGCAAGAATGGAGCAACTCGCGCCCATACACGCTGAGTCGGGCATCGATATTCGTATCCCCTCCCCAGATGAGATGCCGGACCCACTGCTGGTGCTCGATGATATGCAAGCCGGATACACAGACGACACCGGTACGCACATTCCCATCCTACGTAACGTCAAACTGATGGTTCGCGGCGGTGATCGTATCGGAATCCTCGGGGTCAATGGCGCCGGCAAAAGTACGCTCGTCAAAACACTGGCCGGTGAATTGGAGGTTCAAGCAGGAAGCCGAAAGGCCTCGCGCGGGCTTGAAGTTGGGTATTTCGCACAGCACCAACTAGACATGTTGGATCTCGATAGCAGCCCACTGCAGCATCTCGCACGGCTCGCCCCACAGACCCGTGAGCAAGAACTCCGTAATTACTTAGGTGGCTTCGGCTTTGGCGGCGATCGCGTCATGGATAAAGTCGAGCCGATGTCCGGCGGAGAAAAAGCAAGACTTGCGCTGTCACTTATCGTCTGGCAAAAACCGAATCTACTGCTCCTTGACGAACCAAGTAACCACCTCGATGTTGAAACACGCGAGGCGTTAACCACTGCGCTCGCAGAGTTCGGTGGCAGTATGTTGCTGGTTTCGCACGACCGACACTTGCTGCGCACAACGGTCGACAGTTTTTGGATTGTTGCCGATGGTGGCGTGCAAGAGTTTGATGGGGATCTAGAAGACTATCGTGACTGGCTCGCCCAACACCAAGCCAATGCACGCAAACAAGACGCCATTGCGCGAGAGACAAATAAGCCAGCCATGCCGGGGAACTCGGGCGTGCCGGACGCCCCCGCCAATGTGGGCGACCGCAAGAATCAAAAAAGGGAACAAGCGCAAGAACGTCAGCGACTCGCGCAATTGCGCAAGCCAATTGAAAACAAGCTGAAATCTGTTGAAAAAGAACTCGAGCAAACCCAGATTCAGGTTCACACACTCGACGAACGTATTGCCGACCCAGATTTATATAGCGATGCCCGCCGACAAGAGCGCATGGACACGCTCGCCAAACACGGCGAGCTTACAAAGCTCGCCGCAGAACTAGAAGATCGCTGGTTAAGTTTGCAAGAAGAGCTTGAGCAGCTCGAGACTAGCTCTGAATAATGTCTAGCTTGGCTACGCCCAGGGCGAGTGTTTTAGCGCCAACGTCACGAAACTGAATTTGCGCTTGGGCCTCAATGCCGCTGCCCGCCAACCCAATGATCGTGCCCTCACCAAAGCGCGCGTGCCGCACGCCCTGGCCGACGCGAAACTGCTGTGATCCTACCGTCACACCACTGGCAACACTGCGAGGCGCTACAGGGGCAACGCTAGATTTAGAGTTTCTTGCGTACGGATCAAAACCACCTCCGCTACTCTTCCATCTTGGCTCAGAATCACTCAGGCCTTGCTTGGGTGTCAACCACTTCAAATGCTCATCGGGAATTTCCGACAAGAAGCGTGAGCGCATCGCATAGCGCGTCTGGCCGTGCAACATGCGGCTCTGCGCCAAGCTGAAGTAAAGACGCTCCCGCGCACGCGTGATCGCCACATACATGAGTCGACGCTCTTCCTCGAGCCCTGCTTGCTCAAGGATACTGTTTTCGTGGGGAAACAAGCCCTCTTCGATACCGGTAATGAATACGGCATCAAACTCAAGACCTTTCGCCGCATGTACCGTCATTAACTGCACTGCGTCTTGTCCAGCTTGTGCCTGATTATCCCCCGCCTCAAGTGCTGCATGCGACAAGAAGGCCATCAAGGGCGACAAACCATCAAAGCCTACGCGCAGCGCATCGGATTCCACTGACGCTGCGTTATCACCCGCTGCGGGCGCTTGAAGTGCGATACCCGCAGGCAAGCCATCAAGGTTCGCCTCAGAGACAAATGCAGCAGCAGCCGTAATAAGTTCTTTCAAGTTTTCGATGCGATCCGCACCTTCACGATCTTGTTGATAGTGGGCAATTAAGCCACTTTGATCAATCACATGCTCGACCATTTCTGGCAATGGCAGTTCACGCGTCTCAGCAGCAAGGCGTTGGATCATGGTCGCGAACTGCGCAAGATTTGAACCGCCCTTACCTGGCACCCTAGCCACCGCAGACGCAAGGCTCGTGTCATACGCGCGCGCTTGATCACCCAGTAACTCAAGCGTTCTGGCGCCAATGCCGCGCGGCGGGAAATTCACGACCCGCATCCAAGAGGTGTCGTCATCCGCATTCGCCATCAAGCGCAAGTATGCCAAAGCGTGCTTGACCTCCTGACGCTCAAAGAATCGCAAGCCACCATAAACCTTATACGCAATCCCAGAAGAAAACAGCGCATGTTCAATTACGCGTGATTGCGCGTTACTGCGATAAAGCACTGCAATCTGACTGCGATCTCGTCCGTCAGAAATCAGTCCACGCACTTCGTCGACCAACCACTGCGCTTCAAGCAAGTCAGTCGGTTGCTCGACCACGCGAATTTGTTCACCCTCGCCTTGCTCGGTCCACAAGTTCTTGCCGAGGCGACCGTTGTTATGGCTAATCAGTGCATTAGCGGAATCAAGAATATGACCAAACGAGCGGTAGTTCTGCTCGAGCCGGATCACAGTTCCGCGCGCATAGTCGCGTTCGAAGTCAGCCATATTGCCAACGTTCGCGCCACGAAACGCATAGATGGACTGATCGTCATCCCCCACCGCAAACAAACTTGCGCCACCGCCCGCTAAAAGCGTTAGCCACTTGTATTGAAGCGTGTTGGTATCTTGAAACTCATCCACGAGGACGTGCCTAAAGCGACGCTGATAATGACTCCGAATAGGCTCGTTACGCGCTAGCAACTCATAGGCGCGCAACAGAAGCTCAGGGAAGTCCACAACACCTTCGCGCTGACACTGCGTTTCGTAGAGCGTATAGATCTCGATTAAGCGGCGCCGAAAACTATCGTGAGCCTCGACATCGCCCGGGCGCAAGCCATCTTCTTTGGCTCCGTTTATAAAACGTTGCACGTCGCGCGCGGGATACTTCTCGTCATCGATGCCGTTCGCTTTGAGCAGTCGCTTAAGCGCCGCGAGCTGGTCGGCCGTATCAAGAATCTGAAACGCCTGAGGTAGGCCGGCATCGCGGTGATGTGCACGTAACATGCGATTGCACAGACCATGAAAGGTGCCAATCCACAACCCGCGGGTATCGATCGGGAGGATCGAAGACACGCGCGCGACCATCTCGCGCGCAGCTTTATTAGTAAACGTGACAGCGAGGATCCCTAACGGGCTCACTTGACCGGTCTGGATCAGCCACGCCATGCGCGTGGTGAGCACCCGGGTTTTGCCGCTTCCTGCACCTGCCAGCACGAGTGCGTGCTGTGCAGGAAGAGTGACCGCCTCGCGCTGTGGCGCGTTAAGCTTGTCGATCATGCCGCATAGCGGCGTAGACGCAAGGCGAACTCCTCAAGGCTAGCGATACCGCTCTGTTGTGCCCGCTGGCACCACGCCTGTAAGTCGTGCAACAACTGCTCGCTCGACGCGGTTGAGCTATCCCATAGCTTGACCAAATCATGACGCATCTGAACCATCGTCGAAAGCGATGCATTCAAAGAAATTGCCTGATCGATCCGGGCCCGCTCGGCTGGCGCAAGGTTCTCTTCACCGCGACCCAACCAGTGGGTAGCGGCGGCCAAGGCTTGTGCTTGCTCCTCATTGCGCGAAGCCTGCAAACGCGAAAGCTCATCGCGACATGCCGTTTTCATGAGGCCGGTGTAACGCGCCAAAATTTCATAGCGATGCGCAATCACGCCTTGCAGCGTACGCAAATCAATTCCAGCCTTGCCCGTCGCTTCAAGGCGCAACTTAGGCGCCACTTTCTTGATCTGTACGAGGCCGAGTGCTTTCAAACCGAGGATGTAGACCCAACCGATATCGAGCTCGTACCACTTGCTAGAAAACTTGGCAGACGTACCGTAGGCGTGGTGGTTGTTGTGCAACTCTTCGCCGCCAATCAAAATCCCCCAAGGGAACACGTTCGTGCTCGTGTCAGGACTTGCGAAATTGCGGTAACCCCAAAAATGACCAACGCCATTGACCACACCGGCCGCCCAGAAAGGGATCCATGCCATTTGAATTGCCCAAATGGTCAAGCCAAGTGCACCGAACAAAGTCACGTCAATGATCAACATCAACAGAATGCCGCGCGCGCTGAACTTGGTATAGACATTGCGTTCGATCCAGTCATCAGGCGTGCCGTGTCCGAACTTGCTTAAGGTCTCAGCATTTTTAGACTCGTGGCGGTACAACTCAGCACCACTAAACAAAACTTTGCTTATCCCGTAAATCATCGGCGAGTGCGGATCGCCCTCGCGCTCGCATCGCGCATGGTGCTTACGATGAATCGCAACCCACTCCTTGGTGACCATACCCGTGGTCATCCAAAGCCAAAAGCGGAAAAAGTGCATCAACGCTGGGTGCAGATCAAGGCCCCGATGTGCCTGGCTACGATGCAAGAAAATAGTGACCGCAACAATAGTGATGTGTGTCATCACCAACGTGTAGATCACGACTTGCCACCAGGATGCTTGCAGCAAACCGCCTGCGCCAAACGAAATGAGTTCTTTCATGTATCAGTATCAAAAAACGACGAAATAGTCAGGTTGATTTTAGCCTACAGGGCCCAAATGCCTACACAGTGACCTTAAAGTTTTTGCGCAAAATCAACAATCTAGCGAGTTTTCTGTTTCCCGCTTCTTTTTACCGGGCTCCACTTCAGCTAAGTCTTTCTTTCTTTCCATGACCGCAGCAAAAAAACCATCGGTTCCGTGTACATCCGGACGCAAGCTTAAATAAGGTCCCTCGATTTGAAGCGGAGTGCGAGCGGCCAACAAAGGTGCGGCGTCGACCAACTCAAAATCAGGGTGTGCTGCCAAGAAACGCTCGACCTGCTCTTGGTTCTCTTCAGCCAGAATGCTGCATGTGGCGTAGACCAAACGCCCACCGGGCGCCACACACCGCGAGGCGCTATTCAAAATACGGGCCTGCAAGTCGGTTAACTCAGCCAGGCTTTGTGCCGACTGGCGCCATTTCAGATCCGGATTGCGTCTGAGCGTACCCACGCCACTGCAAGGCGCATCAACCAATACACGCTGCGCCTTACCAGCCAGCCGACGCACACGCTGGTCGTTTTCATGGTCGATTGCCACCGGAACGACATTGGATAAACCACTACGCGCAAACCGTGGCTTGGCCTTCGCTAAACGCGTTGCGGAGACATCAAATGCATACAGACGTCCTGTTGACCGCATCAAGGCGCCAAGCAGTAGCGTCTTGCCACCTGCCCCAGCGCAAAAGTCGATCACCATCTCCCCACGCTTAGGACCAACCAGCAAGGCGAGCAGTTGACTACCCTCGTCCTGCACTTCAATTAAACCGTGCTCAAACTGATGCCACTTATTCATTGCGGGACGACCCGTCAGTCGTATTCCCCAGGGAGAATATGGCGTCGCAACCGGCGCGTGGCGCACGGCATTCCCACGTGTCAGATCAGCCAGCATTTCATCGCGCTCGGCCTTAAGCGGATTAACACGAATATCTAAAGGCGCACCTTGATTCAAGGCTGCGACAAGACTCTCAAGGTCAGGCAGCTCTTTGATGCGTTCGTGTAACCAGTCCGGCAAACTACCGCGTACTTCCAGCGGCATCGACAACTCTTCAATCTGTGCAATACGATCAAGCCAGGCAAGCTCGCCCGGATCAAGCACCGCACGAACTTTTTCCGGATCCATTGTGACAATCGCACCCTGAATCGCTAAGCGTCGTACTGCGTTGCCCACACCGCTTTCTCCTAGCTGGCGATACCGACGCAGATGTCGCAAGACGTCATACACCACCTCCGCAACCTCTGCGCGATCGCGAATGCCTAATTTTGGGTGTGCACGAAACCAATGCGAGACAACCGAGTCAGCCGCGAACCGCCAGGTCAGGACTTCGTCTAAAACCTGCCGAATCTGATCCAAACGCGTCGTCATGACCGGGGCACGTGGCTTGGGTACATAGGTAGAAACTGGTTTCTCGAGCGCGGGTGCACCGCCGTCCGCTTGACCACCAAAACCGCCAGAGCCAAGCCCACGCGTTCCGTGTGGCTGGGCCTTCATGAGCCGCTCGGTTGCCGAACCGGGGCGCACTGAGCGAGTCTGAGTACCGAGCGCAGCCTGACGCGCCTGATCTTTTTTGCTGAGACCGGAGGCCTTGGAGGCACGCGCCTGAGTACGACTGGGCGGTTTAGGGTTGCTCATAAAGGTTCCGATGAAAATAATCTGTTTTCGACACCGTCGACCTGAACGCGTTGGTCGGCAAGCAAATGCACGCGGCCCTCAGCAAGCCATGCAGCCACTGCGGGGTAAACCTGATGCTCGACGGTCAACACGCGAGCCGCAAGGGCTTCAGGCGTGTCATTCGCCAGCACAGGCACAACGCCTTGGGCAATGATTGGGCCATGGTCCAGCACAGGGGTCACGAAGTGTACGGTACAACCGTGACTTTGCACCCCTTTCGCCAACGCTTGGGCGTGCGTATGCAATCCCGGGAAGGCGGGCAAGAGGGATGGGTGAATATTGATCAACCGGCCGGAATAGCGCGCGACGAAAGCAGGCGTCAACACGCGCATAAAACCCGCCAACAGAACATAGTCGGGGGCGTGAGCGTCGATTCTGTTGGCTAACGCCTCGTCAAAGGCTTCCCGCGAGGCAAAATCCACATGTGGCACGACATCTGTGGCAATCCCCTGTTCCTCTGCCCAGGCAATGCCGCCCGTCTGAGCACGGCTCGCCACAACCGCCACCACCTGCGCAGAACAGCGGCCAGATTGGCAGGCCTGGACGATTGCCTGCATGTTTGATCCCTGTCCAGAGATCAAAATAACGAAGCGGGCCCGAGAATTAGGGGTGTCTGGCATGGAAATAGACTCTACATGTGGTGCGAAATTGTAAACTGTCACCCGTGAAAACCTCTTTACGTATTTTTCGGCAAGCGCCGGTCCCGCCGCTCACTCAGCCTAGCGCCCTATCGATTGGCAACTTTGATGGTGTCCACAGAGGCCATCGGGCGATGCTCGACCTCGTGTGCCAAGCCGCGCAGGCCCAGTCGCTATGCCCCACAGTGCTGACCTTCTCACCCCATCCCCGGCAATACTTTGCCGGCGTGAACCACCGGCCAGAGCTGTCGCCACCTCAAATCACCGGACTACGAGATAAAGTTACCGAACTTGCCGCAGCAGGTATCGAACGGATCATGATCGCGCGTTTTAACCGGAGCCTGGCTGAAATGTCTGCCCCGGACTTTGTCACCCGCCTATTAATCGGAGAGCTCAACACCCGCTGGCTCTTGGTTGGCGAGGACTTTCGATTTGGTCGGCAACGCACAGGCGATATTGAGCTCTTACGCAGCCTAGGCCGCGCGCACGGCATGCACGTTGAGGGGCTCGGTGACATCACCGACGCAAAGGGCGCACGCATATCGAGCTCCGCTGTTCGCGCTGCCCTTGCCGCCGGTGATCTCACCCAGGCTGCCCACTTGCTCGGTCGCCCCTACGCGATGCGTGGCCATGTCATCCACGGCAAAAAACTTGGTCGCACCTTGAATATGCCAACGATGAATATGTGCGTGACGCCTCGTTGCGCTGCGCGCTCAGGAATCTATGCAGTCCTGGTGCACGGCTTAGGACCACAGCCCCTTCCCGGAGTTGCTAGCCTTGGCGTGCGCCCTACTGTCGAAGACAACGGCAGAATCTTGCTTGAGACACACGTCTTCGACGCCAATATTGACGCTTACGGTAAACTCGTGCGCGTCGAACTCCTGCAGCACTTGCGGGACGAAGAAAAATTTCCCGATTTGCCTACTCTTACCGCCGCCATGCACGCCGATGCCCAGCATGCGCGAGCCTACCTTGCGCGCCATGGACTATAAAAACACTCTGAATTTGCCTGATACTCCTTTCCCGATGCGTGGCGATTTGCCCCGTCGAGAGCCACTTTGGGTTGCCCAATGGCAAGAGAAAGGCGTTTACCAAGCCATCCGTAAGGCCAGCAAAGGGCGCCCAACCTTTTTGCTGCACGACGGTCCCCCTTATGCCAACGGTGATATTCACATTGGCCATGCCGTCAACAAGATCCTAAAGGACATGATCGTTAAGAGCCGCAATATGGCAGGCTTTGATGCAGCGTACGTGCCTGGCTGGGATTGCCACGGCATGCCCATCGAGATCCAGATCGAGAAAAAATACGGCAAACACTTGCCAGTGGCAGAAGTCCAAGCCAAAGCGCGCGCGTATGCCTTAGAGCAAATCGAGCGCCAAAAGAAAGACTTTGAACGCCTTGGCGTGTTGGGTGACTGGAAGCGCCCTTACATGACCATGAACTTCAGCAATGAAGCAGATGAAATTCGTGCGCTCGGAAACATCTTGGATAAAGGCTACGTATTCCGTGGCCTCAAACCAGTGAACTGGTGCTTTGACTGCGGATCAGCGCTCGCGGAAGCCGAGGTCGAGTATGCAGATCGCAGCGATCCGGCTGTGCACATCGCCTTTCCCTTTGTCGACCACGCGGGGCTCGCCAAAGCCTTCGGCTTGCCGTCAGTTCAAGCCGGTGCGATTGTCATCTGGACCACAACGCCTTGGACGATTCCTTCTAACCAGGCGCTCAACATTCACCCTGAGTTTGACTACGCACTCGTGCGTGTCTCCCCCGCACCTGCAACAGGCGACTTACTTTTGCTGGCGGCCGATCGTGTCGAACAGTGTCTCAAGGAATGGAGCCTAGAGGGCGAGATCATCGCACGCTGCAAAGGCAATGCGCTGGACCATATCGCCTTTGAACATCCCCTGGCTGGCTTTGATGCAAGCTACAAGCGCCTGTCCCCCATCTATCTAGGCGACTATGTCACGTTAGATACGGGAACGGGTGTGGTGCACTCCGCACCAGCCTACGGCATCGAAGACTTCCAGTCATGTAAAGCCAACGGCATGAAAGACGCCGAGATCTTGAGCCCGGTGATGGGCGACGGCAAGTACGTCTCGAGCCTGGCTGGTTTTGGTGGGCTAACGATTTGGGAAGCCAATCCAAAAATTGTCGAGGCCTTACGTGCTGCAGGTACGCTCATCAAAGATGAGCCGCACAAGCATAGCTACATGCATTGCTGGCGTCACAAGACGCCAATCATCTACCGCGCCACGAGCCAGTGGTTTGCTGGTATGGACCTCAAACCCAAAGATGGTGGACCCACGCTGCGCGAAAGCGCCTTGGCCGCCATCGACGCCACAGCGTTCTATCCGTCCTGGGGTCGCGCGCGACTGCACGCGATGATTGCAAACCGACCCGACTGGACACTGTCACGACAGCGCCAGTGGGGTGTCCCGATGGCATTTTTCATTCATAAGGAAACTGGCGCGTTGCACCCGAATACGCCGGCCCTGCTCGAAGAGGTCGCAAAGCGCGTTGAGCAGCACGGTATCGAAGCATGGCAAACACTTGAGCCCGCCGAACTGCTTGGCGAGGCGGACGCCAAGCTCTATGAAAAAAATCGCGACACGCTCGATGTATGGTTTGACTCTGGCACGACGCATGCAACGGTACTTGGCGGACCAGACAACCTGAATAAAGGTTCACATGGCGAGCTGACATGGCCGGCTGATATGTACCTCGAAGGGTCGGATCAGCACCGCGGATGGTTCCATTCTTCGTTGCTGACCGGCTGCATGCTCTCCGGACGTGCCCCCTATAACAGCCTGCTGACGCATGGTTTTGTCGTAGACGGACAAGGCCGCAAGATGAGTAAGTCCGTCGGCAATGTCATCGCGCCGCAAAAGGTGTCAGACAGTCTTGGTGCCGAAATTCTGCGTCTATGGGTCGCAAGCACAGACTATTCCGGCGAGCTCTCTATTTCTGACGAGATCCTCAAACGTGTGGTTGAAGGCTATCGTCGTATTCGCAACACGTTGCGCTTTCTCTTGGCAAACCTTGCAGACTTCGACGCAGCAAAAGATGCAGTGAGCGTCGATGCAATGCTAGAGATCGATCGTTATGCGCTTGCCATGACAGCAGCCATGCAGTCGGAGGTGCTGGGCGCCTTCGAACGCTACGAGTTTCAGCCTGCCATGTCGAGGCTGCAGCACTTCTGCTCAGAGGACCTCGGTGCGTTCTACCTTGACGTGCTCAAGGATCGTCTATACACCTCTGCACCACGCAGCAAAGCGCGGCGTTCCGCGCAAACAGCACTCTTGCACATTACGCAAAGTTTGCTCAAGCTGATGGCACCTGTCCTGTCGTTTACCGCCGAAGAAGCGTGGAGCATCCTTACGAGCTCGACCCTCAAGTCTGTAGAAGGCATCGGAACAGAGACGATTTTCACCGAGTGTTATCACCCGCTCCCAACGGTTACCGATAGCGATGCCCTCTCAGCGCGCTGGACCCGACTGCGCGAGATCCGCAGCCTGGTGATGCGCAAACTCGAAGACTTGCGGACCGCCGGAGACATCGGCTCATCACTGCAAGGCGAAGTGGACCTGACCGCGAGTGGCTCGGACTTAAGCCTATTGCAAAGCGTTGCAGAACAACTACCCTATATTTTCATCGTCTCCCGTGTGGGTGTACATGCCGGCACGCAAGCGGAGCTGTCGATTGCGATCGCGCCTTCCACGCACAAAAAATGCGAACGCTGCTGGCACTGGCGCGACGACATCGGCCAAGATGCAGAGCATCCCCACATTTGCGGGCGTTGCGTCTCGAGCCTGCATGAAGCAGCTCAGGACTCTGCGTAAACCAGATGACGGGATCAGCACCCGCGCAAGCAGCACCCACAGACACAACCAAACTTTGGCGTTGGTTGCTGCTTGCGGCCGTACTCATCGTGCTGGACCAGCTCACCAAGCTCTACTTTGACGCAAGCTTGCGTTACGGCGAGCGTATTGCTGTTCTGCCATTTTTTGATTTCACCCTACTCTACAACCCCGGTGCAGCATTCAGCTTTCTTGCGCAAGCGGATGGTTGGCAGCGTTGGTTCTTCACCGTACTCGGCCTGTGCGCCTCGGTATTTATCTTAGTCATGATGCACAAAAGCCGTTCAAACAAACGGCTCCTGCTCGCCCTGACACTTATCTTGGGTGGCGCGCTGGGCAACGTCATCGACCGAATCGCCTATGGTCATGTCGTGGATTTTTTACTGTTTTATTGGAAAGATTGGTACTACCCTGCTTTCAATATTGCCGACACTTGCATCACGCTCGGTGCTATTCTTTTGATTCTGGATGAACTATTGCGCCTTCGGGGTCAGCATGCAAGATCTACATAACAAGCGCATCGTATTAGGGATGAGTGGCGGGATTGCCTGCTACAAGTCCGCTGAACTCGTGCGCCGCTTGGTTGAACGCGGTGCCCATATCGATGTTGTGATGACAGATGCGGCCACGCGTTTCATCACCCCAGTCACGATGCAAGCCGTAAGCGGTCACCCGGTCTTTACAGACCAGTGGGATTCTCGCATCGCAAACAACATGCCGCATATCGATCTGAGCCGCGGCGCCGATGCCATTCTGATCGCACCTGCCTCGGCAGACTTCATGGCAAAGCTTGTCCATGGCCGAGCCGATGACCTTCTCTCGCTGTTATGTTTAGCGCGCGCCTGTCCGCTGCTCGTTGCACCTGCGATGAACCGCGAAATGTGGCTGGCGGCACCGACGCAACGTAATGTCGCGCAACTGCGTAGCGATGGCGTAAGCATCCTCGGACCAGGTAACGGACAACAAGCGTGCGGTGAAACAGGCGATGGGCGTATGCTCGAGCCATTAGAACTCGTCGCTGAACTCGCAGCATTCTTTCAGCCAAAGCATCTGAAAGGCAAGCGCGTCATGATCACTGCTGGTCCCACCGTGGAGGCCATCGATCCAGTGCGTGTGATTACCAATCGCTCTTCAGGCAAGACAGGCTACGCGTTGGCACGTGCGGCATGGGAGGCCGGCGCAGAGGTCACGCTTATCTCGGGACCGACCGCCCTCGACCCACCCTATGGCGTAACGCGTACGGTTGTCGACTCAGCCCAACAAATGTATGACGCCGTGATGGCTCAAGTCACACATCAAGACTTGTTTATTTCGGTCGCGGCTGTTGCTGATTGGCGCGTGGCGAATGTCTCGAGCGAAAAACTAAAAAAAGATGGTTCAGGTGCACCCAAGATAGAATTCGCCCCTAACCCAGACATCCTGGCAACGGTGGCAGCAATGCCTAAAGGTCCGTGGTGTGTTGGATTTGCAGCCGAGACCGAGAACCTTGCCCAATACGCCGAAGAGAAACGCAAACGTAAAGGTATCGCAATGCTGATCGGCAACCTGGCACAACACGTCATGGATGCAGACCACACAACAGTTTCAATCTTTGACGAGTCAGGCGAGCATCGCCTACCAACTAGCTCAAAGCAAGATGTGGCGCGTCAATTGATCGAGGCCATCGCAACGCGCATGCCCCGAGGTACTTAATGCAAGGCTTGATCGACCAAAGCCTGCAGTTCATTGAGCAGCACCAAGCCTGGGCTGGGCTCGTCGTCTTTCTCATGGCATTTGGTGAATCTCTTTTTATCATTGGCATTTTATTGCCGGCCACGTTTATGTTGTTTGTGATTGGTGGCCTCGTCGGCAGTGGCACACTCCCCTGGTTTCCGATTGTTACGTGGGGGTTTGCAGGGGCAGTTTTAGGTGATGCCCTTTCGTACTGGCTTGGTTGCTGGGTAGGGCCTAAAGTGCTTCGGTGGCGCTATCTTAAAAGCCATCGCAAACATGTGGCACGTGCGCGTTTATTTTTTTACCGCTACGGCTTCCTCGCTGTATTGATCGGCCGTTTTCTAGGTCCTGTTCGCAGTGTCATCCCAACCGTTGCCGGTGCAATGGGCATGCCCCAGGCACGCTTTCAGCTTGCAAACATACTATCTGCTGCTGCCTGGATGCCAGCACTGCTCGCACCTGGCTACCTCGCGGCAATTAGCGTCGATGCCGCAAAGCACGCACAGCAGTCAACCGTTTATTCTGCAATTGCTCTGTGCGTCATTGCTGTTGTTATCTGGGCAACCATCAAACAAAAACGTGCTGTTCAAGCGCGCCGAAAAACTCCCTACCGTCCTATGCGCTAGAGCTCCTATGAAAGCAATCGATGTCAAAATTCTGGATGCGCGCATGCGCGATCAACTTCCGAGCTACGCCACACCTGGTTCAGCTGGCCTAGACCTACGCGCCTGCCTCGATCAAGCCTTAACGATTGAGCCGGGAGCTACACACCTGATTCCTACTGGACTTGCAATCCACGTCGCCGACCCCGGCTACGCAGCAGTCATTCTGCCGCGCTCCGGACTTGGACATAAGCATGGGATCGTGTTGGGTAATCTCGTGGGTCTTATCGACTCTGATTACCAGGGTCCACTTATGGTGTCGGCATGGAACCGAAGCGCAGTCGCCTACACGCTGCAGCCGATGGAGCGCTTGGCCCAGCTCGTCGTGCTACCTATTGCACAGGTGCAATTCAATGTTGTAGACGAGTTCGAACAATCAGACCGAGGTACGGGCGGCTTCGGCAGTACCGGCAAAGGCTAGCCTTGCCGGCAAGCAGCGCCCGAGGGTGCTGTCCGACGCATCAACAGTTGTGCAATTTGCTCTGACAGCGCTTGTATATTGCGCTGTTGCCCAAGCACCAGCGGCGTCACCCCGATATCCACGGGCTGTGTCAATCGCGTAAAGCAAGTAAACGTAGGTTTACCGCCAGGAAACTGAACGCGCCAGGCCGCACTCAGCGCCGCGTGTTGTCCAGGCACCATATCGAAACGCTGCACATCAACAAAAATCTGCGTCACTTTACTATCACGTGCCCCAAGAGCAAGATTTTGTACCGGAGGCATACCTAGACGCGCCTCCAAGCCCTGCGACAGCGCAGTCTGAATCTGCGCACCCAAGGGTGCCGTCCAACGATCATCACTTAACAACAACAAATGCCCTTCTTTTTGTTGTGCAACGATTGCGTTGCGGTCAACCTCTGCAGGAATCGTGACAGCATTGATGGCGTAGGGCGCAACGCCCGAGATATCAGCAACCTTGTGGGATACTTGGGGGCTACTTAACGTGTAGTAATGCGGCGGCGCGCTCGCACACCCTGCCAACACAACAAAGCCCGCCACAATCCATGCTCGCATCATTTTGCTGGTGCTCCTAATGTGTCTCTTGAGTACGGCTGAGTGCTACGCCCTCTGATCAATGCATCCGGATTCGCACTCAGCGACTCGGTCAGATTTGTGAGAGATTTCAAGCTGCGCCTGAGGTCCTCTAGCATCGCTTCCGTATTCGCGACAACCGGACTACCTGGGGCTATCAGGTTATTGAGGTTCTTTGTTGCGCGCTCAATTTCAGTCAGAGTACTTGCCAGTTTTGGCGTCACGCTCTTGTCCAAATTCACGCTCAACACGCGAATCTGTTTGATCAGCGTATCAAGTTCCTGACCGATTGAGTCGAAAGGAATCTTGTCGAGCTTGCTCACAATACTCGTGACTTGTTGTTGCAGCTTATCGAGATCATCCGAGGCATACGTGGCCATCTTAAATGGGATCTCGGCAACAGGAGGCTCGGCCAGTGGGGCTTGCGGAAAGGTTGCCAAGGCAACATAAAGTTGGCCCGTTAAGATGTTGGACGTCCGCAGTTGCGCACGCATCCCTCGATTCACAAGTGTGCTGAGAGACGCTGCAAGGTCTTGAGGGGTACTGTCTTTCAAACTCATGTCCGTGTAAACCTTACCCAAACGCTCAGGGTACAAGGTCGCTTCAACCGCTGTAAAAAACTGTCGCGTCGTCACATCCAGATCCAAGGCAACAGAATTAATGATGCCGATATGCACGCCGTGAAAATCAACGGGCGCGCCAGCTTGCAGGCCTCTTGTCGCCTGATCAAAGCGCATAAAAATTGGTACCGCCATACCCTCTGGCACAGATTCAGCCGCTCTACGCGAGTCATAGAGCTTAAACACGTGCTTGCTATCCTGAAGAGGCCGACTTTTTCCGAATGAGGCAAAAGATAAGCCGCCCGAAATAATCGAGACTAACGACTGGGTGCTGACTTGCATTCCGCTCGCCGACAAGGTGACGTCAAAGCCACTCTCATCCCAGAATCGAGTGCTCGCATCAACATAGCTATCGTAGGGGGCATCGATAAAGATATCGAGGTCAACAGCCTTAGCCTCTTCCGCCAGTTTGTAGCCGGTAATGAGTCCAACTTGAATACGTCGATAAAAGATTGGAGAGCCTGCAGACAAAGAGCCTAGGTCAGAGGAGCGCAAAACAAAGCGCTTACCCGGACGATCACTAGCGATCGGTGGGGGCTGTTCCAGGCCAACGAAACTCTTTTTGGTCGGCTTTGCGTCAGGCGATTTGCCGGTGTCGGCCTCGATATAGGACCCGGAAATTAGTGTCGACAAGCCTGAGACACCTCCTAAACCGATACGGGGCTTCACAACCCAAAACGTTGTGCCTTCACGCGCAAAGATTGTGGCGTCATTGGTTAACTCCGCATCAACAAGCACGCGATCACGATTGGCGCTAAGCCGAATCTCTTTAACAGTACCAATGACAACACTGCGATAGCGAATTTGGGTCTTCCCGACTTCGAGACCGTCCGCACTCTGAAACGTAATCGTGATACGCGGCCCTTGCTTAGAAATCGTGCTCCAGATGATGGAGGCACCCACTAAGGCTGCGACAATCGGAATCAACCAGACCCAAGCCAAATTGCGCTTGGGTCGATGACCTACTCGCGGCAACGGCTTGTCTGACACAGAAATCGACTGCTCCGGCATGCCGGACTCCTTCATGATTGAACAGATAAATGCTTACGATAGCCTGCACGTCGCCAGGCCAAACGCGGGTCAAAACTCATCGCCGCAAGCATCGTTAAGACGACCACAGCACCGAAGGCAACCGCTCCTGCCCCCGGTTGAATACTCAATAACGCGCCAAAACGCCCTAGCGCGGACAGAAGAATAACAACAAATACATCCAACATGGACCACTGGCCAATAAATTCCACCATTCCGTACAAATGGGTGCGACGGCGCAAAGCTTGTCCATTTTTTTTCTGCGCAAGCAAGACCAGAGTAGCCAGACATATAAGCTTGAAAGAAGGCACCAGAACGCTTGCGATGAACACGACCAAGGCGATGTCCCAGGAACCCATTCCTACGAGTTCAATGACCCCACCCATGATCGTATGCGCTGAAGAACCTGTCAGTGCGTCAATACTCATGATCGGCAAGAGATTAGCTGGGATATATAAAATCAATGCCGCCAACAACAGTGCCCAGATTCTCGTGAATTGGGCGGGAGATGGCGGAGGCTGCTCGTGTGCAGGTCCCACAGGCAATGCAGCGTCGTACGCTAACGTCCGAAACCTAAAGGATGAGAGCCGAGAAAGCGCGGTGATTAAGACAGCAGAGACAGCCGTTGCAAACAACCCCACACCCGGGACAAGCGTGGCTAACCCAGATAGTTTTACAACGGACACCAGCACACCCATCAAAAATACCGGAACCATGCACCAAGGCTTGATTCGATCTAACCAATCGAGCAAGTGGTCGAAGTGTGGTGGCAGACGTCCGGACACCAGCCAGCAAAGAATCCACGCTAATAGACCGAGATGCAGTGCTGGCAACACAAAGCCAGCCGCTAGCGTGAGTATCGCAACCTCTGGATAGCCTGTCTGCCAGGTAATGATGACAGCATCAAAAAAAGATGCTGGCTGTGCAGCACCCTGCACCACTAAGGTGGCCACGGGATAGGCGTTAGCCAGAGCTAGTGTCAGAATCGCTGCACAAACGACGGCCAACCAAGCGCTAGGCGTAAACGTCGCGTAGGTCTCCAATACGCTGTCGCAACGGACGCATTGGGCCCACTGTCCCGGTGCCAAGGTAGGACGCTGGTACGACGCGCCGCAGTGATGACAAGCGAGCGCGAGCGGCTGCTGCGTCATCAATGCACGAGTTCGGCTTCCTGATCAGACCCCTTTGGAGTATCAGGTGACTTTGGAAGCTTGGCGTCAAAATTCAGGATCACCTTACCGTCCGCGTCAATATCCACCAGCACAGAGCCGCCATCGACAAGCTTGCCGAACAACAACTCATCTGCGAGTGCACGACGCAGCGTATCTTGTATCAGACGCTGCATGGGACGTGCGCCCATCAGAGGATCAAAACCATGCTTGCCCAGATGCGCGCGTAACGCATCGGTGAAGGAGGCCTCAACACGTTTTTCGTGCAGTTGGTCCTCAAGTTGCATCAAGAACTTGTCCACCACACGCAAAATCACGTCTTGGTTGAGCGCAGCAAAGGGCACGATCGCATCCAAACGGTTGCGGAATTCCGGCGAAAACAGTCGCTTGATATCCGCCATTTCGTCACCGCTCGCACGCGTATTCGAGAAACCGATGTTCGGCTTGTTTAGCGCTTCCGCACCCGCGTTTGTGGTCATCACCAAAATAACGTTCCGGAAATCAGATTTCCTTCCATTGTTATCAGTGAGCGTGCCGTGGTCCATTACCTGCAACAAGATATTAAATACATCCGGATGCGCTTTTTCAATCTCATCCAATAACAGGACACAGTGTGGCTGCTTGGTGACAGCCTCGGTCAGCAATCCACCCTGATCAAACCCCACATACCCGGGTGGTGCGCCAATCAGTCGTGAGACTGTATGGCGTTCCATGTATTCAGACATATCGAAGCGCAGCAGCTCGACGCCCAGCGTGAACGCTAACTGGCGTGCGACTTCGGTCTTGCCAACACCAGTCGGGCCTGAGAACAAAAAGGCGCCGATCGGTTTTTCCGGACGACCAAGCCCAGACCGCGCCATTTTGATCGCAGCGGCGAGCGCTTCAATCGCATTGTCCTGTCCATAGACGACAGTTTTGAGATCCCGCTCAAGTGTCGCAAGCTTGCTGCGATCATCGCTCGAGACAGTCTGCGGCGGGATGCGAGCGATCTTCGAGACGATCGCTTCGATTTCCGTCTTGCCAATTACTTTCTTTTGCTTGGAGCGCGGCAGCAAGCGCTGCGCGGCGCCAGCCTCGTCAATGACATCAATCGCCTTGTCCGGAAGATGGCGATCATTGATATGGCGTGCAGACAGCTCAGCTGCTGCAGTCAACGCCGCGGCCGAATACTTAACACCGTGATGCTCTTCGAAGCGCCCTTTCAGGCCACGTAAAATCTGGATGGTCTGAGCGACCGAAGGCTCCACCACATCAACTTTCTGAAAACGACGTGACAGCGCAGCGTCCTTCTCGAACACACCGCGAAACTCGGTGTAGGTTGTCGCGCCAATACAGCGCAACTGACCCGATGACAAAGCAGGCTTAAGAAGGTTGGAAGCATCTAACGTACCACCAGAGGCAGAACCCGCTCCGATCAAGGTGTGAATCTCGTCGATAAACAAAATGGCTTGAGGATTATTGCGTAATTGCTTGAGCACACCCTTGAGACGTTGCTCAAAATCGCCGCGATATTTTGTCCCAGCGAGCAAAGCGCCCATGTCCAAGGAGTACACCTGAGCATCCTGCAGAACCTCGGGCACCTCGCCCTGGGTAATCCGGTAGGCGAGTCCTTCAGCAATAGCTGTCTTACCAACACCAGCCTCACCCACCAACAATGGATTGTTCTTACGCCGACGGCAAAGCGTTTGAATCACACGCTCCACTTCGTACTCGCGTCCAATCAAGGGATCAATGCGCCCCGCGGTTGCAGCGGCGTTCAAATCTTGGGTGTACAAATCTAGAGGAGATTGCTTGGGTTCGCCTTGCTGCTCTTCAGCGCCACCCTGCTGTTCTTTGCTAGTTGCAGGTGCATCGCTAGACGCTTGTTTGCTGATGCCGTGCGACAGAAAATTGACGACATCCAAGCGCGATATGCCCTGCTGTTGCAGGTAATACACCGCGTGCGATTCCTTCTCACCAAAAATCGCAACCAAAACATTCGCACCCGTCACAGGCTTTTTAGACGCACCACCTGCGGATACGTGCATGATCGCGCGCTGAATCACGCGCTGGAATCCAAGCGTGGGCTGCGTATCGACCTCGGCCCCAGCTGGAATAACGGGCGTGTTGTCCGTGATGAACTTACGCAGGTTTGCGCGAAGTTCATCCATGTTCGCCGCGCAAGCACGTAACACTTCAATAGCGGCAGCGTTGTCCAGAAGCGAGAGCAGCAAATGCTCAACGGTGATGAACTCGTGGCGCGCAGAACGCGCCTCAACAAATGCCATATGCAGACTTACTTCAAGCTCTTGGGAAATCACATTTCCTCCGACATTCTTTCAATTTGTAACACCGCTAATCTGCATTCTATGCTTTTCAGAAACGAATAATCGAACGGCACGTAAAAACCTTTTTTCTTACTCGGAATACCCTGCACAAATCCGTTCAAATTTTTCCTAAGAATCACCGGCAGGCTCCATCACACACTGCAAAGGGTGTTGGCGTGCACGGGCGAACTGCGCGACCTGAGCAATACGGCTCGCCGCAATATCGTGCGGGTAAACCCCACAGATACCCTTTCCTTCGTGGTGTACTTGCAACATGATGCGCATTGCCTCTTCATGTCCCTTGCCAAAGAACTTTTGAAGCACCTGCACCACGAACTCCATCGGGGTGTAATCATCATTGAGCAAAATGACCTTGTACATAGGGGGCGGAGCCGTTTTGGCAGCCTGTTTTTCCACGACAAGATCTGGGGGTAAGGACGTGCGTGTAGCCATAAGGGGGAAACGGTTTTAAAGATAAAAAAATAGGTTTTTTTGTAACAAACTTGGTTAGAAACCCGCAAACTGAGGCAGGTGTTAGGCAAACCGATACTTGACGAATTCACCAAACCTGCCCAATATCTCTACACACTCAAGAACTTTTGGGTGCTTGGATATCAAATACTTGAGCTTACGGCATCATCATAATCTCGAGTGTGCGATTTGATTTGTACAAACTTAAGAAGAGGCAGTCGGCATGTCAGATTCGACGAGTAATGGCCCTAAGGTCACCGGAACAGTTAAGTGGTTTAACGACGCGAAAGGTTTCGGGTTCGTAACACCGGACGATGGTGGTGAGGACTTGTTTGCGCACTTTTCGGCAATTCAGATGAATGGTTTCAAAACTCTGAAGGAAGGCCAAAAGGTTGCATTCGAAGTTACACAAGGCCCCAAAGGCAAACAAGCAACAAATATTACTGCTGCTTGATACATAAGGGGTGAATAACCCCTCGGATACTGTTGATGTGTAAATGGCTCTGCCTTTCCAGACAGCGCGGCCTTAGGGTTGCGCTGTTTTCGTTACTTGTCACACTCACTACGGTCGCCTCACTTCCTTTTGCGAGTGCACAGCCGATTGCGCCCTTACCCGTTAAGCAATTAACTGCCGGTATGCATGTGATTCGTGCCGAGGTCGCGTCCAATAACGAGACTCGCTCCAGAGGCTTGATGTACCGCAAAGAGCTCGCACCCAATGGTGGAATGCTTTTTGTCTTTGAGCAGCCCGCTGTGCAATGTTTCTGGATGCGTAACACCCTTATTCCCCTGTCGATTGCCTTTATGACCGATGATGGAACGATCACCAACATCGCCGATATGGCTCCTATGACAGAAAACTCCCATTGCTCGAGCGCCCCCGTGCGGCTCGCACTTGAAATGGAACAAGGCTGGTTCGCCAAGCGCGGCATCACCGCAGGCAAAAAAATAGGCGGATTGCAATAATCCGCCTAGCCTCACCCAGTTGAGCGTTTAAACGCGCTCAACCACCAGCGCAATGCCCTGTCCCACACCAATGCACATTGTGCACAGACCGTAACGGCCTCCAGTTTGCTCGAGTTGATGCACCGCAGTCATTACTAAGCGCGCACCACTCGCACCTAACGGATGTCCCAAGGCAATCGCGCCACCGTTGGGATTGACGCGGGGGTCATTGTCCGCAATTCCAAGCATCCGCAATACAGCCAACCCTTGAGCGGCAAAGGCCTCGTTCAATTCGATGACATCCATCTGCGACATCTTCAATCCGGTCATGGCCAGCACTTTCTCAGAGGCAGGTGCAGGTCCGATCCCCATGATCCTTGGTTCGACACCAGCAGTTGCCATGGCGACAACGCGCGCGCGCGGCTTGAGCCCATGTTGACTTGCCGCTTTTTCGCTTGCGATCAGCATCGCGACAGCACCATCATTGACACCAGACGCGTTGCCCGCAGAGACCGACCCACCCTCACGTACGACACCTTTGAGCTTCGCCAACGCCTCTAGACTCGTCTGGCGCGGATGCTCATCGCGGGACACCACGATGGGATCGCCCTTCTTTTGTGCGATCGACACCTTAACGATTTCGCTATCAAAAAATCCAGATTTTTGAGCTGCTGCTGTTTTTTCCTGGCTTGCCATCGCGAACAAATCTTGGTCTTCGCGAGAGATCTTGAATTGATCTGCAACATTCTCTGCAGTCTCTGGCATCGAATCTACGCCATACTTCGCTTTCATCAACTTATTAACGAACCGCCACCCAATCGTCGTATCAAAAATCGATGCGCTACGCGAGAAAGCAGAGTCTGCTTTCCCCATGACAAACGGCGCACGGGTCATGCTCTCAACACCGCCGGCCAACATCAACGAAGCATCACCCGCGCGAATCGCACGCGCGGCTGTGCCAACTGCATCCATACCTGAACCACAGAGCCGATTGATCGTGCCGCCAGGCACAACATCAGGCAGTCCTGCAAGCAAGGTGGCCATACGAGCAACGTTTCGGTTGTCCTCACCTGCCTGGTTTGCGCACCCCATCAGCGCATCATCGAGCTTGCTCCAATCAACCTTTGTATTGCGCACGGCCAGTTCGCGTATCGCAATCGACAGCAAATCATCTGGACGTACGGACGCCAAGGCGCCACCATATCGACCAAATGGCGTGCGGATTGCATCACAAATAAAAGCATCGATTGCCATGACGGGTTCCCCTTTGTTGTAAGAATTTTCAATTGAGGAATCTTAGCGCATCAGACAAAAAAAATGCCGGCACGAGGCCGGCATCGTCGGTGCAGAGAATGCTTAGCCGAAATTCTTAGCAGCGAACGACCAGTTCACGAGATTCCAGAAGCTCTCGAGGTACTTTGGACGTGCGTTACGGAAATCGATGTAGTAAGCGTGTTCCCAAACGTCACAGGTCAACAAAGGCACGTCAGCCGTTGTCAAAGGCGTTGCTGCATTGCTGGTGTTAACGATATCCACCGAGCCATCAGGCTTCTTAACAAGCCATGTCCAACCAGAACCGAAGTTACCAGCGGCAGACTTGTTAAAAGCCTCTTTGAAAGCAGCAACGCTGCCCCACTTGGCGTTGATCGCATCAGCAAGCTTGCCTGTTGGCTCTCCGCCGGCATTAGGAGCCATGCTGTTCCAGTAGAACGTGTGGTTCCAGATCTGCGCAGCGTTGTTAAACACGCCACCCGAGGACTTCTTCACGATTTCTTCCAGCGAAGCCGACTCAAACTCGGTGCCGGGAATCAAATTGTTCAGGTTGGTGACGTATGTCTGATGGTGTTTGCCGTAGTGGAACTCAAGCGTTTCTTTCGAAATGATCGGTGCCAGGGCGTCCATGGCGTAGGGCAAAGGTGGAAGTGTATGGGCCATTGCTGCAAATCCTCTTGAAGGTAGGTAAAACGAACAGGCTGACCATATTGTATCGGACGGAAGATGCTGCGGCGCACATTCCATAATGCGCCAAGGGTTAAGGGTCAGCGGCCCTTACGCATCCGCCTGATGAATACTTTCAACCTGTACGGCTAAGTGACCTTCTGACAAGGTCACATCAAGCTGCGTGCCGATTTTGAGGCTTGCGGCTTTACGCACAATGTCACCCTGCTCCGTGCGCACAATCGCATATCCCCGTGCCAGCGTGTGAGAAGGACTAAGCGCCCGTAACTGTGCCTGCACGCCGGCTAACCTCGTCGCCGTGTTGACGGTCTGACGCTGCTGCGCTGCAACCATGGCGCGTGCCGCGCGTGCGAGTCGTGCGTGCCGTAGTTCCAAATTCGGCAACTGCGTCTGTAAACGATCATGCATCCGGCCGGCCAAGACTTGCTTGCGTTGCGTCGATTGTTGCCACGCTGCCTGCAAACGAAACTTTAGTCCGCTCAAGCGTTCAGCTTGATGGACTAGACGCTCGCCTGGTGACACCACACCCGCCGCAGCGCGATCTAGGCGTTGCGCTAGCCGCTCAAGCTTACGCTGCACCTCTCGATTGAGTTGGCTCGCCAAGTTCTCAATGTCGGCCAATAATGAGGCGCGCGTCATACAAACAAGCTCTGCAGCGGCTGTCGGAGTGGGCGCACGGACATCAGCAACAAAATCCGCGATCGTGAAATCTGTTTCGTGACCAACACCTGAGACCACCGGCAAAACACTGGAAGCGATATCCCGGGCGAGCCCTTCGTCGTTAAAGCTCCACAAGTCCTCAATGCTGCCACCACCACGCACTAACAACACGACATCAACCTCTTGCCGATCATTAGCCTGAGCCAAGGCCTGTCGCAATTGCAGGGCGGCATCCGCACCCTGCACAGCTGCTGGGTAGATCACAACAGACAGGTGAGGCGCCCGGCGGGCCAGAGCGGTCAATACATCCCGCAAGGCGGCAGCAGCTAAGGACGTGACAATCCCCACCGCACGCGGGTAAAGAGGCAGCGACCGTTTTTGCTCGGGATCAAACAAGCCCTCGGCCTCGAGCTTGGCTTTTAGCGCAACAAAGGCCTCAAACAACGAACCCAAGCCGGCCCGCCGCATCTGATCAACTTGAACTTGGTATTCACCACGTGCCTCGTATAACGTGACTCGCCCGCGAATTTCAACGGAATCGCCGGATCTCGGGGAAAAACCGACCGCGGAGGCACGCCCCCTGAACATGACCGCGCGAACGGAGGCCGCGTCATCCTTAAGTGTGAAATACCAATGTCCCGAAGCCGCTGGGGTGAAGTTAGAAATCTCACCGCGCACCCAACTCACATCGAAGCTCTGCTCAAGCAAACGCGAAACAGCGCGATTTAACTCGCTAACTGACAAAATATCCCGCGTCTGGCCTAGGTTTTCGGTCTGAAATTCTTTATTCATGGGGCTCTTGAAGGGGGATATGTCCACAAACGCAATAAAATTGGATTAAGTCATTGTGACATAATAAAAACTAGCCACACGTACCAAACTCAATTACAATTTCATCATAACCAATTGAATTAATTGAACTAATTACACACACCCCGAAAATTGCTCATTTTTTGAGCAACAAAGGGAAACCCAACGTTTTCCGTCATTTCCAAAGATACGCACATAATTATCCACAACTTCTGTGGATAGATTTATCCCCCCTCCCACGAGGTAAGTTTTGCATTCAATCGTTATTCAAGCAGGTTGGCCAATTTGGCTCTTAATTCTAGTTTCGATCGCTGGATTAGCGATCGTCATCGAGCGCTCGCTCAGCCTCCAAAGCCGACGCATTGCTCCGCCAGAGCTCACAAATCAAGTACTCCAAATGGTACGTGCCCAAGCCGACCAACCCGAAGCGATTGAAAAACTTCGTAAGTCATCGCCGCTGGGTCAAATCCTTGCAGAGCTGCTCAGCCATCGCGAGCTCCCCGAAAACGAGCGTCGCATGGTGGTCGAGGACGCAGGCCGGGATGTGGCCTTTCAGCTTGAGCGCTATCTTGCTGCCTTGGCAACTGTCGCCACAATTGCCCCTTTACTTGGACTCTTCGGAACCGTTGTTGGCATGATCGAAATATTCGCAGCCTACCGGCCAGATGGCTCGGATCCGACCGAACTGGCGCGCGGCATCTCGATTGCGCTCTACAACACAGGTTTTGGTATTTTGATTGCGATTCCAGCGGTCATCGCACACCGGCATTTCAAATCACGTGTCCAGACTCTGCTCAATCAGATGGAACAGTCTGCCCGTCGCGTCGCGGCGAGCCTGCGCTAAGGCACGAGCTCCATGAACTTTCGAAAAGCTGACCTGAGCGACGACGGCCCAGACATCAATCTCATTCCCCTGATTGATGTGTTGTTGGTGATGCTGATTTTTTTGGCGGCTACAACAACATTTACTCGACAACAAGCATTGAAGATCAACTTGCCTCAAGCAAACGCAGAGGCAAGCGATACAGCACCCATTGAGCTCGCCATCTCCCAAGATGGACGGTTTGCAGTGGCGGGCCAACTGGTGTCGAGTAACGAACTAGCCGCCGCACTCAAACTAGCGGGACAACGCGTTGATCAACCAGTCGTTTTAATCAAAGCAGACAGTCTTGCCGCCCACCAATTCGTGGTTTTTGCGATGCAAGCCTCGCGCGAAGCTGGCATCGGACGTGTTCACTTCGCAACACAGGCGCGCGATTGAATAGGCTTGCCCCGCGCTTGCGTCTTGTCCGGTGGCTACATCATCAGTGGCTACACAAGGGTACCTGGGCGTGGCTGATGGCGCCTTTCGCCTTGCTGACATTCGTCATCTTGGCCGTCCGTCGTCTAGTTTTACGTTCGATCGCCGCGCACTCTGCACGCCCTCCTGTCCCCGTCATCGTTGTGGGCAACATTTACATCGGCGGTACGGGTAAAACACCTGTCGTAATCGCATTGCTTGCGCTGCTTCGCGCTAAAGGCTGGCACCCAGGCGTCATTAGCCGCGGCTATGGCGTCCAAGCCGGACCAGCCGCATTGACCGGTTGTGGTGTCTTAGACGCAGCACGCTTTGGTGACGAGCCTGCACTTATTTCGCTGGAGGCTGACGTGCCTGTATCGGTGCACCCCAACCGACGTCTTGCTTGGCAAGCCCTGTTAAAGCACTACCCTCAAACCGATGTCATTGTGTCCGATGATGGGCTGCAGCACGCAACGCTCATGCGCGATGTCGAACTTGTGGTTCAAGATACGCGTGGTGTGGGTAATGGGTGGTTGTTGCCTGCTGGGCCGTTGCGCGACCCCCCTTCAAGACTGCGCTCTATCGACGCGCTAATTACGCGACGCACGCACACAGAGCGCGCCACGCCAAGCGGCGGACTCGCCCCAAAAGAACTTGCGGCGACAATGCTCATTTCGGGTTTCAAGCAATTGACGAGTGGGCAGCTGCTCAGCCCGGATGAATTCGTTGCACGCTGTGTAAACCAGACACTTGCCGCGTATGCCGGCATCGGTGCGCCTGAGCGTTTTTTTTCTGATCTTCGTGCACTTGGCTTAGGATTGGAACTCACCACAGCGTTACCCGACCACCACCTGTTTAACGCCTCAACGCTCCATGCACCTGAGGCCGATATCGTCATCATCACGTCCAAAGACGCCGTGAAGTGCAATACCCTATCCGACAGCAAAATTTGGGTCGCTCAAGTACACCTTGTGTTCTCCGATCCGCTTTTCGATGTATGGCTAGACGAGCGACTCTCTCACGTACAGACAGCACTACTTTGAGTGTTTACAATACCGCCATGCAAACTCGCTTACTTGATCTCCTCGTGTGCCCTCTCTGCAAGGGACGGCTATATCCAAACTCAGACCACACAGAACTGGTCTGTCGCGTAGATCGGCTGGCATACCCGGTCCGAGATGGTGTGCCTGTCATGCTTGAGGCTCAAGCACGCACGCTGTCAGCGCAAGAACCTGACTTCCCCGCCTAAGCGCTAAGCCATTTTCATGCGCGCCTTTACTGTCATTATTCCCGCCCGTTACGCTTCGAGCAGACTCCCGGGAAAAATGCTGGCAGATATAGCTGGCAAACCGATGATCATTCGAGTCGCCGAACAGGCAGCAAAATCACAGGCAAATCGCGTCGTCGTCGCAACCGACCATCATTCAATCGCTCAAGCCTGCCAAGCCCACAGTGTCGAATGCCTCATGACCCGAGCGGCGCATCCCTCCGGCACTGATCGTATTGCAGAGGCTGCGGCCGCCCTATCGCTTGACGACAATGCAATTGTCGTCAATGTTCAGGGAGACGAGCCCTTAATCGACCCGGCACACATTGATCAAGTTGCAGCACTATTAGCGTCAGACAGCACCGCTGCGATCGCAACGTGCGCGGCCCCGATTGCCGATGCAGAAGCCTTGTTCAACCCCAATGTTGTGAAGGTCGTTTGCGACCGGCAGGGTCGTGCCTTGTACTTTTCGCGTGCGCCTATCCCCTGGCACCGCGATGCGCTTGCCACGGGTGCCCGCATCCTGGCGCCCAACCTCCCTGCCAAGCACCATATCGGTCTGTACGCCTTACGGGTCAGTTTCCTTAAAGTATTCCCTACTCTCGCGCCCGGCACACTTGAACAAATCGAGTCCCTGGAGCAGTTACGCGCGATGGAGCACGGCTACGCAATCGCGGTTTTGCCCCTGGCGAGCCACCCAGGTGCCGGTGTTGACACCCCCCCCGACTTGGAACGCGTGCGACGAATCCTCGAACAGCGCCGCACTCCCTCAGGGTAAGCGCTTAGAGCAACCCTCTGCACCCCCTGCTGCAATGCGGCATAATATCAACCGTCCTCATTATTTAATGCTTCAGGAGTTCACATGCGTCTCATCCTGCTTGGACCCCCAGGCGCCGGCAAAGGTACGCAAGCGGCGTTCATCACTGAACACTACGGTATTCCACAAATCTCGACCGGAGATATGTTGCGCGCAGCCGTCAAGGCTGGCACGCCTCTAGGCGTGGCCGCAAAAAAGATCATGGATGCTGGCGGCCTTGTCTCTGATGACATCATCATTGGCCTGGTGAAAGACAGATTGCAACAAGCTGACTGTCAATCCGGTTATTTGTTTGACGGCTTTCCGCGCACCATCCCGCAGGCTGATGCACTCAAGCACGCAAATGTTGGACTGGATTTCGTTGTCGAGATCGCCGTTCCTGAAGAAGATATCATCGAGCGCATGAGTGGACGACGCGTCCACCCCGCCAGCGGTCGTAGCTACCACGTACGCTTCAACCCACCCAAAGTCGCAGAAAAAGATGATCTGACGGGCGAACCCCTCGTTCAACGTGACGATGACAAAGAACAAACTGTTCGTCATCGCCTGCAAGTCTATCGCGATCAAACACGTCCGCTCGTCGACTACTACTCAGCTTGGGCATCCACTGACGCCAAAGCACCTCGATACCGCAAGGTTGAGGGCGTAGGCTCTGTGGACGAAATCAAGAATAAAATTTTCAGAGCACTCGCGTAACGCCAAGGCTTCACAAAAACATATGGATATCAAAAATAAAGTCTTTATCGTCACCGGTGGCGCCTCTGGATTAGGCGCTGGCACGGCCAGAATGCTCACCCAACAGGGCGCGCGCGTTTTATTGGCCGACGTACAAGACGAGGCAGGTCAAGCTCTCGCAACTGAACTCGGTCAGCGTTACATTCACTGTGATGTCACTCAAGAAAAAGATGCACAAGCAGCGGTCGCTGCGGCGCTCGAACTGGGCAAACTGTTCGGTCTGGTGAACTGTGCTGGCATTGCGCCTGCGGCAAAGACCGTCGGCAAAAACGGTGCACATCCGCTTGATATGTTTCAAAAAGTGATCAGCATTAACCTGATCGGAAGCTTCAACATGATTCGTGTTGCAAGCGACGCCATGAGCAAAAATGATCCGGAGCCAACTGGCGAACGCGGCGTATTGATCAACACTGCGTCCGTTGCCGCGTACGATGGTCAAATCGGCCAGGCTGCTTACTCAGCATCAAAAGCAGGCGTCGTTGGCATGACCTTGCCCATCGCACGAGATCTGGCGCCACTGGGAATTCGCTGCTGCACCATTGCTCCAGGGATTTTCGGCACACCGATGATTTTTGGTATGCCACAAGCGGTACAAGACTCGCTCGCGGCGAGTATTCCGTTCCCCTCAAGACTCGGACGTCCAGACGACTACGCAAAGCTGGTCCATCAAATCGTCACCAACGAGATGCTCAACGGCGAAACCATTCGTCTCGACGGTGCAATTCGCCTCGCGCCTAGATGAGCCTGCTGCGCGCCGCAGCCACCGTCAGCAGCTTCACGCTGCTTTCACGGATCACGGGCTTGGCGCGCGACATTATCATTGCGCGGACGTTTGGCGCAGGCGCGCTCACTGATGCATTTTGGGTTGCGTTTCGCATCCCAAATCTCTTGCGCAGACTCTTTGCAGAGGGTGCGTTCGCTCAGGCCTTCGTGCCCATCCTGGGGCAAGTTCGTGCCGAACACGCAGATCAACCGGAGGCGGTGCGAGCCCTACTAGATCGCGTTGCTCTCACACTCTTTCTCGTCCTGTCACTCATCACTCTAATTGGCGTCATCGGCGCACCTTGGGTTGTCATGGCGATGGCAAGCGGGCTCACCAACCCAGCACGCGCGGCAGAGTTCGACGCAGCGGTCTGGATGACGCGACTGATGTTCCCTTACATTATCTGCATGTCGCTCGTCGCCTTTGCCTCCGGCGTGCTAAACACTTGGCGTAAGTTCGCTGTACCGGCATTCACGCCGGTGCTGCTAAACCTCTCTGTGATTGGCAGCAGCATTTTGCTCGCGGGTTATCTTCCACAACCCATCTACGCACTTGCAGTCGGTGTCATGATCGGGGGCATCGCACAGTTTGGCGTGCAGTGGTGGGCGCTCTCGCGCCTACAACTCAGACCACGCTTGCTCAGTCCGATCGGCCCCGCGCTCAAAGACCCAACAGTTCGACGCATCATGCGTCAAATGTTACCCGCCACGCTCGGGGTCTCGGTCGCACAGATCTCGCTTCTAATTAATACCAATATCGCGACCTGGCTTACGCCAGGTAGTGTCACCTGGCTCTCTTTCGCTGACCGCTTGATGGAGTTTCCGACCGCGTTAATTGGCGTTGCTCTTGGTACCGTCCTGCTACCGAGCTTAAGCAAAGCTAACGTCGACCCGGATAAAACACAATACAGCCAGCTGCTTGACTGGGGTCTACGCTTGGTGCTCGTGCTCGGGTTACCTGCCGCGTTGTGCATGATCCTCATGGCTGATGCAATGGTTGCCACGCTTTTTCACTACGGTGCATTCACCGGTGCCGACGTGATGCAAACCCGAACAGCAGTGATGGCCTATTCAGCAGGCTTGATCGGCCTGTTAGCCGTGAAAATTCTTGCGCCCGGCTTTTATGGCAAGCAAGATATCCGCACACCCGTCAAAATTGCCATCGTCATACTGTGTTGCACCCAACTGTTTAACTTAGTTTTAGTACCGTGGCTTGCGCATGCTGGTTTAGCACTAGCGATCGGGCTGGGCGCATGTCTGAATGCGTTGGCACTTTTCGTAGGACTGCGTCGACGAGGCATTTACCAACCTGGTACCGGCTGGTTAGCATTTTTTACTAAACAAATCTTTGCCTTGCTATGCATGGCCGTCCCGCTTTGGTTCGCGGCCCAACGGATCGACTGGCTGGCGCTTCAGTCCACTCCCGTGATCCGAATCGGCCTATTAGCTGCGGTTTTAGGGGTTGGCGCGCTGGTTTATCTACTAGCCTTAGCGCTTTTAGGGATAAGACCGAGCCACTTCAGGCGGGCCCCGACATAACAAGTAATTAGCGCATAAGTCTGTTCAGCTAGAAAAACACAAAATAGATTTGGCAATTCAGGCACTTAGTGCTATGATTGCTGGCTTAGATTCTTTACCACTGTAATTTTTACCACAGCAACTTAATAAGACAGATCATTCATGGCAAATACCGCCCAAGCCCGCAAGCGTGCACGTCAATCCGTCGTTCGCAACCAGCACAACTCGAGCCTGCGCTCAATGCTGCGTACCGCTATCAAGCGCGTTCGCACCGCGATCGAGTCTGGCGACAAAGCTGCTGCATCGGCTGTGTTGCAAAAAGCAACTAGCGTGATCGACAGCGTGGCTGACAAAAACATCATCCACAAAAACAAAGCAGCTCGGCACAAGAGCCGCTTGTCCGCAGCGATCAAATCGCTCGCCTAAGTAAGGTGTGCCGCGTTCGCGCGGCAGTATAGTTTTGTAGATCACGGGCACGTCAGTGCTCGCTGTGTACTAGTAGTCAAGCAGCCCTTCTGGGCTGTTTTGTTTTTTGTCGCGACACTACCCTGTTATTTCACCTCGATTCAATGGTTCGACTCTCATGACAAAACCTCGCATTCTGCAAATCGGCTCCTATGCAGGCCACCCACCGGCCGATGCCGAAATCGCTAGCAAATACGACGTGCTTCAGTACTGGAAAGCGGCGGATCAAGATGCGTTTTTGCGCGAGCATGCGCAAGACATTGAAATCATCGCCACCTCTGCCAATCACGGCTGCAATGCAAAGGTGATTGCAGCACTACCTAAGCTACGCGCTATTTGCAGCTGGGGGGTTGGTTACGACACTATCGACATCGATGCAGCGCGCGCGCGCAAGATTCTAGTGAGCAACACACCCGACGTACTCAATGATTGCGTCGCTGATTTGGCTTGGGGCCTCTTGATCGCAGCCTGCCGCAACATCGCTTGGGGTGATCGGTTTGTGCGTGCAAACAACTGGGAAAACAAAGTGGGCAGCCTTACTCTCGGCACCCGTGTCAGCGGCAAAAAACTGGGTGTAGTCGGTCTTGGACGCATTGGCGAGGCCATTGCGCGCCGAGGTCTAGGCTTTGACATGGAAGTGGCCTACCATAATCGCAGTGCTCGCAAAGACGTTGACTACCGCTACATCGACTCATTAGTCGAACTAGCCCGCTGGAGCGACTTCCTGGTCATCGCGACCGTAGGCGGTCCCAGCACCAAAGGTTTGATTAATGAAGAGGTACTTCGCGCTTTAGGCCCTAAAGGGATTGTCGTGAACATCGCTCGCGGGACGGTGATCGACGAAGAAGCGATGGTCCGCCTCCTAGCCGAAGGCGCGCTCGGAGGCGCCGGACTCGACGTCTTTGAAAAAGAGCCTAAGGTTCCAGATCAACTCAAGACGATGAACAACGTGGTTTTGATGCCGCACGTCGCAAGCGCCACGCATGAAACCCGTCGCGCCATGACAGATTGCATGCTGAGCAACATCGAGGAGTTCTTGCGCAGCGGAAAGGTCTTGACTGAGATCGTTTAATGCTCACGGCTGACTGCAAGTACCCCTCAGCCGTGTCGACTGAGGGGATCTTCTGTCAGATCACGTTTGGTCTGAAGCTGGTTGTCTGTGGCAAAGTCTTGCACAAATTTCCAGGCGAGCGGTTCAAGCTGTCTTAGACGTTCATCCACCACAACGCAGCGCATACCGTCTAAAGTACTCGGCACAGCGTAAGGTGAGTAAGAAAGATGCCCGCCTAACGTGGCAGGTGGACGATAAGGGGCAAGTACGCCGGCCAACCGTTCAGCCCAGTCACTGGGGCGAAAAGTATTGCCAGAGTTTGTAACGCCATAAATGACGAAATAGCGGACTTCAGATGTCATGCACAACCCGTATCGCCGAAATCAAGGCCCGCAAACTTCTGATCCACAAGCCTGTGTTCTAGATTGTATATGATTGATGTTTTACACCTTCCAAAGCAATCCAGCTTTGGAGGCATTTTCACCAAGGAGTCACGACAATGAGTTCAGCCATTTCAAATACGTACGGCCGTCTACCAGTCGCCTTTACACACGGTAAAGGTGTTTGGCTTTGGGACACGAATGGCCGACGTTATCTGGATGCGATGGCTGGCATTGGTGTGTCTTGTTTGGGTCACGATCATCCAAAACTGGTCGCTGCAATCAGCGAACAGGCTGCTCGTGTCATCCACACATCCAACCTCTACCAAGTTCCGCAGCAAGAGGCCCTCGCCAAGCGGATCAATGAAATTGCGAACACGACTGAAGTCTTGTTTGGAAATAGCGGCGCCGAAGCCAACGAAGCTGCGATCAAACTCGCCCGTTACTACGGCTACAAAAAGGGTAACGATCTGCCTACGATCATCACCATGGAGTCATCCTGGCACGGTCGCACACTCGGCACCCTGGCTGCTACAGACAGCGAGAAGGCACGCACTGGCTTTGGACCCCTCCCCGAAGGTTTTGTGAAGGTCAAATATAACGACCTCGAAGCTGTACGCAGCGCCGGCGACAAAGAGCCGCGCGTGGTCGCCGTCTTGCTCGAGGTCCTTCAAGGTGAAGGCGGTATCCGCCCCTCTGATATTGCCTATATGAAAGGCTTGCGTAAGCTATGCGATGAGCGTGGCTGGCTCATGATGATTGACGAGGTGCAGTCTGGGATCGGACGTACAGGAAAATGGTTGGCGCACCAATGGGCAGACATCCTGCCTGACGTTATTGTGCTCGCCAAAGGCTTGGGTGGTGGCGTGCCGATTGGCGCCATTGCCGCACGTGGACCTGCTGCGGGCGTCCTCGGCCCTGGTAGTCACGGGACAACCTTTGGTGGCAGTCCACTGGTCTGCGCCGCCGGCCTGGCCACACTAGGCGCACTTGAATCAGAAAAGCTGCTTGAAAACGCAGCAACTGTCGGCGCCCACCTCAAAGCAGGCCTCGAGAACGCCTTAAAAGGCACCCCAGGCGTGATCGAAGTGCGCGGCCAGGGTCTCATGCTAGGCATTGAGCTCGAGAAACCCTGCGGCGTTTTAGTGGGTCGTGCGCTCGAAGCCGGGCTCCTGATCAACGTCACGCGTGACCGGGTCGTCCGTATGCTGCCCCCCCTGCTGATCAACAAGAGCGAAGCTGACGAGATCGTCAAGATTCTCGTTCCCCTAATTAAGGCGTTTAACGCCGAGCAGTAACCGTCAACCGCTTGCCTGACTCGGCTTATACAAAAGCCTAGCCGGGCAAGCGGTGACAGACAAACCTATCGAGTGCATTATGTCTAACGCCACTACAACTGGGCAGCTGCGGCATTTCTTGCAGTTCAATGATTTTTCCCGCGATGAAATTTTGCACGTGTTCGAGCGTGCCAAGATCATCAAAGATAAGTTCAAGCGTTATGAACCATATCGCCCCTTGCATGACCGCACTTTGGCGATGGTGTTCGAAAAGGCCAGCACGCGCACACGCGTATCCTTCGAAGCTGGCATGTATCAAATGGGTGGCTCCGTCATCCATTTGACGACAACCGATTCGCAATTAGGTCGTTCCGAACCGATCGAAGATACTGCACGCGTCATTTCACGGATGGTTGATATCGTGATGATTCGCACTTTCGAGCAAACGCGCATCGAGCGGTTCGCAGCGCATTCGCGCGTGCCAGTCATCAATGGATTGACCAATGAGTTTCATCCATGCCAGATTCTGGCTGACATTTTCACTTTCATTGAAAACCGTGGCAGCATCACCGGCAAAACAGTCGCTTGGGTTGGCGATGCGAACAATATGGCCTACACCTGGCTGCAAGCGGCCGAGCTCCTTGGTTTTACCTTGAACGTATCCGCGCCAGCTGGCTACCGACTTGAAGCTGAGCGTATTGCAGGCGCCTCCTCTGGAACCCTGAAAGAGTTCAGCGATCCCTTAGAAGCCTGCAAGGGTGCACACCTCGTGACTACCGATGTCTGGACGAGCATGGGATATGAAGCAGAGAATGAACAGCGTCGCAAAGCCTTTGCAGATTGGTGTGTAGATCAGGAAATGATGGCAGCAGCTGCCCCAGACGCTCTGTTTATGCACTGCCTGCCCGCGCATCGCGGAGAAGAGGTCACCGCTGAGGTGATCGATGGCCCCAAAAGTGTTGTCTGGGATGAGGCGGAAAATCGCCTACATGTTCAAAAAGCACTCATGGAATTCCTGCTTTTAGGCAAATCGAACTAAGACCCGAGTACCCTTTCGAACCCGTTAAAATACAACCACTTCATTTACGCAGAGCTTCTCATGAGCGATATTAAAAAAGTAGTGCTTGCCTATTCAGGCGGGCTAGACACCTCGGTCATTCTCAAATGGCTGCAAGACACCTACCAATGTGAGGTGGTCACGTTTACCGCCGATATCGGTCAGGGCGAGGAACTTGAGCCAGCACGTGCGAAAGCCATCAAATTTGGCATTAAGCCCGAGCAAATTTTTATTGATGATCTGCGTGAAGAATTTGTGCGCGATTTCGTCTTCCCCATGTTTCGCTGCAATACCGTGTACGAGGGCGAATACCTTCTTGGCACCTCGATTGCACGTCCTTTGATTGCCAAGCGTCAAATCGAAATCGCACGCAAAGTCGGAGCCGACGCAGTCTCCCATGGCGCGACGGGCAAAGGCAACGATCAAGTACGTTTTGAACTAGGCTATTACGCACTCGAGCCAGGCATCAAAGTGATTGCCCCCTGGCGCGAATGGGATCTGGTCTCACGCGAGAAACTGCTTCAGTACGCCGAAGATGCTGGTATCGCGATTGATATGAAGCATAAGCAAGGCGGTGCGCCCTACTCCATGGATGCAAACTTGTTGCACATTAGCTTTGAAGGGCGTCACCTAGAAGATCCAAAGGCAGAAGCTGAGGAATCCATGTGGCGCTGGACAGTCTCGCCAGAGGCTGCTCCCGACAAAGCGGAATACCTTGACCTTGAGTTCGAACATGGGGATATCGTTGGACTGAACGGCGTGCGTCTGTCCCCGGCCCAAGTGCTGACAAAGTTAAACGAACTCGGTGGCAAACACGGCATCGGACGTCTTGACCTGGTCGAAAACCGCTATGTTGGAATGAAGTCCCGTGGTTGCTACGAAACACCAGGCGGCACGATCATGCTCAAGGCACACCGTGCTATTGAGTCCATCACCTTAGACCGTGAAGTGGCTCACCTGAAAGACGATCTCATGCCACGTTACGCTGCCCTGATTTATAACGGCTACTGGTGGTCACCAGAGCGTCGTGCGCTGCAGGCACTGATCGATACAACACAGCAAGATGTCAACGGCTGGGTACGTGTGAAGTTGTACAAAGGTAATGTGTATACCGTTTCACGCGATTCGAAAGACACCCTCTTTGATCAAACAATTGCAACGTTTGACGATGATGGTGGTGCCTACAACCAAGCAGATGCGGCAGGCTTTATCAAGCTCAACGCCTTACGTATGCGTATCGAAGCGCGCGCCGGTCGTAAGTAAAACCGCGTCGACACGCCTGGATCAATGCAGAGACTGCAGCCGATCCAGGCGCTTAAATAGCGCACCTTTGCGCGGCCCCGGAAACACGACAGTGATTCGTACGCCAGACAGCTGGGGGCTGCTAAGTAGGTTCCACCAAGCGCCATGAGCGCGAGCAATCTCGCGTACGATGGCTAGCCCAAGCCCAGAGCCACCCTCTTGTGCCTCTGGAGAACGATAAAACGCTTCAAATACCCGCTCCTGCTCCTCAGCCAAAATCCCCGAGCCATTGTCCTCCACCGAGAACGTGGGTGGCGTAGACGTCACAATCAACTTGATCGAGTCTGCACCCTTTGCATAGCGCAGTGCGTTATCGATCAAGTTTGCCAGCATCTCGGCCAATAGAATGGGATCGCCTTCGACCCATACCGGTTGCTCAGGTGCTTCGAGCTGCAGAGAAATGCCTGCTGCTTTTGTTGGTTCAATCCACTCTGCACCAACGGTGCGTGTCCACTCGCATAAATCAAGTAACACAAAATTATCCTGAGGCCTAACTTCAGGGTCAACCCTCGCTAAGATAAGCAGTTGTTTACCCATACGGATCATTCGATCCGTTACATTTTTTATTCGCTCCGCTCTTTGACGGATGTCATCGGGCAGAGGCTTCGCCAACATCAGCTCAGACTCAAGTTTCAACCCTGCAAGCGGCGTTTTAAGCTGATGGGCGGCATGACCAACAAACCTACGTTGTGCAGCGAGCGTGTCGCTGATGCGGTCAAGCAAACCATTCGTATGCTCAACGAGCACATCTAACTCACGTGGCAAATCCGGAATTTTCATGCTTCCGAAATCTTCAGGCGTTCTAGAGGCAATTTGTTCAGACAGCTGCCGCACGGAGTACATACCTTGTTTCACACCTCGAAGCACGATAACGACGAGCGCAACAATTAAGAGTAATTGTCCGATCAGCATCAACCAAATGATGTCCTCAAGTTGCCAATCCTCAACGTCAAGTTTGTGCGAGACGAACCACGTGAGCGCCAAATTGAGAAGGACTAGAAGCAGTAACGGCGGCAGTAATCTGACCAGCAAGTGCCGGCCCAGACTGTTAGGTATACCGAACAGCAGGGAGCTCGCCGCAGGCCTCGCCGCGTGCTTGCCCATCTAGGAGGAAGCGTCCTCTAGCTCGAGCGAGTAACCAAAACCGCGAACGGTCTGAATCACGACTCCAACACCTTCCAGACGCTTACGCAGCCTGTAGATGTATACCTCCACTGCATTCTCACTGAAGTCAGAATCGATCACTGACAGCTTTTGAACAATTTGCTGTTTTGTCACGACTTTTTCTGGACGTAAAAGTAGCATCTCAAGCACGGATAGTTCACGCACAGACAAAGCCAAGCGCTGTCCCGCCGCCCGCAACTCACGATGAACACCGTCAAACGTCAGCGCACCAAACTCAATCAACGACTGCGCATTGCCGTGGTGTCGCCTTGCTAAGGCCCGGACGCGTGCAGCAAGCTCCGGTAGTTCAAAAGGTTTGGTGAGATAGTCGTCGGCACCCGCATCCAATCCAGCGACTCGATCAGCAAGATCATCACGCGCAGTCAAGATCAGCACAGGTACCAGGCTGCCGCCCGCACGTAAGGTGCGTAACACCTCAAGTCCATCAATGCCCGGAAGGTTGAGATCCAGAACGATTAAGTCGTAGGCATAATTGTTAAGCGCAGAGAGCGCGCGCTCACCATCCGCTAACCAGTCAGTCGCGTAATCATGGTTGCTCAAGAATTCCTGCAGGGCGCGACCAAGCGTTGCGTCGTCTTCGATGACAAGTACTTTCATGGATTGATTTTATACTTGCCGACCGAAACTGGCGAGCGATGAAACCCAAGAGGATGGGCAACTTAATGGGGAGGAAATACTGGTGGGTGCTACAGGGGTCGAACCTGTGACCTACGCCTTGTAAGGGCGCCGCTCTACCAACTGAGCTAAGCACCCTAAGAATTGTTTGTGCATCCATCCTGATGAGGATAACTACACAGCAAACAAAGGGCCACCGAAGCCGTAAAAAACAATGCGGTTCGCATTATAGCGAACCGCACGTATTTAGCAAACTGATCAAGTTCGGCAAAAGCCGAATTTGATTAGTTCAGTGCATCTTTCAAAGCTTTGCCTGGACGGAACTTTGGCACTTTAGCTTTTTTGATTTTGATCGCTTCGCCAGTGCGTGGGTTGCGACCTGTGCGAGCAGCGCGCGACGACACGGCAAACGTACCAAAACCGACCAACGTCACAGTGCCACCCTTTTTCAGAGTTGTCTTGACGGCTCCGATCATTGCGTCCAACGAGCGCGCAGCAGCAGCTTTAGAGATGTCAGCCTTGGTGGCGATGTGATCGATCAATTCGGTTTTGTTCATATTTGTTTTACCTCAAGTGGTTTAAAAAAAAGCAGAGTCTTGGTAAGACACATGCTTTAAAAGTTTTGCACTGATTCATGCATACCGACATTAAGCCTTGACTTGATGCGGCTGTCAAGCGAAAAGCATCTTGTCACCCGCAAATTACTTGGTTGTAAGCTGTCGCTAACACTTAAAAACCTAATGGATTTTCCCTGCTAGCTTCAAACAACAATTTACGCTACAAGCTAAATCATTTTATTTATCAAGCAGTCTTTGTTTTGCACTTCTCAAAGGCCTGCGCAAAGTCTGCGAGCAAGTCCTCTTCCTCTTCAATTCCAATTGAAAGACGAATCAAACCATCGGCGATTCCCATTTGTGCACGCAACGCTGGACCCATCTCGTAATAGATCGTCTGCGCTGCAGGCAATGCTAACGTGCGCGTATCCCCTACATGTGTCGCGAGAATAACAATCTGTAACTGATTCAAAAACTCAAAACTATCTATACCAGCCGCCAACTCAACGGCTAGCAAATTGCTGAACTTACCGCCAAATAACTTGCGGGCGCGTTCATGCTGGGGGTGGCTTTCCAGACCTGGGTAGGACACCCGTGCAACGCTAGGATGTTTAGAGAGATATTTGGCAAGGGCTAGTGCATTACTACTAATCTTGTCTAAGCGCAGGGATAGCGTTTCTGCACCCACCGCGATACGGTGGGCAGCATCTGCGGCGAGGGTTGCACCCATATCGCGCAAACCTTTTTTCTTGATCTGCGTAATACCCCAGCCAGCGGCGGGACCTTTTTTGTAGACATCCAAGATATTGGGGAATTTTGTCCAGTCGTAGAGTCCCGTATCGGTCAGGGAACCACCTAGTGCATTGGCATGGCCACCAATGTGCTTGGACAAGGAGTTCATCACTAACGATGCGCCAACGGTACGAGGTTGAAACAACCAAGGCGAGGTCAACGTATTGTCGACAACGTAAACAAGATTGTGCTTGGCGCAAAGCTGCCCTAAACCCTCTAGATCGGCGATCTGCGTCCCAGGATTTGCGATGGTCTCGGTAAACACCATCCGGGTGTTCGGCTTAATGGCAGCCGCAACAGCAGAGACATCAGTCGGATCAACCAGGCTGATCTCAATCCCTAGATGCTCAAGCGTCCCAAACAAACTATTGGTATTACCAAAAATAAATTGACTAGAAATTAAATGATCGCCCGCGCGAAGCAATGTCGTAAACAATGCAGATAGCGCACCCATCCCCGTCGAAAACGTCAGGCTCGAGCCACCGCCTTCCATCGCCGATACTTTTTTCTCTAGAGCATCAGTTGTAGGGGTGCCTTGACGTGCATAGGTATAGCCCGCCTTGCCTTGGAACACGGCTGCTAGCTCACGCGCATCCGGATATGCGTATTGTGACGACGTATGAATTGGCTTGTGTACTGCCCCATGCTCTACAGAGAGATGGCGATCATTGTGCAAAATTCGCGTGGTAAATCCGTGCTTGGCCATGAGCATCTGCCTACAAAAATCAAATAAAAATTTTAACCGATCAAGCTTGCGTACGAGCCAGAGTCCCTAACCGCCGCGTTGTCGCACCGTTTCATAGAGGCACACTGCCGTCGCAACGCTGACATTCAAACTCTCAACGCTACCAAGCATGGGGATGTGAACTAACTCGTCACAGGTCTCGCGGGTCAGACGACGCATCCCCTCACCTTCTGCGCCCATCACCCAAGCCATCGGCCGACGTCCATCTGTCTGATGAATTCCCTGGGGCGCTTGATCATCTGTGCCAACCAACCATATGTCCCGATCTTTTAGCTCGCGCATGGTTCGAGCCAGATTTGTCACCATGACATACGGAACAGACTCAGCCGCCCCGCAGGCAACTCTTTGCACCGTTGTATTTAATCCCACGGCACGGTCTCGCGGCGCAACAACAGCATGCACACCAGCCGCGTCAGCCGTCCGCAAACACGCACCCAAATTATGAGGGTCCGTCACGCCATCGAGTACTAATAGAAACGCTGGGCCCTCGAGTCCGTCTAAGACCTCGTCAAGATCGTCAGCCAGCTTACGCACATCTGCCACAGCAACAACACCCTGATGTCGAGAGCCGCCCGCTAACCCATCGAGCCGGTCTGAGCCAACAGGATGTACAGCACGACCGGCCTGCGTAGCCTGCTCAATAAACGTCTGCATCCGCTTGTCACGGCGCTGAGCCTCGACGTAGATCTCACGAATCGAGTCGGGCGCTTGGCGCAAGCGCGCAATCACGGCGTGAAAGCCGGCCAACATTTGTGTCGCTGCCATCTTCAATATTTCCTATCGCCCTTTTCGGGCCGCTTTCTTTGAACTCGCACCTTTAGTGGCGCGCTGAATTTTCTTTGAAGGTCGGGCAGTTTCTAATTTCGCGGCTTTTTTTGCCTCTGCGCGCCTTACCTTTGCGATCTGGCCTTTTAATTCGGGCGGTTTCGTGGAGGCTGCCTTTTTTACGCGGCGCATACCCGGGTCTTCGACTCGGCTAGCAGCCTTACGCAACGCCACAAAGCTGGTACCTGCTACCAAGCGAAACTCAATACGACGCGCTTCGAGATCAACCCGTGCGACTTGCACCTGCACAGAGTCGGTCAAGCGATATCGAATGCCAGTGCGCTCACCACGCAGTTCATGCAGCGCTTCATTAAATTGAAAATACTCGCTGCCAAGCTCTGACACGTGGACCAAGCCTTCTACGTGCAATGTATCGAGGGTTACAAAAATTCCAAAGCTCGCAACACCGGTGACTTTTCCGCTAAAGGTTTCACCCACGCGTTCTTTGACAAACCAACACTTCAACCATGCCTCGACATCACGCGAAGCCTCATCTGCTCGACGTTCTGTCGCAGATAACAACAACCCAAGTCGTTCCCACAGATCGTGCTCGTGCTCGCGCTGCGTCGCACCGGGAGCTGATACGAGCCCGTGCAAAACCGGCTGATAGCGCTCACCCTTAAGAAGCGCCTTGATCACGCGATGTGTCACCAAGTCTGGGTAGCGTCTAATTGGCGAGGTAAAGTGTGTGTACGCCGGATACGATAAGCCAAAGTGTCCTGCGTTATCGGGTCCATAAATCGCTTGCTGCATCGACCTGAGACACATTGTTTGTAGCAATTGATAATCAGGTCTGGCACGTGCCCGGGCGAGTAATTCGCCATAATCCTTCGCGGTCGGTTCCGCACCACCGCCTAGATGCAAGCCAAGCGTGCGCAAGAACTCGCGCAAGGACTGAAGCTTGTCGGGAGTTGGACCTTCGTGCACGCGGTACAAGCCGATGTGCTTGCTGCGGAACATAAAGTCTGCCGCGCAGGTGTTGGCAGCGAGCATGCATTCTTCAATCAACCTGTGCGCGTCATTACGGGTTACTCCAACGATCTTCTCGATACGGCCGAGCTCGTTGCACATGATTTTTGTTTCAACGGTATCGAAGTCAATCGCACCCCGTTCTTTACGTGCCTGTGCCAGCAACTGAAAAACAGAATACAAATCCTGTATCTGCGGCAAGACGTGCGACAAGCTGCGCGCTGCTGGCCCCTGCGGTTGCTGCAGCGACTCCCAAACTTGGTTGTAAGTCGTGCGGGCGTGAGAATGAATCACCCCGTTATAAAACTGATACGCCGCCACAGTGCCAGCTTTCGCGCCTGTGAGCGGGATAACCATATCGCAGACCAGCACTAAACGATCTACTTGAGGATTGAGCGAACACAATCCGTTAGAAAGTTTTTCTGGCAACATCGGAATCACTCGACGCGGGAAGTACACGCTTGTCCCACGTTCGCGGGCAGCGTCGTCGAGCGCATCTTCCGGCGTGACGTAGTGACTAACGTCTGCAATCGCAACGAGTACCCGCCAAGCAGGACGCTTACGCCCTGAGCCAAGATCCACCTGTTCGCAATAGACTGCATCGTCAAAGTCTCGAGCGTCTTCGCCGTCGATCGTGATGAACGCGACATCGCGCAAATCAACGCGATCTTTTAAATCACTACGACGAACTGCATCTGGTAGCTTATCGGTTTGCTTGAGCGCAGCATCCGGAAAATCGACGGGCACATCAAACTTGCGCACGGCGATTTCGATCTCCATACCGGGGTCATCAATTTCACCGAGAATTTCCGCCACGCGTCCCAACGGCTGCGAGTGACGCGTGGGCTGCTCAACGATTTCCACGGAGACAACCTGACCATGCTGCGCACCGCCCGTATCGCCTGGCGGTATCAAAACGTCGTGCTTGATGCGCTGATCTTCAGGCACAACAATCGTCATGCCACGCTCGTTAAGAAAACGACCGACTAATTTATTTGTGCGGCGCTCAATGACCTCGACAATCGTAGCTTCCGGTTTCCCTCGGTACTCGCCTGTCGGTTTAACCAACACACGATCTCCGTGCAGTACCTTGAGCATCTCGCGCGGTGACAAAAATAAATCCTGGCCGCCGCCGTCACGAATGAGAAATCCAAAGCCATCTCGATGACCTTGAACGCGGCCAGCTACGAAATCAAGTTTGTTTGCGAGCAACAAGACGCCCTTGCGGTTTGGCAACAATTGGCCGTCGCGCTCCATTGCAGCAAGGCGACGATCGAAACCCTTGAGTGTGTCCTCTGACGAAAGACCCAAGCGCAGAGCAAGATCCTCTGGGGACAATGGGACGCCCGCCGTGCGCAATGCCTCTAAGATTTGTTCGCGACTCGGTACGTCCGGGTCGTAATCAGGAGGGAGTTCTGTAGGAACCGCAGCTTGGCGGTTGTTCTTTGAATGAGGTGGTAGGCGATTTGCCAAAGCTTAGATCTCGCTTATAATGCGGTGCTTCTGAGTACAGATAGGCCCAGGTGGCGGAATTGGTAGACGCGCACGGTTCAGGTCCGTGTGCCGCAAGGTGTGGAGGTTCGAGTCCTCTTCTGGGCACCATCGCAGTGTAAAGCATATTGGCTATTGCTTAAAGCTTCAAAGCACTTTACGCATCAGGATGTGTGCAATATTTGCATCCAAATACTCCTCCCCCTCTTCTTTAAAGCCGTATTTGGCGTAGAAGTCCCGCGCATGGGTCTGTGCCGACAGTACAACCTGCGTGAAGCCTCGTTCGCGCGCTTGTTCGACCAGCCGCCTCAGAATTTCGGCCCCCACACCCTTACCACGACAGGACTTCAAAACCGCCATCCGTCCGATGTGACCGTCTGGCAAAAGCCGTCCTGTACCGATCGGCTCACCCAAGCCATTAAACGCGAGCGCGTGTAGACAGTCGGCATCCGTCGCATCTAGCTCCTCTTCGAGCGGCACCTGTTGCTCATACACAAACACCTCAAAACGGATTGCACTTGCTTGGCGCTGAAGCTCAGACCATGATCCGATCTCCACCCGGCAGGACGAAGCAGAACCAGACAATGACTGGGGTAACTCTTTGCCGGACATGTTCAAAGCGCTCCTTTTCGGATAAATATTTGGAATTAACAAATTATCCACGTAATTTCAGGCAAGTTACACTCCCGAAGTCATTGACCCACTCAAACTAGATTCATGTTTTCTGCAGTTATTAATGCTGCTTTTCCTGTCTTTGCACTCATTCTGACCGGATGGATATGCACTAGGGCTGGCTTACTTGGCGCAACCAGCCGAGAAGGCCTCAATCGCTTTGTCATTTACCTTGCCCTACCCGCGCAACTGTTCTCAGTCATGTCGACTACCCCACTCGGTGATCTGGCCGAGCCAGGTTTTTTTGCCGCGTTTGGTCTCGGCATATTTGGTACCGCGGCGCTATACGCGCTGATCGCACGGGGCAGAGGCGAATCCGGTCTCGATTACATTATCAACAGCATGAGCTCAGCCTACAGCAACGTCGGCTTTATGGGCATACCACTATGTTTGATGGTTTTTGGCAAAGGTGGCTTAGGTCCCTCAATTATCACCACGCTATTTACTGTTTCCGTGCTCTTTGCCGCGACGATTATGGTTGCAGATCTGCACCGGTTTTCGCATGCAAGCCCTTTGGTTGTTATTAAGAATGTTGCGCGCTCGATGCTAAGCAACCCGCTGCTGCTTGCGCCCGCCTTTGGACTCGCATGGTCTTATTTCGAACTTGAGATGCCAATGGCCATCGGCCGATATATTGATCTCGTCAGTGATGCAGCTACGCCTTGCGCCTTAATCGCCATTGGTCTTTTCCTTGGAGAAACCTCTGGATGGGGACGTAACCCTACCGTCATTCGCATCGCTCTACTCAAACTACTGGTGCAACCCGCGCTGACGGCCTTCTTTGTTCTGTACGTGTTCGAGATGCCACGCCTTTGGCAGCTGGTCGCGATCCTGGCTTCCGCCCTGCCCGTTGGGACAGGTCCTTTTATGATGGCGCAAATCTATGAGCGCGACGCACAGGCTAGCGCACAAGCTATTTTGGTTTCGACCGTTCTTTCTGTCTTTACAATTTCTTTATTAATCGGTTGGATCAGTCAACAACTTCCAAATTAAGATACAGCACAGTCTGATCAGGAGCCTTACCCATGCTTGCGCTCGTACCGCGTTTTGCCGTATTCGGAATATGTGTGGCGCTCAGCCTGATCGCCCCGCTCGCTGCACAAAGCTCTTCATCGCCAATCGGTTGGTGGCTTTTGGCCGTAACGATGTGGTCCTTATCTGGTTTGGGAGTTTGGGATATTTTTCAAACCCGCCATGCGATTCTGCGCAACTATCCAATTATTGGGCACTTGCGCTACATCTTTGAAGAGTCCGGTCCGGCGTTGCGCCAGTACTTCTTTGAAGACGATCACGACGAAACTCCGTTTTCCAGAGCCGATCGCTCCTTGGTTTATCAACGCGCAAAGCAAGAGATCGACAAGCGCCCCTTCGGCACGCAATTAGACGTCTACAGCGATCGCTACGAATGGATCAATCACTCGATGACTCCCAGCACCATCAAAGACTCTGATTTCAGAATCGTTGTGGGCGGTCCCGACTGTACAAAACCCGTATCACTTTCTGTTCTCAATATTTCAGCGATGAGTTTCGGCGCGCTGTCTGCCAACGCAATTCTCGCTCTGAACCAAGGGGCACGCACGGGCAACTTTGCGCATGACACTGGCGAAGGCGGTATCAGTCGTTACCACCGGGAGCATGGCGGCGATTTGATCTGGAACATCGGCTCTGGTTATTTCGGCTGCCGCGATTCGACGGGACGTTTCTCCGAAGAGCACTTCATTGAGAATGCAACACGCGATCAAGTCAAAATGATCGAAATCAAATTATCACAAGGCGCAAAACCTGGCCATGGCGGGATACTTCCCGGCGGTAAAGTCACCGCAGAAATTGCAGCAGCCCGCGGTGTTCAGATTGGGCAAGACTGTAACTCCCCCGCCGCTCACGCTGAGTTTCATAGCCCAATCGAACTACTGGAGTTCGTTGCCCGCTTGCGTCGCTTATCGGGCGGCAAGCCTGTAGGCTTCAAACTCTGCATTGGTCATGCCTGGGAGTGGTTTGCAATTGCCAAAGCAATGGTTAAAACCGGCATTACACCTGACTTCATTGTGGTCGATGGTGCCGAAGGAGGTACAGGTGCGGCACCGATTGAATTTGTGGATCACGTGGGCACGCCTCTACGCGAAGCTATCAGACTCGTACACAACACACTAGTAGGCTTAAACCTCCGCGACCGAATCAAGCTTGGCGCCTCCGGCAAGGTGATCTCCGCATTTGACATGATGCGCGTTTTTGCTCTTGGCGCTGACTGGTGCAACAGTGCACGCGCGTTTATGTTTGCGATCGGTTGTATTCAGGCGCAGCAGTGTCATACAGGTCGATGCCCGACTGGCGTTGCGACACAAGATCCGGATCGACAGCGAGCGCTTGTGCCGGAAGAAAAGTCAGTGCGCGTCGCGCAGTTTCACCACAACACACTACATGCTTTGGCCGAGCTGTTGCAGGCCGCTGGTCTTGAACACCCGAAAGAAGTCACCACGAACCATATCGCTCAACGCAAAGTAGACGACCGCGTCGCGCTGATGTCTGACACATACAAAACCATCGCACCCGGCTCACTACTCACTAATACCCTGAGCGGACGGGTGTTTGAAGTGTGCTGGCCCATGGCGAATCCAGACAGTTTTAAACCGCTGGAATCACTTCCTGAGCGACTCACACACGTTTAGATCACCAATCTGTTTTGCAAGTCCAAGATTTGTTCGGTCGAATAACCAAATTCACGCATTAATGCTTCTGTATCTGAGCCGCGGGCGGGCGTAGCTGATCGAATTTCACTGGGCGTACGCGACAAGGCGACTGGCTGACCAACGACCTTGATATCCCCAAGGTCAGGATGACGCACAGGAACCGCAATCCCTAAATGCTGTGTTTGCGGATCGTCAAACACTTCATCCATTCTATAGATTGGCCCACTCGCGACACTCGCAGCCTCAAACCGACGAATCCAATCCTGGGTCGAATGCAAACGCGTAATCTCAGACAACTCCGCGTTCAATGCCACGCGATTAGCCGAACGCAGCTTGCCCGTCTTGTACTCGGGGCGCGCTAGCAAGTGCTCGGCGTGCATAGCTTTGCAAAGTCTTTCCCACATCTGTTGCGCGCCTGCACCGGCGATATTGATATAGCCGTCCGAAGTTTGAAATACACCGGTCGGAATCGAGGTCGGATGATCGTTGCCCGCCTGCTCTGGAATTTCTTTAGCGATCAACCAGCGTGCTGCCTGAAAATCCAGCATACCGATCATCGACTCGAGTAAAGAAGTCTGGACCCATTGCCCCTGGCCTGACTCTTCACGTTCTAGCAATGCGGTCAGGATGCCCAACGCACAATACAAGCCTGTGGCAGAGTCTGCCACGGCGATACCCGCACGCACTGGGCCCTGACCCGGCAAACCTGTCACTGCCATGAGACCACCCATGCCTTGAACGATTTGATCGTAGCCAGGGCGCTTTGCGTAGGGACCATCCTGGCCGAACCCAGACACACTCGCGTACACAAGACGGGGATTCGTTTGCTTTAAAGACTCATAATCAATGCCTAGCCGAAACTTAACGTCAGGGCGGAAGTTTTCAATGATGACATCCGCTTTGTCTGCCATCTTTTTAAAAATAGCTAAGCCTTCCGGATCTTTAAGATTCAGGGTCAGACTTCTTTTATTGCGATGCAGATTTTGAAAGTCCGGACCGAGTCGACTATCGCCCCACCCATCACTCACGCCCAAGCCCTCCGGGGTTTCAATCTTAATGATTTCGGCGCCCCAGTCTCCCAGCTGACGTACCGCTGTCGGCCCTGAACGCAGACGCGTCAAATCAAGCACACGAAACCGTGCAAGCGGCCCTCTTCTTTCCTGTGCACTCATGGTTGGCTGCTCCGTTGCTGTTTTGCGACTGCGCCCCAGCGCTGGTGGTCTTGCTTAATGAGTTCTGAAAACCCTTGGGGTGATGAAGTTTCGATATCAAAACCCGCGGCAATGAGCGAGGCCTTAACCTCTGGCATTGCAAGCACAATGTTGATGTGACGATTCAATTTTTCAATAATGGGCACGGGTGTTGCTGCCGGCACGGCCAAACCATACCAACCCTTCGCCTCAAAATCTGGGAAACCAGACTCTGCAGCACCCTTAACATCCGGCAATGCCTCGACACGCTTATTTCCCGTAACCGCCAACGCTTTTAGCTTGCCCGCTTTGACCAGAGGTATGGCCGAGGGCAAGCTCGCCACCATGACATCGAGATCACCTCGGGACAGCTCGACCACAGCAGTCGTCGCATTCTTGTAGGGAATGTAGACCATCTTAGTTTTAACGATGGTCTGAAACAAAACACCGATAAGCTCTGTCTGGGATGACGTTGAGGCAAAGGTCGCACCGCCCGTCTTTTTGCGCGCAAACTCAGCAAACTCTTTGAGCGAGTTATACGGTGCATCGGGGTAAGTGACAATCAGGTACGGCTGGGTGACTCCAAGCGCCACACCCGCAAAGTCTCTTAAGGGGTCATAGCCCAAATCTTTGTGGACAAAGGGATTGACCGCGAAAGTGCTCGTAAACGCTAAGGTCATGGTGTAGCCATCTGGCGCCGACTTAGCCCCAAATGCTGTGCCGATTCCCCCCTGCGCACCGGGCTTGTTTTCAACGATGACTGACTGGCCTAACTCTTCACCAAGCTTAGCAGCAACTACCCTGGCGAAGGCATCTGTCCCCCCACCTGCCGCGTTTGGAACAACAATACGCAGCGGTTTGCTGGGGAACGTCGCTTGCTGTGCAAGCACATTGCCGCCTGTGCAGAAAATCAACGTCAAAAGTGCGATAAAGTGTCGCATAGCTTGTCTCCCAAGATCTTTTTATCGTTATGAGCATACAGGACTGTGTAGCGTTCTGAAACGTATTTATCGCAGCAAAGGAAACACCGTCTATGTCCGTCCCACCGTCCACTTCCACACCCACTACGCCAGAACTTAGGATTGACGGATCGATTGCCACTATCCGCTTGCGCAATCCCGCATATGCCAATCGCTTAAGCCCTACCGATCTGGATGCAATTCGTGCACACATCGAAACAGTTAACGCAAACTCGCGCGTACTCGTACTCAAGTTCATTGCGGATGGTAAATATTTCTGTAGCGGCTACGACATCTCGTCGCTAGCTGCTGATGCAGCGCCGTCGTCGATGTACTTCGGTGATACCGTCGACATCGTCGAACGTGCTCGCCCAGTCACGATCGCGGCAATCAATGGTGGCGTCTACGGTGGTGGCACAGATTTAAGCTTAGCGTGCGATTTTCGTATTGGTGTTCCAGACGCCAATATGTTTATGCCCGCAGCAAAATTAGGCTTGCACTTTTACCCAGGTGGAATGGTTCGGTACGTCACACGCCTTGGTCTGAATAATGCGAAGCGTCTGTTTCTGACTTGTGAAAAAGTCCTCGCGCCTGACATGCTTTCGATGGGTTTCTTAAATGAGATCGTACCGGCCGATAAGCTTCACGAGCGTGTAGACGAACTCAGCGCTCAACTCGCAAGCATGGCTCCGATTGCATTAGTCGGCATCAAGAAGCATCTCAATCTAATCGCCCGAGGTGAGCTCGACGACGCTGCGATTCGTGCAGCGGTGTTGCACTCCGAGCAGTCACAAGACATGAAAGAAGGCGCGCTGGCCTGGAAAGAAAAGCGTAACGCCAACTTCACGGGCTCTTAATTTTCAATCGAAGGAACCCCTCAATCATGCTTAGATTACTTGCCGTCTCTTTACTCTCCTTGATCGTAACCTCAATTAACGCTCAGCAACTGAATCCGTCTTGGAATGGTCGTTGGGAGGGGGGCGACACCATTTTGATCGTGACACAAAAGAATGTCATCAACCTAGGGAAGATCTGCCGTTGGACGGATAAAGCCCCAACAGGAAACTTTGAAGGTTGTCTGTCCCACTATGCTGGCGGCGTAAAAAAATCTGAACTACTGGAACGCTTCGATGCAATGCAAGCTGCGATAAAAGAGCAGGCGTCGTCGATGGATGCAGCGGCTAAAGCCAGTGCCGCTAAAACCGTGCAGGCGTTGAAAGCCAAGCTTGAACAACTTAGCAACGATACCTTTCGTATCTTGACAACCTCAGACGCCGACTATCAAGGCTCTGGTGACTGCGGTGCCTACTACATTATGGACAAGGGTGTTCCATATGTCGTGCGTCAATGTGAATCAGCTGGCGCCGAATTTGCGCTCATGGTTGATCCAATGCAACGCGCAACGGCCCCGGCAGCGCTCAATGCAATCGATGGACGTTGGCACAGCCCACAATGGAAATACGGCTACGAGTTAAAAGGTGGCGTTGGCACGGCAACTGCAACCAACAGCGCGAAATTCAAAGTTGGTGACGAAATCATTTATCTCAGCTCAAAAGGCAAAAACACCTTTGAAGGTGAACAAATCTATCAGAACGGAAAATTCAATCCCATCACTGTCACCCTTCTTCCCGATGGACGGTTGCAATTCAAAGGTGACAAAAACATTACTTGGACCATGGTGAGGCAATAAGAAGAAAATGAACAATAAACCTAAAATCGCATTAATCAGCACGGGTGGCACAATCACATCCATGAGCACCGTGGGTGAGTTGGATGTGTTCGAGTACAGCTCTACTGGCCTTCGACTTGATGCGAATCAGATGTTAGAGAAGTTTCATCATTGCAAAACGGTCGCAGATATCATTCCCGTTCCCTTTGACACGCTGCTTTCAACAGCTGTGAGCTTTCCTGAGTGGAAGAGACTTGCGCAGAAAATCACTGACCTACAAGTCCAACATCCGGATTTAAGTGGCGTCGTTATTCTGCACGGCACTTCGTCAATGGAAGAGACTGCCTACGCACTTAGCCTAACCTTAAAAACTGATTTGCCTGTGGTACTGACGGGCTCGCAGCGCCCAGCCAGTGCGCTTTCGTCGGATGCGGGGCTCAATATATTTAATGCGGTACGCATTGCGAGCGCGCCTGAAGCCCGAGAAATGGGGGTACTCATTGCTCTGAACGATGAAATTCATGCAGCGCGCGAAGTCACAAAGAATTCCAATGGTCGCCTACAGACCTTTATATCTCCAGACTTTGGTGCACTGGGGCACGCCGATGGCGATCGCGTCGTTTTTTATCGTAAGCCGATGCGCCGTCACAACCCATCGACTGAGTTCGACATACTTTCCATGGACACACTACCTCGTGTCGATATCGCCTACAGTTACGCCGGAGATGACGGTGTAGCGATCAAAGCCTTTATGCAAGCCGGAGCCAAAGGAATCGTTGCAGCCGCGTTTGCACCCGGATTGCTTAACCCCCAAGAAGACCTCGTCATGCGAGAGGCCGCACAGCGCGGCATTAAAGTTGTGATTTCATCTCGGGCGGGATCCGGCCGTACCTTTGCACCAAGCAAATCGCGTGCAGCGGGCTATATACAAGCCGAAAACTTAAATCCGCAAAAGGCACGTATTCTTCTTGCGTTTGCCTTAACCGTCACCGAAGATCGGGACCAGATACAACGGATCTTTGAGCAGTACTAACTTACCCAGGCGGCCGCTTAACGAAGCGCCGCCTCGATAAGTTGCCGTGCAATACTGACGGGATCAGGAAGCAGCGGTAAAGCATCGCGCGAGAACCAGTCCGCAGCTTCAATCTCAGTCGGATCTGGCGTGATCGTGCCAGCAGCATAATCAGCAAAGTAAGCAATCATCAACGAATTCGGGAAAGGCCAAGGCTGGCTCTTGAAGTAGCGAAGGTTCGTGATCTCAATTCCCACCTCTTCGCGCACTTCACGCACAGCACATTGCTCGAGGGTTTCACCTGGCTCAACGAACCCTGCTAACGCGCTGAATACACCTGGTTTGAAGTGGGGACTACGCGCCAGCAATAAGTCATTGCCACGCTCAACAAGCACCATGACTGCAGGCGAGATTCTTGGGTACGCAGTTAAGCGACAGGAGGGACACTCCATCGCAAATTCCGTTGTTTTCATTACGGTTGGGCTACCGCAGTGCCCACAGAACTGATGGTTCTTTTGCCAGTCAATCATCTGCGTTGCACGACCCGCCAACGCGAACGCCTCTGCACCCTCAGAACCGAAGATGCTACGCACAGGTCTGAGCTCACCAATAAAATGTGCAGGAATTTGCTCCGCTTCGATCGCGTAGCACGGCCTACCCTGCCATTCACCAATGAGCAGCGGATTGTGCGGCGCATCAAAATCTGTCGCGCGCGCCAGCGGAAAGACCCCACCGGTCTCACTCTCGGTGGAAATAAAAACCTGATTACCGAGTCGGACAATCCAATAGGTTAAATCGCTCATTAGGGCTCTCAATAAAACAATGCGCGCTAGGCTTCAGTACAGCCTTAGACAAGAAATATTGCCTATTGTATTCTCACACACACCCATAATCACGCTTAAAGTCGCTCTACCCGGGCCGACACAAGCAACGAGGCAACCATGAACGCACCGCTCACCAGCTCGTCTCAGGCCGCCCTAGCAAACGTCACGCTAGAGGACAAATATACACAGGCAGAGGGGCGCGCCTTCATGAGTGGCGTGCAAGCTCTGGTCAGGCTGCCCATGTTGCAGCAAGTGCGCGATGCGGCTTTGGGCTTAAACACAGCCGGATTCATTAGTGGTTATCGAGGTAGCCCACTCGGCGGGTACGATCAAGCCCTTTGGTCAGCAAAAAAACACTTAGCCAAGCACAACATCGTTTTCCAACCCGGAGTGAACGAAGAACTCGCCGCAACCGCGATCTGGGGCACACAACAACTAGACCTATTCCCCGACAAAAAGAAACACGATGGGGTCTTCGGGATTTGGTATGGAAAAGGTCCAGGCGTAGACCGCTGCTCAGATGTATTCAAGCACGCAAACATGGCGGGCACTGCCAAGTTTGGCGGGGTGATCGCAGTTGCGGGCGATGATCACGCAGCCAAGAGTTCGACTGCAGCTCACCAGAGCGACCATATTTTTAAAGCCTGCGGTCTTCCGGTTTTCTTCCCGAGCGATGTGCAGGGAATTCTAGACATGGGTGTGCATGCCATTGCAATGAGCCGTTTTTCCGGCTTATGGGCTGGTATGAAAACCATCCAAGAAGTCGTCGAGTCCAGCACGAGTGTGGACATCAACCACGACCGAGTAAAAATCATTCTGCCCGAGGACTTCACCTTGCCTGCAGGCGGTCTGCACTTGCGCTGGCCTGACGCCCCGCTTGAGCAAGAAGCGCGCATGATGGAGTACAAGTGGTATGCGGCACTCGCCTATATCCGTGCCAACCAGCTCAACCACACGACCATCCAAGGCCCGAACGACAGGATCGGCATCATCGCGAGCGGTAAGGCCTATCGCGACACGTGTCAGGCGCTCTTAGATTTAGGTCTCGACCAGGGCACATGCCAACAACTTGGCATCCGGCTACATCAGGTCAACGTCGTCTGGCCCCTTGAGCCCACCACCACGCGGGAGTTCGCTCTTGGCTTGAAAGAAATACTCGTTGTCGAAGAAAAACGACAAATCATCGAATATCAAATAAAAGAAGAGTTATACAACTGGCGAGCTGATGTACGTCCCGATGTCTTAGGCAAGTTTGATCAAATCCCGGGCGATCACACGGGCGGCGAGTGGTCTCGTAGTAATCCTGCCGGTCATTGGCTGTTGCGTGCTAATGCAGACCTCACACCCTCGTTAATTGCGCAGGCAATCGCCCATCGACTCGAACAACACGCGCTCCCCGAGGATATCCGCGCACGCGTTCAAGCGCGGTTGTCAATCATTCAAGCAAAGAAACAATCACTGCTGCAAGTCGATACCAGTACTGGTGAGCGTCCGCCTTGGTTTTGCAGCGGATGCCCGCACAACACAAGCACACGCGTACCAGAGGGCAGCCGTGCGCTAGCCGGCATTGGTTGCCACTACATGGCGATCTGGATGAATCGCGACACTGTTACCTTCACACAGATGGGGGGTGAAGGTGCACCTTGGGTCGGTCAAGCTCCTTTCATCAACGAAGAGCACGTCTTTGCCAACATTGGCGATGGCACCTGGTTTCACAGCGGATCTTTAGCCATCCGTCAGGCGATCGCTGCAGGCGTGAACATCACCTACAAGATTCTTTATAACGATGCGGTCGCAATGACTGGCGGACAAAAGGTGGGTGAGCGTCCCGAGGGCCTATCTGTACCGCAAATCGTTAAGAGCTGTGTTGCCGAAGGCGCGACACGTGTCGTAGTGGTGACAGAAGATACAGATCGCTACGATGGCGTAACACTTGAAGCTGGTGTGGAAGTTTTTCATCGCAATGAACTTGACCGAATTCAACGCGAATTGCGTGAGGTGCGCGGAACCACAATCATCGTTTACGACCAGACCTGTGCAACCGAGAAGCGCAGACGTCGCAAAGCTGGCAAGCTCGAGGATCCAAAGCGCGTCGTCGTGATCAACGAACTTGTATGTGAAGGTTGCGGCGACTGCTCGACCAAGAGCAACTGTCTTTCAGTCGAGCCTCTCGAAACTGAGTTCGGGCGTAA
>JACCDX011230523.1_pt1 | contig 61799 bp, 60 predicted proteins | sample 7449681 | NCBI WGS metagenome assembly JACCDX01 (sample SAMN15323450, study PRJNA562643) | freshwater metagenome | isolation source: river surface water | place: USA:Blue River Watershed | collected 2017-08-18
AAGCCTGTTGCAAAAAAAAAATAGTTAAAAAGCCTGCTGCTAAGAAGCCGGCAGCCGCTGCCCCCTCGACCGCTGCAGCTCCAGGTGCAAAAACTGCCCTGAATCCAGCAGCGTCTTGGCCCTTTCCAACGGGCGGCCGTCCCTGAGCGCTTAGCTAAGGTTTTGCGGTACCAAACCGTCCGGTTCACCGGACGGTTTTTTTATGCTCGCAGAGCCTAGGTGCGTGAGACAATAGCGAACATGTTTTTTCACTCGAGGCCAAGGTAAGCGCATGATTGGTGAGATCCTTCGTTTTTTACTCGATATTGTCTTCAATCTGGTTGGTGCGGTCCTCTTGGCGCGCGCCTGGATCCATGCCGCCAAGCTACACCCTTTCAATCCGATGTCCCAGGCCATTTACCAATCCACGAATTGGCTTGTGCAGCCGCTGCGCAAAATCGTTCCTACCTCAGGCGGTCTTATTGATTGGGCTAGCCTGCTGGGTGCGCTACTAGCAGCCGCCTTATATCTTCTCTTGATGTGGCTAGTTTCAACAGCCAGCATGCTGCCTGCAAAGCTACTGGCGGGCCTAATGGGTGCAAGCATCGTGACCCTTGGACGTTGGGCGCTCAACTTAATTGTTTGGATGACGCTCATTCAAGCAGTTCTATCGTGGGTCAACCCAATGGCAACCATCATGCCAGTGCTGACTACCCTGACAGATCCTCTGCTTGCTCCGATCCGCCGGATCACGCCCAAGCTTGGTGCACTCGACCTAGCGCCACTCGTACTACTGGTGCTCGCACAAATCGCAATGATGGTACTGAGTCGCATCAGTTTCACTTTATTTCCATTATTCGTTCTGTAGCGTCATCTCCGCCATTTCGCTCGCCTGTTTAGGCTCTTGTAATGAATACATCCTTAGTTTCGGTATACCGCTGCATTTGTGTCGCCGCCCTCACCATTGCGGTCTATATACCTACTTTCGCGCAGACTGCTACACCAGTAGGCAATTTGCTGAGCGGGGGATCAGGACAATCCACTCCCGCCCGCGACATACCGGCGCAACCTGCCGAACGTACGCTTTCAGACATCGACACCCAGCAACAAGATATTGAGAAACGCCTTGCCGCCACGCAAATAGACATTGTCAAAGCGCAGGCTGCAATCAATGATGGCACGAATGTGGAAACTGCTGCCCGCACCGCAGCGCAAGACCGCCTGAATTACCTGAAGGGCATGCAAGACGGCTACACCCAAATTATCGATAACCTGAAGAACTTACGTCGCGTCACCACGAATCTCCAGACAACGCGTAAAGAAAAAGAAAATTGGCAAGCACCTACGGGAACAGCCCCTTGGCCACTGACCGTTGCAGACGAACTCCAGTTCACAATGTCCCGATTGCAATTTCAATTGCAGCATCTCAAGCAGCGCAACAATATTGTTAATGACTTGCTCGCAGATCTTCGTAAGTCACGAAGCCAATTAGAAGTTGAAATTCGTCAAGCAAACTCGGGGGCCGATGGGCAAAGGCTGAGCGAAACACTGCAACGACGACTCGATCGTATCAATTTAGATTTAATCAATACGGCAATTGATAAAGACACGATCAATATTGAACAGACAACTGGCTCCATCAGCCTTGCCGCACTAAAACGGAACAAAGATTTTTATAACGGCCGCTTCTCCTTTACTGAGCAAGATTTTCTCAAAATAAAAGCAGATATACAGAAACGCATTGAAACTTTACGCGCACAAGAGCAACAAGCAAGTATTCGTATTAACCGCACGATGGATCTTGCTGCTGCAGCCAAGGTCAAAGCGGATAACCTAGAACAAAATACGACTGCCACCCCAGAAGCGCGCACTGCTGCCCGTAATGCACGCCTTTTAGCCGACCGTCGCGCAGAGGCCGCTCGCACAGAACGCGAACGTTATCGTGCACAAATCGATCTGGATTTACTGATGATTCAGGTCTGGGAGATGCGGCGTGATCTTTACGCCCATGCAGACAGTAGCGAGCAGCTCACCACCTTGAAGTCCAGACATGAGGACTTAGCGCGTCAGCTGAATCTCGGCTTGAACTATTTAAACCAGCTCATTGCAGAAAAATCTCAAACCACGCTAGCACTTAACGAACAGTTACGGCAAGCGTCAACAGCGGCTGACAAAGCATTTTTGTCTGAAATGCTGACACCTCTGGCAGAGCAGATCGACAACATGCGCGGACTGTACGCGCTGTTTGAACGCGCTCGACAGTACCTCGAAATTACCGGGGCAGAGATCGCACATGCGCAGCTCAACCAGACGTTTGCCCAACGTTTCAGTGGCCTGAAGACTGCGGTCGTCGAATTTGCAAATGATATTTGGCAATTTGAAATATTCGCCGTTGATGACAATATCGTGGTGGATGGCCGCGAGATCAAAACGAAACGCAGCGTAACAGTCGGCAAGACTGTAGGCGCAATGGCTATTCTGATTATTGGCTTTATGCTGATTTCAGGCTTGATACGTCGGACACTCGCACTAGCAGTCAACAAAGCGAACCTAGGTGCGAGTAAATCAGTTGTATTGGGGCGCTGGCTGACGTTAGCCGCGGCTTTCTCGCTCATTATTACAGCATTTAACATTGTTGAAATTCCGCTCAGCGCATTCGCATTTTTCGGCGGCGCACTGGCGATCGGCGTCGGTTTTGGTACTCAGAACCTTCTTAAGAATCTAATCAGTGGTGTGATGCTCCTAGTTGAAAAACCGATTCGTATCGGCGATCTGGTTGAAATCGACGGTATTTTGGGTACGGTCACCTCGATTGGTATTCGATTTTCAACAATCCAGGGCGCGCAAGGTAACGATGCGCTGATTCCCAACAGCGTGTTAGTTGAACAAAAGCTTGTGAACTGGACCTATTCGACACGCGATGCACGTCGAGATGTCCGCGTTACCGTCTCATATAAGTCTAATGTTCAAGAAGTGCGACGCATCCTTGAGCTCGTGAGTAGTGAACACCCACAAGTCAAGCAGGTGCCAGCACCGATCATCACGCTAGAAGACTTTGGTGATAACGGTTTAGTCTTTAATTTGCAATTTTGGATCAAATTGCAAGCTGGAATACAGCCTGCACAGATCATGAGCGACTTACGCTTCAGTATCCTTGCTGCGTTTGCAGAGGCTGGCATCGAACTGCCATTTCCACAGCGTGCAGTAATGTTCGATCAAAGCAATCCAATCCCTGTGCGCGTACAAGAGTCGGGTACACCAGCGCTCTAACTTAGCACTGGTGTGGCGCCCCAGTGATTACTTTTGCGCAGCGGGCACGACTCGGGTTGGACCTGCGCCGCTGATGACCTGCACACGCTGATTAAGCATAATTGGCACATCTGCTTCTTGCGCAATGACGCGAGTCTCGCCGTTATCAAGCTTGACCGTGATTTCCAAGCCGTCTTTCTTGCCGACCTGCTCTTCCACTGCATCACCTGCTAGTGCACCCAATACCGCTCCACCCAGAATTGCTAGGGTGCGACCTGTGCCACCACCGATTGTGCTGCCCACGACACCGCCTGCCGCACCGCCAGCCACCATACCCGCACCCGAAGTGCCCTCTTTTTGTATCGTGATCGGGCGGACATTCACGACGGTGCCATTGCGCATGACCTGGTCACGTTGCGCTTGATTGTAGGTATATACGTTCGCAGAGGCCGATGGCTTGGCACAACCAGATACTAGCGCCACACTCGTCAAGGCCAGTCCAGCTAACGCAAGGCGACCAAAGCGGGCATCAATAAAGGAAAACGAACGCATATCAGTGACTCCTATTAAACGCACTTAGGCAGGCAATCTCAAACCAAACTGGGCATGAAATTGCGCATCGATCTCGGCGCGGCTTGGTGCGTGGTTTTGCGGACCACGCGATGCGATTTTGATCGAACCCATCAAGTTCCCCAGTTTACAGGCATCTTGCCATGACCAACCGAGGGTAAGTCCATACAGAAGTCCACCGCGATGGGCGTCACCACAGCCGGTCGGATCCACGACACCAGTTGGTGTGACTGGATCGATGTGATGCTGATGGCCTTCGGTATAAAGCGTCGCGCCATTGGCACCACGCGTCACCACAACAGCCTTGAGCCCTTGCGCAAGCTGCTCAATCGACTTTCCAGTGCGCTGCTCGACGATACTGGCTTCGTAATCGTTGACGGTCATCGCTTGCGCTAAGGCCAACATCTCGAGGATATCTTTGCCATCATAGAGTGGCATCGCCTGGCCTAAATCAAAGATAAATGGAGTGCCTTGTGCACGCAAACGCTTCGCGTGTGCGACCATGCCAGCTTTTGAGTCAGGCGCAACAATCGCCCATGCTGCAGTACGGCCAGTCAAATCGTTCTCGGCTGAGCGCTCCATTGCGCCAGGATGAAAGGCACTAATTTGGTTGTCATCAAGATCCGTCGTGATGAAACACTGCGCCGTCAGTGTGCCAGGCAAGCTCTGTAATAGACTGATATCAATGCCCAGTTGCGCAAAGCGCTGCAAGTAATCACTCGCATCTTCACCCACTGTTGCAACAGGTACCGGCTTACCTCCTAACAGCTTTAGGTTGTAGGCAATATTCCCAGCACATCCGCCGAACTCGCGACGCATGCTGGGGACCAAAAATGACACACTCAGCGCATGAATACGGTCCGGAAGAATATGTTCTTTAAAACGACCTTCAAACACAGCAATCGTGTCGAATGCAACGGAACCACAAATTAATACGGGCGATGTCATGCGTAGGCCTCAAGGAAAATAACGAGTTAGTTGAAAACCGGCGATCTGTAAGCCAGTAACCTCGATCGGCAAGCGCAAATTAAGCTCTTGATTTGGGAGGAATGGCTTGTCTTTAAATTGCGCCGGTAAATAATCCATCGGAGCCAGTCGCTTACGTACAACTGGCGTGTTTGATGCGTCTTTAAGCTCAATTAACAAGTGCGGCCAAGGCTGGGGTTGCGTAAGCCGATTGCGCATGGAAAAGGCCAGCGTCATTTGAGCGGGGCGTCCCGCAGCCTGAGGCTCACTAGGCTGATCTAAAGACGATCCGTCAATCGTAATGCGATCAAGCTGTCGCACTAAACTGACCTCACACTTCAGTGACTCACACAAAGTATTTAATGTGGGTCTGAGACTCGGCAGGCTGGTTGCGATGTCATTACGATAAATGTAGGCAATCTGAACAAGTATCACAACGAAAGCAAAAAAACTGGCAAAGCCCCAGATCAACGTATTCAGGCCGCTATTGTCTTCATCTTCAGTTAAAAACTCTGGCGGAGTGCGTCCAACAGCGCTCGGATCAGCACGAAGACGTGCCTCACCTTGCACGCTAATCGTAGGTTCGGGACGCTGTCTAGCGGGAAGCTCAAGCCGATCAGTCAGAATCGGTTGTTGAACTACAGCACTCACCTCGGGCGTGCCGCGCTCTCGGTAACGAAGCACCGCGGGTTGCGCTGCAGGCGATTGTATTGAGGGCGACTGTGTCGCAGATGCAGATGGCTGCGCCGCGGATGAAGTGTTTGCCAAGCTTGTCAGCGTGGGAAGTTTGCTAACGAGCCCTGCACCACCATCAAAAATATTTTTACAGTGGCCGCATCGAACTAATCCATCGTGAGCGCGCAATTGCTCCAGCGAAACAACAAAGTCGCTTTGGCATTTGGGACACCGCGTCACAAGACTCATCGCTCTACCCTAGGGCTTGATGCCCGCCAAACACACCCAACCGTCACGCGCCTGCCAAACAGTTAGTGGCAACCATGGCGCGTAGGCCTGGGCCACTTCCTGCGCTTGTCTTTCAAGTACACCCGACAAAACTAAACGCCCGCCTGGACGCACACGTCCACTCAGCATGGGTGCCAATACCTTGAGCGGATTCGACAAAATATTTGCCACGACCACATCGAATTGCCCTTCGGTCAGTCCATCGGGTAACGTTGCCTGAATCGACACGCCGTTGGCAATCGCATTATCACGTGTCGCTTGCACAGCCTGGTCATCGATGTCGACCCCTGTCACAGGTCCAGAACCAAGCATGGCAGCAGCAATCGCCAAAATACCGGAACCACAACCATAATCCAATACCGTCGCAGCAGGTGGGAGCTCTTTGGCTAACCATTCCAAACACAAATGCGTTGTCGGATGGCTTCCGGTCCCGAACGCCAGTCCGGGATCTAGCTGGATCGCAATACAACCAGGCTCAGGCGTTGCTGGCATTTGATCCGCATGCCAGCTCGGCACAATCAAAATACGCTCACTGACCTGTATCGGTCCAAACTGAGACTGCGTTAGCCTCACCCAGTCTGCATCTGGAACATCTCGTAAGTGCCATGACAGTTGTTCGGTCGACGCGACATCCTGCTGTGCCATAAGAAGCAACTGCGCGGGATCCACCCCGTCGGCAAGCAACACGACCAAGCGATTACGTGCCCAAGCTTGCGTATTTGGCTCGCTGCCCGGCTCACCAAATAGCGGTTGCTCGTCTTCCGTGTCAAGATCTGCATCTTCAACTGAAATCGATAATGCGCCCGCTTCAAGGAGTGCGTCAGACAAATGCTCAGCCAGAGCTCCAGGGCATAACAATACCAATTCACGCATGACGGTAATGACTCAAGGGCGTTCGGCAAGCTTATGTTCGAGGTAATGAATGCTCGTGCCACCCTCAACAAAACGGCTGTCGACCATTAACTCACGATGCAAAGGAATATTGGTTTTAATTCCCTCGACCACCATCTCGGAGAGCGCGATCGACATACGTGCGACCGCTTGTTCACGCGTATCGCCGTAGGTAATTACTTTAGCAATCATCGAGTCGTAGTTGGGTGGAACAAAGTATCCGTTAAACGCATGCGAATCGATGCGAACGCCAGGGCCACCTGGTGTGTGCCAGTTCGTAATGCGCCCGGGACTCGGAACAAAGCTGAAGGGATCTTCCGCGTTAATACGGCATTCAATGGCGTGACCCTTGAACACAATATCCTTTTGGCGAAGGCTAAACTTCTCGCCGGCCGCCACACGGATCTGCTGTTGTACCAGGTCGATACCTGTAATGAGTTCGGTAACGGGATGCTCAACCTGAATTCGCGTATTCATTTCAATGAAATAAAACTCGCCGTTTTCATAAAGAAACTCAAAGGTTCCTGCACCGCGATATTCAATCTTGCGGCAAGCCTCAGCGCATCGCTCACCAATACGTTCGATCAATTTGCGATCAATGCCAGTAGCTGGAGCTTCTTCAATCACTTTTTGGTGGCGACGCTGCATGGAGCAATCACGCTCGCCCAACCAAACGGCATTCCGTCCACCGTCTGCCAACACCTGAATTTCAATATGGCGTGGGTTCTCTAGAAACTTTTCGAGGTAGACCTCTGGGTTGTTGAATGCAGCACCCGCTTCGGACTTTGTCATCACGACAGCGTTCAATAGCGCCGCTTCGGTATGCACCACGCGCATACCGCGACCTCCACCGCCCCCAGCTGCCTTGATAATCACCGGATAACCAACTTCTCGTGCGATGCGCAAGATTTCTTGCTGATCATCGGGTAATGCGCCAGCCGAACCAGGCACGACGGGAACGCCTGCATCAATCATGGCGTTTTTGGCGCTGACTTTATCGCCCATCAAACGAATAGACTCGGGGCGAGGGCCGATAAACACAAAACCACTCTTCTCAACACGATCAGCAAAGTCTGCGTTCTCAGAGAGGAAACCATAGCCAGGATGGATCGCCTCGGCATCCGTCACTTCAGCTGCAGCAATAATCGCTGGCATATTCAAGTAACTATCGCGCGATGCAGGAGGCCCGATACACACGGACTCATCGGCGAGCCGTACATACTTGGCGTCGCGATCGGCCTCGGAGTGCACGACCACAGTCTTGATACCCATCTCGCGGCAGGCGCGCTGTATACGAAGCGCGATTTCGCCACGGTTAGCGATCAGAATCTTTTCAAACATGTCAGGCAATCACAAACAATGGTTGACCATATTCAACGGGTTCGCCGTTTTGCACGAGAATCTCTTTGATGACGCCTGATTTATCGGCCTCGATCTCGTTGAGCAATTTCATGGCCTCGATAATGCAAAGCGGTTCGCCTTCTTTCACAGTTTGACCAACCTCTACGAAAGCTGGTGCACCTGGGTTCGAAGCGCGATAGAAGGTACCGACCATCGGCGCCTTGACCGTGTGGCCTTGCACGACCGGCGCGGCAGGCGCTGCTGCGGCAGGCGCGACGGCCACTGCTTCGCCGCCGGCTGCAGGGGCTGGCGCGTAAGCAGGTGCTGCGTAAGCAACAGGCTGAACAGCCTGAGAAAACTTCACGATGCGAACCTTGCCTTCACCCTCGGTTATTTCGAGTTCGGCAATGCCCGACTCCGCAACGAGATCAATCAAGGTTTTGAGTTTTCGCAGATCCATAGTGATTCCGTATAGTGCTGTTAAATGAGAATGTGGTTGGTCACGTTTGTCGACCAGTTAAGCTGCCGTCTCGTGGGTGACGGCAAAGCGAAGCGCCGCCTCATAACCGTCGGGACCGAGGCCGGCAATAACGCCGACTGCCAGATCAGACAAGAATGAGTGATGCCGAAAATCTTCACGCTTGTAGACGTTAGAAAGATGAACTTCAACAAAGGAAATCTTAACTGCGGCTAGTGCGTCGCGTATTGCAACGCTCGTATGCGTGTAAGCACCTGCATTGATCACGATAAAGTCGGTACCGTCGGTGCGTGCAGCTTGAATGCGGTCGACCAACTGGCCCTCGTGGTTGCTCTGGTAAGTCGACAACTCCGCCCCTAACTCTTTGGCAAGCCCCAGAAGCTTCGAGTCAATTTGAGTGAGCGTAGTATGACCATACACATTCGGCTCGCGTAGCCCGAGCAGGTTCAAGTTGGGACCGTTCAAAACAAGAATTTTTTTTGCCATTAGAAGTCGCCCAATCTACACGGTGCTTTGTTGCCACAAAAACGTGACCCCAAAAACAGTTAAGCCGTACGCATTTATAGGCTAAATCCCGTGATTTGTCTATCTACGTCTTCGAATTTACTATTAGTTTGCTAATTCGATTCTTCAAATCTTCGGGCTCAACCTGCCCTAGAATTGTATCGAATATGCTGCCATCTTCGGTTAAAAGCACAGTAAACGGCAGGCCACCCGCAGCATTTCCAAGGGCTCGTACCATTGAAATTCCACCATGACCAGCAACGACAAGTTTGTAAGATACCGGTATTTTAGATACAAATTGTTTGATATTAGACTCTGTATCAATACCAATGCCAACAAAACCAAGTTTTGGTGAGTTTTTTGCGATCGCATCGAGATAAGGCATCTCTTGCACGCACGGCGCGCACCAAGTAGCCCAGAAATTGACAACTGTTGGACGTCCTAGGTACTCACGCAACGCAACTGTTTTGCCATCCAGATCAGGCAAACTCGCATCATAAAAAGCAGCAGGGTCGGCCTTGGCGGGAGCGTTCACGGACGGCTGCACACCAATAGCCCGATTTGCGGCGGGTGCTCTGGCAGAGGAAGATTTCCAGGCAAACCAAGCCGTGCCGAGCATCGCGACTAAGCCACCCGCACCGAACAGAATTGTTCTTCGTTTCATCAGACAGATCATAGCGTCAGATCATACAAAAGCCGAGACAAATACGACCTAAACCTCGGCGCACTCTCCCTCTACAATGCGCGTAGGAGATTAGTCATGCATCTGCACATTTTGGGAATTTGTGGCACGTTTATGGGTAGCCTGGCGCTGATCGCCCGTTCGGCTGGCCATCGCGTCACGGGCTGCGATGCCGGTGTCTACCCACCGATGAGTACCCAACTTGAAGAGCAAGGCATCGCACTGATTGAGGGGTTCGACGCGGATCAGCTTTCACTCAAACCTGATCTTTTTGTGATTGGTAACGTCGTCACCCGAGGCAACCCCCTGATGGAAGCTATTCTTGACGCCGGCCTACCCTACACCTCCGGTCCGCAATGGCTGGGCGAACATATATTGCAAGGCCAGCATGTCCTCGCCATAGCAGGTACTCATGGCAAAACAACAACAAGCTCAATGCTTGCCTGGATCCTGCACTATGCAGGTAAACAGCCGAATTTTTTAATTGGCGGCGTGGCCCCGGGGCTAGAGGTCTCTGGCAGATATGATCCCGCGCAACGCCTCTTTGTGATCGAAGCAGACGAGTACGACACAGCTTTTTTCGACAAACGTTCAAAGTTTGTCCACTATCGTCCGAAGACCGCAATTCTGAACAATCTTGAATACGACCACGCAGATATTTTTCCGGACCTCGCGGCGATTGAAACGCAGTTCCACCACCTCGTGCGCACGATCGCACGATCGGGACAAGTCATCGCACCGACAGGCGAAGAGGCTCTCGACCGTGTCTTCGCTCGAGGGTGCTGGGCCGAGCTCGTGCGCACTGGCCAGACCGCTGGCTGGCACACTCTGGAAGTCAGTCCGCTATCTTTTGAGGTGAAGCGTGCTCATACCTCCTATGGCAACGTGCAGTGGACTCTGACTGGCGCACACAACCGCAATAATGCGCTAGTTGCAATTGCTGCTGCTGCACATGTCGGCGTTGAACCAAGCACCAGCGTCGAAGCACTGTCTGCCTTCACTGGCGTGAAACGTCGAATGGAGGTTCGAGGGACCGTCCGCGGAATCACCGTCTACGATGACTTCGCGCATCACCCCACGGCAATTCGCACAACACTTGACGGACTACGGGCGCAAGTGGGAACGCAACGAATTCTCGCCGTCCTCGAACCGCGCTCCAACACAATGAAGCTTGGCACCATGGCGGCAAGGCTGCCACACGCGCTTGAGCTCGCTGATTTAGTATTTTGTTTCGGCCAGCGCGAAGGTAAACAAGCGTTAGGCTGGGAGCCTGCACAAGTACTCGCGCCCCTCGGGACACGCATGCAAGCACACCATGAGATCGATGCCCTGGTCGCGGCGATCGTGGATGCGGCACAGCCTGACGACCATATTCTTATCATGAGCAACGGCGGCTTCGCGGGCATACACGCGCGTCTGCTCGATGCTTTATCCAGCAAGCGCTGATATCGTATGTACGTTTTGTTTGAAGAGGAAGGGGCGTTCAAGACGGGACACATCATGTCCGAGTCTGAGGCCGCCCTGCAAGTTGAATCTGAGTCAGGTAAGCGCAGCAAAATCAAACGCGCAAATTGCTTGTTTACATTCACAAGTCCTTCGCCGGATATTTTGATGCCCGAGGCGCAGCGTTTATCCGAAGAAATTGAGCTGCAATTTCTGTGGGAATGCGCCCCTCAGGATGAATTCGACGTTGAAACGTTTGGTACCGACTATTTCGGACATGCGGTAAACACGCTCGAGAAAACAACTTTACTCTTGCGTCTACACAGCGCCCCGATTTATTTTCATCGACGGGGGCGTGGTCGCTACCGCCCTGCGCCACCCGAAATCCTGACAGCAGCGCTTGCGGCACAAGAGAAAAAGCAGCGCCAAGCGGCCGAAATGGCTGCGTGGGCTGACGAGATCGTCGCGGGTCGCTTGCCCCAGGCAATTGCCGACTCGGCAATGACCCTCATTACAAAGCCAGACAAAAACTCGCAAGCATGGAAAGCCTTGGATGCTGCAGCATCGGCTCTACAAAAAACACCCGAAAGAGTGCTGCTTGAACTTGGCGCATGGCCACACGCGCTCGCACTACACAAGGGACGCTTTATTGCAACACACTTTCCACGTGGGACAGCGTTTGCCGCTCATACGGTGCCGACCTTTGATCGTGAACTCCCGATTGCCGATGTGGTGGCCTATTCGGTCGACGATATTACGACTACGGAAATTGACGATGCGCTGTCGGTCAGCGTCCTAGCGGACGGCAACCTGAAAGTCGGTATTCATATCGCAGCGCCAGGGCTATCCGTGACTCGCGATAGCGCGCTCGATAAAGTCGCGCGCGCACGCATGTCCACCGTCTACATGCCTGGCGATAAGATCCCCATGCAACCGGACTCAGTAATCTCGGCATATTCGCTCGATGCGGGGCGCCCGACGCCGGCCGTGTCACTGTATGTCATTGCAAACCCCGACACCGGTGAAATCCTAGCGCACGAAAGCAAGGTCGAACGGATCGCTATACGCGAAAATCTTCGTCACAATACCTTAGATCAAGACATCACCGAAGAAGCGCTGGCTGATCCATCGATTACCTTGCCATACAACGACTGGATTAGACCACTTTGGAAACTGGCTCTGGCTCTCAGTAAGCAGCGAGATATTGTTCGAGGTAAGAGCGAGAGCAACAACCGTGTGGAATATAGCTTTTACGTGGATGGCGACCCTGACGATCCCGATACTCCCGTGCGAATTGTGCCTCGAATGCGCAACGCACCACTCGACCGTCTCGTAGCGGAATACATGATTCTGGCGAACAGCACATGGGGTGGCCTTCTAGCGGCTAATGGCTTACCGGGCATTTATCGCTCACAACAAGGCGGTCGCGTACGCATGACCACACACGCCCTCCCCCACGAAGCGATCGGAGTCCCGCAATATGCCTGGTGCACGTCGCCACTTCGACGCTATGTCGACTTGGTGAATCAATGGCAAATCATTGCGGCGATTGAGCATGGTGTATCCGCCCCCTTAGTCGCACCGTTCAAACCCAAAGATGCGGACCTGTTTGCGATCATCGGTGGGTTTGAATCCCAATACACCGCATGGCACGACTTTCAAAGCAATTTAGAACGCTTTTGGTGTTTGCGCTGGCTAAAACAGCAGCAAATAACGGAATGCACGGCGACTGTACTCAAAGAGGATCTTGTTCGTTTGGATCATGCACCACTCATTTTTCGGGTAAGCGGAATTTCACAGGTCGAACGTGGCGATATTGTAAATTTGCAGATACTGTCGACAGACGAACTGACCCTTGAACTCGACTGCCGCCCCCTATCCACATAAACGACATGACTGCACACATCACGTCTTTGCCGTTACGCGCAATACCCGATTGGTCTTCGGGGCAACGTCGTTTCTTGTACTGGGCGATTCTGCTTTCGGTGCTAGTACATATTGCCGTTCTTGCCTGGAATGTGACGACTGAAGTCCCCTCACAACCTTTACCGTCCGAAATGGAAGTGATTATGGTCAATGCGCAGACAGACAGCGCACCGACCACTGCCCGTCTCTTCGCCCAATCAAATGTCGATGGTGGCGGCGACGCGCCCCAAGGTTACACCTCAAGCCAACTGGCCCACGGCGGAAACTCGCCAGACAATCTGATGCTCGACGCACTTATCAAAAGACGACTACAGCTTGAAGCACAGCAACAAGAATTACTTACACTCTTAAAAGCGCAGCAGATCGCGCAAGAGGGCCGCCCGAACGAACACTTTTTAAAAGATGCAGATCGCAACGGCCCCGATCAGGAAGATCAAGAAGCGGTGATGCGTAACAACCGCATTGCAGTGTTAACGCAACAAATCGAGCAGTACAGTGAGCGACCACGCAAGCACTTTGATGCTCCGTCAGCGCGCCAAACTCAATATGCACCGTATATCGACCAATGGCGGCGACGAATAGAACAGATCGGCACACAACACTATCCCAGAGGAGTAGGCGATAAGGTTTACGGTAGCGTGCAAGCGACCATCACGATTCGTGCCGATGGATCAATCGTAGATCTTCAAATCAATCGCCCCTCTGACAAAGCTTTACTCAATCAAGCGGTGCGACGGATTGCACAGCTTGCAGCGCCGTTTGCAAAATTTCCTCAAGACATGGCCAGCCAAATCGATGAGCTCGTCTTAACGCGAACGTGGCACTTTGTGAACGGAGCTGTGACCACCAAATGACATCCACTCAAGCCCCAGTGCACTGCGGTGTGGTCGGCAACCCGATTGCACACAGCCGCTCGCCGGCCATTCATCAACAATTCGCTGAGCAGACCGGAATAGCGCTGCGTTACGATCGAATTCTGTCGCCCGTAGATGGTTTCGCACAAACAGTGCACGAGTTCTTTGACTCAGGTGGGCGCGGCCTGAACGTCACCGTACCTTTCAAACTCGAGGCTTGGGAACTGGCTCGAGCACACTTAAGTAAGCGTGCGACACTTGCGCAGGCCGTCAATACCCTATGGCAGGAAAACGGTGTACTGCACGGCTGTAATACAGACGGAGTCGGTCTCGTTCATGATCTACAGCGACTGGGCGCACTGCATCCGCACACACGCATCCTGTTAATCGGTGCAGGTGGTGCAGCGCGTGGCGTACTTGGTCCGCTTTTGGAGACCGGATGCGCAACGCTACATGTCATCAATCGCACCGCCTCGCGTGCGCACGAGCTGATTGCGCAGCATCAAAAGATTTCACCCGTCGTACCGAATAGGCTCTCGGCGGGCGGTCTGGAAGAAACTGGCAGCCCTGGCAGCTGGGATCTGGTCATCAACTCCAGCTCTAGTAGCCTCGCCGGGGAAGCGCCGGCGATCAGTTCCGGGCTCTATGCGCCCAATGCTTGGGCCTATGACATGATGTATGGCGCCACAGCTACGCCATTTATGCTTCAAGCCCAGCAAGATGGCGCAGCGCACGCAAGCGATGGGCTCGGTATGTTGGTCGGTCAGGCCGCCGAAAGCTTCTACATTTGGCATGGCGTACGTCCAGAAATGGCGTCGGTTCTCAATCGTTTACGCAAAGAGTTGGCGGATACCAAGTAGGTATTACACTAGGACTTATGCAAACTGCACGCCGCTATCTCGCCCGCGAAATCTACCGATCCACTTCGGTCGTTCTAATCGCGCTACTTGGTTTGTTTACGTTTTTCACGCTCGTAGACGAATTGGATACCGTGAACGCGCGTTTTCCGCTATCGGCCTTGTTTTATCTGCAAGGTCTGTCGCTTCCTACGCGGCTTTACGATTTGCTCCCGATTGGGCTGCTGATCGGCGCCATTCTCGCGCTGTCGGGTTTGGCGCAACGCAACGAACTTGTGATTTTGCGCGTCTCGGGTGTCAGCGGCATGGGGCTGCTGCGCATGCTGTGGACCGTATCGATCCCGATTATCTTGGGTGCTCTCGTTCTTTCTGAGTTCTTGACACCCTTGGCTGAAATTAAAAGTAGTGAGGTCAACCTATTGATGCGCGGTCGCGTCGAAGGAGGCAGACTCGCGAGCGGCTACTGGTTCAAAGAGCCTACGCCAAATGGCGGGACACGCGTCATCAACGTCGGCAAGCTCTTAGCGTCGGGTAACGTTGAGAATCTCGCGATCTATGAATTTCCTGATGGATTAACACTTTCAGTGATGTCGCAAGCAAAATCAGGAAAATTCATCAAAGGCAAACTCGAAATGCAGGATGTCGTAGAGACCCACATCGATCCAAATATCAAGAGTGTCCTAGCTGATGCCAAAGTCACAGGGAAGCCTGCCGCAACGGTCAAACAACTACCCCAGCAAACGATCGACACAACGTTGAGTAGTGAGCGTCTTGTCGCGCGCATTCTCACACCCGAGAGAATGTCACTCGCGGCCCTACACGATTACATCGATTACTTAGACCGCAATCAACTGCAAGCAGACAGACAAATCGTAGCCGTCTGGCGAAAGATGGCATATCCCTTCACTCTATTGGTGATGCTCACCATTGCTGCGCCAATTAGCTTTATGCAGACGCGTCGCGGTGGCGTGGGCGCGAAGGTGTTTTTAGGTATCTTGCTCGGCACAGGCTTTTTTATGATTAATCAGCTTGCCTTGAACGTCAGCTTGCTCTTTAACTGGCCGCCGGTTGTCACTGCACTTCTGCCTAATGTAGGTGCCATGATTCTTGCCCTCACGGCGATTTTCTTGATGGAAAACAGAAATGCCATCGCGCAGGGTAACGGCATATTTTTCTTCTGGAAAAAATCATCCCTATGAGCGTTGGCAGCATATGGATGATTGGTGATGTACAAGGCTGTTGTGACAGCCTTAACCATTTACTCGAACAGCCCAAGATTGCCGATGATCCGAATGTACGGTTTTGGTTTGCTGGCGATCTCGTAAATCGGGGCCCAAGGTCACTCGCCACCCTGCGACGCATTATGGCAATGGGTGATCGCGCACTGTCTGTGTTGGGCAATCACGATTTACATTTACTGGCTATGGCCGCCGGTGCAAGGCGTCCGAGCAAGCGCGATACGCTGACCGAAGTACTCGAGGCGCATGATGCGCCAGAGATTCTGAACTGGCTGCGCCACTGCCCACTTGCGCATTTTGAATATGGGCACCTACTCGTACACGCGGGAGTGCTACCGCAGTGGTCGGCAGAAAAAACAATCGCTCTTGCAGATGAAGTCCACGCAAAGCTCCGTAGCAATGCATGGAAGCAATCACTGCTTACGATGTACGGCAATGAGCCAGATTATTGGGATGACGCGTTCCGCGGTCCGGAGCGTATGCGCGCGATTATTAACGCTCTCACCCGAATACGTCTGTGCAATAAAGAGGGTCGTATGATGCTCTCAGTCAAGACGGGGCCGGAAGTCGAACAGCCAGGACTTACCCCTTGGTTCAATATGTCTAAGCGTGCCACACGCGACGTTACCGTCGTCTTTGGACATTGGTCGACACTGGGCTTAACGCTCAAACCTAATCTGATCTCGCTTGATACCGGTTGTGTTTGGGGTGGACAACTCACGGCGGTCCGCTTGCAAGACCAGTTCGTCGTGCAAATCCCTTGCGATCAAAGCGTGGATCCCCTGGCCGATTAAGTACGAAACCAATCGATCAAAATAGGATCAACGCGAACGGCGTCTTCATAGTTCACCCAGTGTCCGACATCCTGCAAGATCACACCCTGGCGGTTAGTGTGTCCCTCGATCATGTTGGTCATCAGGTATTCAGGTGTGCAAGTGATGTCGTGCTCACCCCACACGATTAATGTGGGTCCAGCATAAGCATCAAGCGCGGGACCAAGCAAACCACGACCAGAGATACCTCGACTACGGAAGCGCGTATTCATACAAGAATATGTGTGAATCCCAATTGCGAAGGGATCTATCTGCTCATCAGCATAAATCATGTGGGCCCATAAATTGAATCGCATCGCCTCAAGCAACTCCTCATCGGTTAACGCTCGCTTCCAGTTGACGAGTTTTCCGCGTTCACGTCTCGGTCCGCCATGACCGCCCGGCCCAAGTAAAGCTAACCGCTTAACGGCCAGCCCTACAGCCGCGACATTCGCGGACACCAGCCCACCAAACGAAAAGCCTGCCAGATTGAAGGGGGTTGTCGGCCCTAATAGCGTTTTAATGGAGGCGGTCGTGACGCTGACCATGCTTTCAAAATCATCGAACTCTGGCGCGCTGGAATCCCCATACCCCGCTAGGTCGGCGATATACAGTTTGAAATGTTTCGATAGCGCGTCAATGTTGCGCGCCCAATGCAACCAACTACCGTGTCCGCCGTGAATAAGCAACAGTGGCTCACCTTGACCAAACTCACGCCACATGACCTGTTGCCCGTCGACCTCAATCAGATGACGCTGGCATTTTTTTTCGTATTCAGCCATCCAATCGAGGGTGAGCTCATTGACCGGGGTTGTCATCGCAGGAAATCCTCAAACAGTGCAGTGCTATTCCAAGTTTGTGAATAGTATCGCAAGGACAACTGCTCAACACCTGCGAAATTGTGTAAATTGGCGGCTATACCTAACTTCCGTTTAACAAAGGTCAGTCATGATCATCGATTGTCACGGTCACTTCACCACCGCCCCCGCTCAGGTCGCTAAATTTCGCGCAGATCAGATCGCTGAATTTCAACGCACAGGTAAAGCGCCAACCACCGCACCTCCAGCTGTATCGGACGATGAAATTCGCGCCGGAATCGACAAAAACCAGTTACGTATCATGCGCGAGCGCGGTATCGACATGACGATCTTTTCGCCCAAGGCGGTCGCGATGGACCATCACATGGGCAATGAAGATACGAATGTTGTCTGGGCGCGCTTTAATAACGAACTGATTCACCGCGTATGCCAGCTCTACCCTGATCACTTTGTTGGCGTCTGCCAATTGCCGCAAGCCAGCGGTGTCGCTCCCGGTGCACGGGTCATCGCAGAGCTCGAGCGTTGCGTGAATGAGTTTGGCTTTATTGGTGCCAACCTAAATCCAGATCCAACAGGAGGTCGCTGGAGCGACCCTCCGCTGTGGGATAAAAAATGGTGGTACCCGCTCTACGAAAAGATGGTCGAGCTCGATGTACCTGCGATGATTCACGTGAGCGGCTCGTGCAACCCGCACTTCAACGCTGTTGCCACACACTACATCAACGGTGATACGACGGCATTCGTCCAGTTCATGACTTCGGATATCTTTAAAGATTTTCCGGCTCTGAAATTTATCATCCCCCATGGCGGTGGTGCGGCACCTTACCATTGGGGACGCTACCGTGGGATGGCCCAAGACATGGGCTTGCCGCCACTCGAAGAAAAAGTACTCAACAACGTCTTTTTCGATACCTGTGTCTACCACCAGCCAGGAATCGATTTATTGTTGCGCGTCCTACCAACCAAGAACATTCTCTTCGCGTCAGAGACTGTTGGTGCGGTCCAAGGCATTGATCCTTTGACCAATTGCTACTACGACGACACGAAACGCTATATCGACGCATCACCGTCAGCCGATCCACAGCAAAAGCAACAAATGTTTGCGCGCAATGCACTAGGTGTCTACCCACGCCTGCGCGCACACCCACGCTGCCAAAGCTGTTAGGTCGAACTAAAAATGGCTCTGGCTCGCCGTTTAATTGCGGCGAGCGAGCGCCAGTGCTATCTCTTGACGCGCACGGTGCCCTAACTCGGCACGGGGTGGTGCCTCGCTTCCATTGGGCTCCCATATCGGCGCCAAGAATTCGACCTCGACTTTGATGGAGCGTGTCCCGAGCACTCTCCACAAATTCTTGAGTAGAGACTCCTCACCAACGAAAGCGGCGAAATCGCTGCGTTCATCTTGATAATAAAAAATTAACGCGACGGGCTGTATCGGCACATCACTCTTACGCGCGGGCTCAAATAAATTCGCGTAGAACGGCAGCAAATCAAAACCTGGCGACGTTGTCCCCTCGGGAAACAAACCCACAGCCTGCCCCTTGACAAAGCGCTCTTGCATTGCATGGCCCACTTTGTGCACTGCGTGGCGCGAAGCACGTTCAATAAAAATCGTATCAGCCCCAGCCACCAACCAACCCAATATCGGCCAAGAACGGATTTCACTTTTGGCGACGAATACCGTGGGACGTGCAGCGTTCAACAAGAAGATGTCGAGCCAGGACACATGGTTCGACACCAAAAGAACAGCACCTTTTGCGAATGCCACGCCGCTTTGCTCGGTCTGGATGCCACACAAGATCAACAGGATCCGAGACCAGTTTTGCTTTGTCCAATCACGTCCCGTTGCACCAATAAAAGGATGCAACAACACAATCACGAACAACCCAAACACCACCCAAACGGTTAAGAACGAGAGTCTGCAAACAAACAGAACTAGGTTCAACCAGCAAACTCCCAGGCGATCTGCCCACGCACGATTGTCATCTGAACGCGACCAGGCAAATCAATGCCTAAGAACGGCGTGTGCTTGCTTTGACTCAACAGGGTCTGTCGACTGACCTTCCAATAGGCGCCGGGATCCACAATACACAGGTCTGCGGCAGCGCCTACATCCAACTTACCCGCCGAGGCTACTAAGGGAGAGGACGCAGCCAACACACTCCCCGGGCCACTAGTAACACGCGCCAACGCGTCAACAAGCGGAACCTTCGCATCCTGAGCCCACTTGAGTGTCAAGGACAGCAAAAGTTCGAGGCCTGTTGAGCCAGGTTCGGCTTCGGCAAAGGGGAGCATCTTGCCTTCGTCATCGACTGGCGTGTGATCGGAGCACACAACATCAATCGTGCCATCGGCGAGTGCTGCGCGAATAGCATCGCGATCGCGCTGTCCACGCAAGGGTGGATCAAGGCGGAAATTACTATCGTAGTAACCGATATCCACGTCGGTGAGATGCACGTGGTTAGCAGAGACATCACACGTCACCGCTAGGCCCTCTCGCTTTGCCGCGCGTACAAGATCAATGCCAGCCGCCGAAGATAAGCGGCACAGATGCAACCGAACGCCGGTCGTACGCTGCAAGTCAAACAAAGTATTCAGCGCGATCGTCTCAGCCTGCTGGGGGATACCAGACAAGCCAAGGCGCGAAGCATATGCACCACTGGCTGCAACACCCCCTTTAGAAAGCCAAGGATCTTGCGCACGCAGCCACAACATAAAGTCGAATGTACGGGCGTACTGCATGGCGCGCAGCAATACTGTCGTATCAAGCACGGGCGTATCCGCTTGCGAGAATGCAATGCATCCCGCATCGGTCAGCTCGGCCATTTCCGTAAGCGTCTCGCCCTTTAGACCAATAGTCATCGCACCCAGAGGATACAGGTTTACCTGCGCTAACTGTCTTGCGCGATGCTTGAGCATTTCAACTAGGCCAGGCTCGTCGAGCGTTGGATCCGTATCAGGCGGCAAGATGAGGCTCGTGATTCCCCCAGCAAGCGCGGCACGCATTTCACTTTCAAGCGTGCCTCGGTACTCAAAACCGGGCTCTCGCAATCGCGCAGCCAAATCTACTAAGCCGGGAATAACCAACTTTCCGGCGGCATCGAGCACACGATCTGCTTTGAAGCCGGCGGGGGCCTGTCCAACAGCAAGGACACAACCATCAGCAACAAAGATGTCGGCCTGCTTATCTAACTTGTTTGCTGGGTCAATAACACGACCACTTTTTATATGAAGCTTCATGCCGATGCTCCCGCAACGATACTCATCACAGCCATACGCACTGCAATTCCGAAAGTCACTTGATTCAAGATAACAGAGTGCGATCCGTCGGCGACAGCGGAGTCGATTTCTACACCACGATTCATTGGTCCAGGATGCATCACAATGCAATCAGATTTCGCGAGCGCGAGCTTTTCTTCTGTCAGACCATAATGCTTAAAGTACTCGTGCGACGAGGGCAGCAAGGCACCCGACATCCGTTCATTTTGTAGACGCAGCATGATGATGACGTCTGCGCCTTTGATGCCTTCGTTCATATCGGTAAAAACACGGACACCCATCTGCTCGAGACCTGAAGGCAGTAAGGTCAATGGTCCCACCGCACGTACCTCAGCGACGCCTAGCGTGGTCAGCGCATGGATATTCGAGCGCGCCACGCGTGAGTGCAGAATGTCGCCCACAACCGCCACAGTCAGACTAGCAAAATCTTTTTTGAAATGCCTGATCGTGTACATATCAAGCAGGCCTTGCGTCGGGTGCGCATGGCGACCATCGCCCGCATTGACAACGTGCACATGCGGCGCAACATGTTGTGCGATCAGATAAGGTGCACCGCTTGCCTCGTGGCGCACCACAAAAAGATCCGCCTGCATCGCGGACAAGTTCGCAATCGTATCCAGAAGCGTCTCGCCTTTTGCGGCAGAAGATACGTTGATATTCAGATTAAACACGTCGGCCGACAATCGTTTTGCTGCGATCTCGAATGTTGTACGCGTACGTGTTGAGTTCTCAAAAAACAGATTGAATACGCTTTTGCCACGCAACAGCGGCACTTTTTTTACATCTCGCTCTGCAAGTGGTACGAAAGTCTGTGCGGTATCCAAAATATGGGTCAGGATATCGCGTGGCAGGCCCTCAGTCGTAATGAGATGCGTCAGCTCACCATGTCGATTGAGTTGAGGATTACGCATCAATGCTCCTTGGATTCAATGGTGAAAACAAACTTGCCTGCCTGCGCTTGCGACAACACAAAACTGTCGCTCGGCGCAGAGTCCACGTAACCGCCCACCGCAGCAGCAGCAATCGGCAACTCTCGCCCACCACGATCAATCAATACCGCCAAGCGTATCGATGCGGGTCGACCATAGTCAAACAACTCATTCATTGCAGCGCGAATTGTTCTGCCTGTGTAGAGCACGTCATCAACCAAAATCAAATGCTTGCCCGCAACAGGAAACGATATCTCTGAAGGCATGACTTGTGCGTGCAAGCCGATCTTGTCAAAGTCATCGCGATAAAAGCTAATGTCAAGCGTCCCCATCGGTTGGGCAAGCGCAAGATCTTTGTGCAGACGCTCTGCGAGCCAGGCGCCGCCGGAATGAATACCAACCAAGTGCACAAGGTCGGCAGGTAAGTGTTGAATGGCTTGACGCACAGCAACCAAGAGATTGCCATAAAGCGTTTCTGCGTCGGGTAAGGTTGCGGGCGTGTACGCGGGTGTCGTGGGGACCATTAGTCGAGCCTCAAGTCAGCGCATCAAAGTAGCGTTGCAGAATAATAGCCGCTGCGACGGCATCATCTGGGGCATTGCCAGTAATTTTCTGAGCCTCCATGCTCGAACCGCGCTCATCGACCAGCTCCACCGGAAGCCTAAATCGCCCCTCCAGTTGGTGTGCAAATCGTCTGCAGCGCGCGCTCGCCTCCTGTTCGGAGCCATCGGTATTGAGCGCAAGGCCGACGACTAGACGCTCCGGCTGCCAAAGCTTCAATAGAGTCTCAATCCGAGCAAAGCGCGCATCGCGCGTTTCGGTCTCTATGATTTCAAGTGGTTTTGCCTGCCTAAGCAGAGAATTTCCGAGAGCAACGCCTAATTTCTTGACGCCGTAATCAAAGGCGAGAAGCGTTTCCTCAGGCATGCCCCGCCACACCAGACAACATAGCAGGGTCGATGCCGAGCAGCTTCAGTGCAGCCGCGTAGCGGTCCTCCGGCGGAGTCGCGAAGATGACATCGGCGTTCGCCGGAACCGTCAACCACGCATTTTGTGCGATTTCACTCTCGAGCTGGCCCGCACCCCAGCCCGAATAGCCCAAGGTCACGAGCATTTTTTCGGGGCCATTTCCTTCGGCGACCGCCTGAAGCACGTCCCGAGACGTCGTCAAGGCGAGTTGGCCTAGCTGGATGCTAGAGCTAAAGCTCCCGGCGGGGGAATGGAGTACGAAGCCTCGGTCCGTATGGACTGGCCCACCAAAATAAACCGAGGCGTTTTGCGGCAATGCAATTTCTAACTTTAAATCGATTTTTTCGAGCAGACCCGCGACGCTGAGGTCGGTCGGGCGGTTGATCACCAAGCCCAGCGCACCTTTCGAGGTGTGTTCGCAGAGATAGATCACGGTACCAGCAAACTCGCCGTCAACCATGCCTGGCATGGCCATCAAAAACTGATTGGACAGGTCGATCGGCTCAGTGGCCGGCGTAGGTTGCTGCGTCATAGGCCCGAATTAGATCTCCATGAGCTCAAAGTCTTCCTTGCGTGCTCCGCATTCAGGGCACACCCAGTTTGGGGGGACGTCCTCCCAGCGGGTCCCAGGAGCAATACCCTCCTCGGGGACACCAGTCTCTTCATCGTAAATCCAACCACAAATTAAACACATCCAAGTACGCATTTTTTTCTCTTCTTCTGAGGAGTTACCGCTCCGCAGGGGATTTTAGGCGGATAAAACGGCTCATCTCTTACAATGGGGTCAATCTTACCGAAACCAACAACGCTTTGCCTGCCGATCGCTTGTCTTTTTGACATGAATTCACCTGTTTCAACCCCAATCACGCTGATTTTCGGTCCTTTTGACCCGACTGGGTCTGACGGATTGCCTGCCGACGCGGTCACGTGCGCAGCGCTCGGTGGACACGCCCTGTCGACGCTGACGGCCATCACGATTCAGGACACTGCTGAGAGCGAGTCCGTTTTCCCCTGTCCGGCCGAGCAAATCGACGACCAAGCACGCTGCCTACTGGAAGACATCCCCGTCCGGGCCATTAAAGTCGGGGCCCTGAACTCGGCCGAAGCCGTGAGCGCGGTCGCCCAAATTGCCGCCGACTACTGCCAAGTACCTTTGGTGCTCCATCTCGGCGCCCCAGAGATCACCACCGAACAGCCAGAGGAAGAAGAGGAAGACGAGGTCGAGGATCTTGTCGGCTCTGTTCTCGAGCTGCTCGTACCCCAGGCCCACATAGTGGTGATTGAGGCTCGTCGACTTACTCAATGGATTACGGAGGATGTCTTAGAGGCCTCAGGATTAGCGGCCGGTCCACACGCGCTTCAAGCAATTGGCGCTGACTGGGTCTTGGTAACTGGCAGCCCTCAACGTCCGGGGCATTTTGTGAACATTCTGCTTGGGCCGGATAATGAAACGGTTACATGGCCGTGGGTCGCACCACCTGAGCGGCTACGCGACTCAGGCGGCCTGGTTGCTGCAGCACTAGCCGCGATGCTGGCACAAGGTCTCGATGTCACCAAGGCAGCGAAGCAAGCCTGTATCCACGCGGAGCAAGCGCTGAGTCAGTCGTTTCAGCCAGGAATGGGACGACGTATCGCGCGGCGTCACCCTACCAGTGCGTGAGCTTCACTCAATCAGCATCGCTTGATATGACTAACACCCTAAGATTTCCGCGCGGGCTTTATGGCGTCACGCCGGACTGGACCGATGCAGAAAAACTAGACCAAGCAGTACGTGCAGCGGCACGTGGCGGCATGACCGCGCTTCAGTTGCGACTAAAAACCGCAACGCCAGCCTGGCGTAAAGCAGTGGCGATACAGTTGCGCGACACGTGTCGTGAATACGGCGTGATCTTCATGGTCAATGACGACTGGCGTCTTGCACTGGAAATTGGAGCCGATGGTGTGCACGTCGGACGCGAGGACGCCCCCCCTGAACAGGTAAGACGCGAAATCGGACCCGATCTGTTACTCGGCGTATCTTGTTATGCGGATACCGCTTTGGCCGCGAAGCACCTAACTCATCACGTTGATTACATTGCCTTCGGTGCGATGTTCACATCACAAACAAAACCGCTCGCACCGCCCGCCCCCCTCTCCGTTCTCGGCGCTGGCCTCTCTCTTTGCAACGCCTTACCCGCACCACGCCCCGCGGTCGTAGCCATCGGCGGTATTGGTATCGCCCAAGCTGCTTCCGTCATCGCCGCGGGCGCGGACTCTATTGCAGTGGTCGGCGGACTCTTCGCCACACCAAACATAGAACACACTGCGCGCGCGTTGACCGCAGTGTGCCAAGACATCCAAACGAAAACCTGATACTTTCTCCTGAATAACCGGAGCATTTTCTCATGCCAACTAATGCCGAACTCTTCGCACGCGCCAGCCGCAGTATTCCCGGTGGCGTCAATTCACCTGTCCGAGCCTTTCGCTCAGTAGGCGGAACGCCCCGCTTCGTCGCGCGCGCGCAAGGACCTTATTTTTGGGATGCAGAGGATAAGCGCTACATCGACTACATTGGATCATGGGGGCCTGCGATTCTGGGCCATGCCCACCCTGAGGTCGTTCGCGCCGTTCAGGAGGCAGCAACCCATGGACTTTCTTATGGCGCACCAACCGAAGCCGAGGTTGAAATCGCCGAAATGCTCATCGCGCGCATGCCCTCCATCGAACAAGTTCGTTTAGTCAGTTCGGGTACCGAGGCGACGATGACGGCCATTCGCTTGGCGCGCGGTGCAACCGGTCGCAACAAAATCATTAAATTCGAAGGCTGTTATCACGGCCATGCGGACAGTTTATTGGTCAAAGCAGGCTCAGGGCTTCTTACCTTCGGCAATCCAACCTCTGCAGGAGTTCCCCCAGAGTTCGTTGCCCACACGATTGTTTTAGACTACAACGACATCGCTGGCGTTAGCGCCGCTTTCGCTCAGCACGGCAAAGACATCGCCTGCGTGATCGTTGAGCCTATCGCTGGCAACATGAATATGATTAAGCCTATTCCAGGCTTTCTTGAGACATTGCGCAGCGAATGTACAGCACACGGTGCACTGTTGATATTCGACGAAGTGATGACTGGCTTTCGCGTTGGCCCCCAAGGCGTACAAGGCTTGACTGGGATTAAGCCAGACATCACTACTCTCGCAAAAGTCATCGGCGGTGGCATGCCCATTGGAGCGTTCGGCGCAAGCGCCAAAATTATGGGCAATATTGCTCCGCTTGGCGGGGTCTATCAAGCAGGAACTCTCTCGGGCAATCCAGTGGCGGTGGCCGCAGGTATCACCACGTTAAAACTATTGGCCAAACCTGGTTTTTATGACGAACTGGGTAAGCGTACTCGTGCACTATGTGACGGGCTCGTCGAGCGTGCGCGTGCGCACAAGATTCCTTTTAGCGCAGACTGCGTTGGTGGAATGTTCGGTGTGTATTTTTCGGACAAGATTCCTACAAGCTTGGCTGAAGTATCCGCAAGCAACATCGAGATGTTCAAGGTGTTCTTCCACGCGATGCTTGACGAAGGGGTGTACTTTGCGCCGTCCGCTTACGAGGCGGGTTTTGTGTCCAGCACACACGACGATAGCGTCATCGCAGCAACGATTGCTGCCGCCGACAAAGTGTTTGCCAAACTAAACCCCTAAGTAGCGCGTCCAAAGAGTACGATCAGCATCCAAGGCAGCGGAGCTGCCCTGCCAAACAATGCGGCCACGCTCAAGAATCACGTGCCGATCCGCGAGTTTAATTAAGCGCTCAACGTATTTATCAATCACCAAAATCGTCTGCCCTGCCTCACGCAAACGTCCGAGGCACTGCCAGATTTCCTCCCGAACCAAGGGAGCGAGCCCTTCCGTCGCTTCGTCCAAAATCAATAGTCGTGGATTAGTCACCAACGCTCGGCCGATCGCCAACATTTGTTGTTCGCCGCCGGATAATTGGTTACCCATATTATTTTGTCGTTCACGCAAACGCGGGAACATCTCAAAAACCCGCTCAGGATCCCACTGGCGATCGCCTCTACCGTTCCGCTGTGCAGAGAATGCCGTGAGATGCTCTCGAACGGATAAGTTCGGAAAACACTGGCGTCCCTCGGGCACAATAGCCAAACCGAGGCGTGCAATGCGGTCTGGTGTCCATCCCGAAATATCGTGCCCACAAAAACTCAACGATCCCGCCTGTAGAGGCAATTGGCCAAACATTGTGCGTACGAGCGTGGACTTACCCATTCCATTACGCCCTAACAAAGCAACGACCTCACCTGCACCGATTTCAAGCGACACGTCAAACAGTACTTGACTCAATCCGTACCCACTTTGAATATTTCGCATGCTTAGCATTACGCCGCCTCCTCACCCAGGTAGGCTTGCCGTACGGCAGCATTTGCACGAATCTCTTCGGGAGTGCCTGTCGCAATCACACGCCCATAGACAAGTACTGAGATACGATCAGCAAGACGAAACACCGCCTGCATATCGTGCTCAACGAGGAGCATCGCCACTCGACCACGCAACGAGGCGATCAATTCGGTCAGACGCACCGTCTCGTCAGGACCCATACCGGCCATGGGCTCATCTAACAGTAAGACACTAGGCTGCGCTGCGAGAGCCAAGGCAAACTCTAACTTGCGCTGTTCACCGTGAGGCAAGACGCCCGCAGGTTGGGGCCACAAGACTTCGTCGATCGCACACTGATGCGCGAGCGCCAGAGCAGACTCGCGTAACGCATGATCTGTCGCCCGCGGACGCCAGAACTCAAAACTACTCCCGGCATGCGCCTGCACCGCGAGCATGAGATTATCAAACACTGAAAGTTGTTTAAAAATATTTGTAATTTGGTAGGACCGCGACAACCCAACACGCACTCGGGCGTGCGCAGAAAAACGCGTGATGTCACGACTTCCCATCAACAACTTTCCTGAGTCCGCAGGGATCGTGCCGGACAACAAATGAATGAGTGTGGATTTACCTGCCCCATTGGGTCCGATGAGCGCATGAATTTCGCCGGGCATCAAGGTGAGCGAAACCTGATCGCAGGCCACTAGCGCGCCATAGCGCTTCGTCAACTCACGTGCCTGCAATGCCGCGGTCACGTGGCACCACCGTTTTTAGGTAAACGGGCCATTAGACTGCCCCACGCACCCGCGAGCCCGCGAGGCGCAAACAGCACGATGGCCAGCAGCAAAATCCCTAAAGGCATGTGCCAGTAATCGGTGTAAAGGCGCAGCACCTCCTCCAGCCATAACATCACCGCGGCGCCGACCACGCCCCCGTAGCGCAATCCGATTCCCCCGACAATCACCATGATGATCAAACTCGCCGATGAGGTCCAGTGCATCAAGCTCGGGGATACAAACAAATTGTGATTTGCGAGTAACGCACCTGCCAAACCTGCAACCGCACCTGCGAGTACAAATGCAAGTAACTTGATTTTGAATACGGGATAACCCAACGCTTCCATCCGTGTCTCATTCTCGCGAATGCCCTGCAGCGCCTGCCCGAAACGTGCTTGGACGACACGATTCATCAACCACAAACATGTCACAACCACGACCAACACAACATAGTATGCGGTGGTGCTGTCCGCGAGATTGAGTCCTGGCAGCTGGAGCGGTGCAGATAAATTAATGCCATCCTCCCCGCCATACTGACGCAAGGAGATGAATAAATAAAACACCATCTGTGCAAATGCGAGCGTAATCATGATGAAATAGACGCCGCGCGTACGCAATGAGACGACGCCTACAATTAACGCCAAGGCTGCCGAAACTAACATGGCGATCGGCCACGCTAACCACGCCTGCTGCAGCCCTTGTGTCGCGACAATCGCTGCGACATACGCACCCGCACCAAAAAACGCAGCATGGCCAAGTGCCACCATACCGCCATAGCCGAGAATAAAGTTTAAGCTGCTCGCTGCGAGTGCAAAAATCAACACGCGCCGAACAAAGGAAACATAAAAATCAAGGTTGAGTGCCGGAGCAACGATCGGGAATACGATCAATAAAATAAGGCACAACCAAGGCAGGCGGGAAGAAAAAGATTGCATCATCAGCCGCGTGCTGGAAATAAACCCGCGGGTCTAAACACTAGCACCACGGCCATCAAAATATAGATTGAGATCGCAGCTAGAGTTGGACCGACGCTCGAGGCCACAGCCGGGGAAAAAAACATCTTCAGCAAGGTAGGCAAAAAGGCACGTCCAGCTGTGTCGACAAATCCCACCAAGAGTGCCCCAACAAAAGCACCACGAATAGAGCCGATTCCACCAATCACAATACACACGAGTACCAAGATTAAAATTTGTTCGCCCATTCCGGCCTGAATAGCCGTGACCGGACCAAGCATCGCACCAGCCAACGCGGCCAACATCGCACCCAATACAAACACACCCAAAAATAACAGCGGCACGCGCACGCCCATGAGCGTGGCCATCTGCCGGTTAGACGCCCCCGCACGCACCAACACGCCAGCACGGGTACGTGTCACAAAAAGATATAAGCCAAGCGCCGCCGCCAAACCAACGGCAATAATTAGTAAGCGATACGCGGGATACAACATGTCGGGAAGAATGCGTACTGGTCCCGACAGCGCGGCAGGCATACTCATCATGACCGGAGCGGGCCCCCAAATCATTTTCACCACGTCATTCGCAATCAGAATAATCGCAAACGTGCCAAGCACTTGGGCTAAATGATCCCGAATAACCAAACGGCGGATGAGCACGAGCTCAAGGACGAGACCAACCAGCCCAGTCACCACTGCGGCAACAACAACCGCTAGAACAAAAGATTGCGTCGCTTGCATTGTCTGCGCAGCGACATAGGCCCCAGCCATATACAGCGAACCGTGCGCGACGTTCAGGATATCTAGAATCCCAAACACCAGCGTCAGGCCCGCTGCGATCAAAAACAACATCAACCCGAACTGCAGCCCATTTAGCAGTTGCTCGGCGATCAGCGTCGCACTCATGTCAGCGGGGCAGTCGAATTACGTCTGCTTATTTCTTGCACTCACCAACATAAACGTCTTGATAGGAGTCGAATACTTTACCCACCAGCTTGTTGGTGATGCTGCCGTCGGCTGCCTTCTCAATGACACGCACGTAGTAAGGCTGAATCGGGAAATTATTGACACCGTACTTGAAGGGTCCGCGAACGGATGAAAAGTCTGCCTTTTTGAGTGCTGCAACCACGGCAGTACGGTCGGCGACCTTTCCGCCAACGGCCTTGACCGCTGCGTCGATAGCCATAATCGTGTCATAAGCTTGCGCCGCATAAACAGACGGCTGACGATTGTTGTATTCCTTGCGGAAGGCGGCGACGAAAGCTTTGTTTTGAGCATTATCCAAATCATGCGCCCATTGTGCGGTGTTGAACATGCCGATCATTGGCTCACCAACTGCACGAATAACGTCTTCGTCTGCCGAGAAGCCGGGACCTACAATCTTGACGCTTTGATTCAGGCCCGCAGAGACGAACTGCTTGATGAAGTTAATACCCATTCCACCAGGCAAAAAGATGTAAATCGCATCGGGTTTAGCGTCACGGATCTGTGCCAGCTCAGCGGCATAGTCGATTTGACCAAGCTTGGTGTAAATCTCCTGGCTTGGGGCCGTCTTATAACCACGCTTAAAGCCGTTCAACGCGTCCTTCCCCGCCGGATAGTCGGGTGCCATGATGACCATTTTCTTAAAACCACGATCGGCGGCAACCTTGCCGGCTGCCTCGTGGAAGGCATCATTCTGGTAAGACACGCCGAACCAGTAATCGTTGCACTGTGCACCTGCAAACTGACTAGGGCCTGGATTGTTCGAGAGGTAGGGGACTTTGGCTGCAAAGAGCGCCGGACCCACAGCTAACGCCACGTTTGAACCAATCGGCCCGGTGAAAAAATCAATTTTGTCCCGCTGAATAAACCGGCTGACCAACTGGCGTGCCTGATCCGGATTGCCGCCCATGTCTGCCTGCAAAAACTCAGCAGGTTGCCCCCCTAACTTACCACCCAACTGTTTGATTGCTAAGTTAAAACCATCGCGCGCCTCGGCTCCGAGCGCTGCAAACGGACCGGATAGGTCGTTCGCAATGCCAACTTTAATGGGTGTCTGGGCCATTACCAGACAAGGCAGTAGCGCGGCAGTCGCAAACAATTTTTGAATCAGACGCATCTTGGGATCTCCTAAATAAAATATTCAGCGCCCGGCCTTCAGGTCTAGCACGGGCGATATTCGTCAGCGCAAATAGTAGCAGGCAAGCCGCCTTTTGCCACCCCAAACCTGGGACCCGTCCATTGAAAGTCTAGGGCAATACCGACCCTCAAAACAGGTCATAATTGTGTTTTGCTCACTCAAATTTGTGACTTACCATGGCCGTTAACCTCCATATCCCAAAAGATGACGCTGTTTACCCAGTCCCGGGCGTCGAAATCGGTGTGACTGAAGCGGGTATCCGCAAAGCGGACCGACGCGACCTGACCGTCTTCAAACTAAGCCCTGGCTCAACGGTTGCTGGAGTCTTTACACGCAATCGCTTTTGCGCAGCGCCCGTCCTAGTTTGCCAAGAGCACCTGCGCTCTGGGGCATCGATTCAGGCCTTAGTCATTAACACAGGTAACGCCAATGCAGGCACTGGCGAACCTGGTCTGAAGGCCGCCAACGAAACATGTGACGCCTTGGCCGGACTGATGGGATTGCAGAGAAACCAGATCTTGCCATTTTCGACCGGTGTGATTCTTGAGCCGCTACCCGTTGACCGCATCAAAGCTGGGTTACCGGGCGCACTGAAGAACCTGAACCCTAGCAATTGGGTTTCCGCTGCACACGGCATTATGACTACGGACACGTTACCCAAAATTCATTCACAGCGTGTGACGCTGGGCGGCAAGACAGTCACTTTTACAGGTATCAGTAAAGGCGCGGGCATGATACGCCCGAATATGGCCACAATGCTGAGCTACCTCGCAACAGATGCAGGTATTGCTCAACCCTTGCTCAACCAACTCGCGCGTGAAGTTGCGGACGTTTCTTTCAATCGCATTACGATTGATGGCGACACCTCTACCAATGACTCATTCATTATTATCGCGACGGGTAAGAGCGGTCTAATGGTCGACAGCGCGAGCCATCCCGAGTACGCAGCACTCAAAGCGGTCCTTGCTGCAGCCGCAACCGATCTTGCACAGAAAATTGTGCGAGATGGAGAAGGTGCAACCAAGTTCATGACCATTAAGGTCGAGGAAGCCCAGTCTTCGGAAGAGGCCCTGCAGGTGGCCTACGCTGTGGCGCACTCACCATTAGTGAAGACTGCATTTTTCGCAAGCGACCCAAATCTTGGTCGTATCTTGGCTGCGATCGGTTACGCCGGCATCGCTGACCTCGATGTTGGCGGAGTCAAACTATGGCTAGGCGATGTATTGGTCGCAACACAAGGCGGTCGCAACCCGACGTACCAAGAGGCGGATGGTCAACGCGTCATGAAAGAAGCCGAAATTCTGGTGCGTATCGCGCTCGGTCGAGGCAAAACCACAGAGACTGTATACACCTGTGATTTCTCGCACGAGTACGTCAGTATTAATGCCGATTACCGCTCCTGATTCAACATGAAACCGAACACTGACAACAACCAACCCATGGCCGATCTCCTTGCGCGCGCGACACGCGTCTTGGCTCAACTTGAAGCTTGGCTCCCTCCCGCACCCCCTCCGATCAATTGGGAGGCTCGCGCCTATCGCTGGCGCAAGCGTGGCGCCTCGCATGGGTGGTTAGACGCCATTGCGCATGTATCGCTCATCAATCCTGAAGACTTGCAACATATCGAGCGTCAGAAAGACATCATCGATCGAAATACGCGCCATTTTGTTGAGGGCAAGCCCGCCAATAATGTGCTGATGACTGGTGCCCGAGGCACAGGAAAAAGTTCTCTCGTCAAAGCAATGCTCGCAAGTTATGGCGACCGAGGCCTACGCTTGATCGAAGTCGACAAAGCGGACCTGGGCGACCTCGCTGATATCGTCGATCTCGTGGCATCGCGTCCAGAAAAATTTATCGTCTTCTGTGATGACCTCTCCTTCGAGGAAGGCGAGTCTGGCTACAAAGCGCTGAAGTCGGTATTGGATGGGTCAGCTGCGTCAAGCGGTAATAATGTGTTGATCTATGCAACGTCGAACCGCCGGCACTTGATGCCCGAATACATGAGTGAAAACCTTGCCGCGCGCCACCAGGCTGATGGGGAAGTACACCCCGGCGAGACCGTCGAAGAAAAGATTTCGTTGTCCGAGCGCTTCGGCCTCTGGTTGTCGTTTTATCCGTTCAAACAAGACGATTACCTAGATATTGTTGGACACTGGCTTGAGGCTCTCGGCTGCTCAAAGCAAAGCATCGCCGAGGCGCGTACCGAAGCGCTGCAGTGGGCGCTTGAGCGCGGCTCACGCTCTGGTCGTGTCGCATGGCACTTTGCGCGCGATTGGGCCGCTCGGCATGCCTGAAAAAATTGTCGACGTCGCGGTAGGTGTCCTGCTGCGACCCGATGGCACGGTGCTGTTGGGTAACCGCCCAGCAGATAAGCCATGGCCTGGCTGGTGGGAATTACCCGGCGGCAAGATCGAGCCCGGGGAGTCGGTCATGCAAGCACTCACGCGCGAACTGCATGAAGAGCTTGGTATCCACGTTCACACCGCCACGTCTTGGGTCACCTATGTACACGCCTACCCGACCACAACGGTCAGGCTCGCCTTTTGTCGTGTCACCGGTTGGGATGGCGAACCAAGGGGGCTAGAAGGGCAACTGCTTCGCTGGGTCCCACTGAGTGAGGCCTTAGATGTCCCTAAACTATTACCCGCCACCTATCCTCCGCTTCGCTGGCTAAACCTACCGCCTGTTTACGCAATTTCAAGCGCGGGCTCGCCAGAAGGTCTCGACACCTTCAAACAGCGCTTAGCGAACGGTCTCAAAGAAGGCGTCAGATTGCTACAGTGGCGCGAACCCGACTGGCCAGACGGCCCTGACAGCCCAAGTCTAAAACAAGCGTTCACTGACGTGTTAGACCTGTGTCACGCAGCTGGTGCTCGTGTGTTGGTCAACAGCGCACACCCCGAGACCTGGTGGACCTTTGGCGATGGCGTACATTTGCGCGCAAGCGATGCTCTAGCCCTCAGTGTGCGTCCGGAGCTACCCACAGGACACCTAGTCGGCGTGTCCACACACAACTTGGCGGAGCTACAACATGCCCGCAAGATAGAAGCAGATTTCGCAGTGCTAGGACCAGTGCTGCCGACAGCATCGCACCCAGGTCATCCGGGGATCGGTTGGGACGCGTTCGAACAACTGAATAAACAGGCCGGCTTACCCGTCTACGCACTCGGTGGTCAATCGGCTCAGACGCTCGCTAAAGCGCAATCAGTTGGTGGGCACGGTTTTGCTGGGCTGCGTCGTTGGATTACCTGAATCATCCAATCGCTTAAGATCCTCCGCAGACCAACCTCCACCTAGCGAAGCCACCAAACGCACGCTCGCTGCAAACCGATTCCCAGTTAGAGTGATGTACGTTCGCTCATTGTTCAGCGCGGTCGTTTCCAACACCGCCACACTCAAATAATCAATCAAGCCTTGGTCATATTGATTGCGTGCCAGACGTAATGACTGTTGCGCCGACTGAACTGCCAAACGTTGTACCGCCTCCTCTTGCTCAAACACGCGCATCTGTACCATTGCATTTTCAACCTCCTGCAATGCCGTCAACACTGTTTGTCGATAAATCGCAACTTGGGCATCAAATTGCGCACGGGTTTGGTTGATTTGCGCTTGGCGTGCACCACCGTCAAAAATCAGTGCCGCCAACTGTGGACCGAGCGCCCAAAACTGCGCCGGCGCAATAAACCATTGCGTTAAGTCATTGCTTCGATAGCCTGCATTCGCACTGAGAGTGAGGTTCGGAAACCACGCAGCTGTGGCCACACCGATCTGCGCATTAGCCGCCGCAGTTCGTCTTTCCGCAGCCGCCACATCAGGACGACGTTCAAGTAACTCTGATGGCAACCCGACTGGAACAAGCGGGGGAACCAAAGGAATCTTTTCCGACTTAATTGAAAATGTTGAAGGCGCACGCCCAAGTAACACGGCTACGGCATTTTCAAAAATCGCTCGTTGCTGCTCGAGGTCTATTAATTGTGCTCGTGTGCTCTCTAACTGCGTGCGCGCAACCGAGACGTCACCCTGCCCTGAAATTCCAGCGTTATAACGATTTTGTGTCAGTTTCAAAGCGCGCTGATAAGCATCAACAGTTGCTGTCAATAAGCGACGCTGTTCATCAAGAACGCGCACTTGCAGGTAGGCCAGTGCTAAGGCTGTTTGCGCCGTTAATCGAGCGCCCGCAACATCGGCTGCTAGCGCGAGCTCAGTTGCATCCGTCGACTCAATATTTCTGCGTACACTTCCCCAAATATCTATTTGCCACGTAGCCTGCGCGGTAATTCCATAGGCGTTATTCGGCGCTGTTGCGATAGAGTTGGGAGTCGAACTCGCCGTATCAGAGCGTACCGCACTCCCGGTGGCTGTCACCGATGGCAACAATGGTGCACGCGCCCCCTGCGTCACTGCAACCGCCTGGCGGAAACGTGCTTCAGCCAAAGCAATATTCTGATTCGAAACATTAAGCTCTTGCATCAACTGCGTTAACGTTGAATCGCGATACATGAGCCACCAAGGTTCACGCGGGGCGCTCGCAAGCGCCGGTTGTGCAAGCTTCCACCCGGGAGATTCCTTAAATTGCACACCTACATCGACCACAGGTTTAACGTAGTCGGGTCCCACCATGCAGGCGGTCAAACCGTAGAGCGACACGAACGCTACGCCCAGACGGACATATCGTTGAAAATTGAAAGGCCTGACAACAAACGAACTACGCATCATAGGTGGGACACCCCTGGTGAAGCTGGCGACGAAGCAACCGTTTCCGTAGACTCCGAATTCCGAACCCAGGGTCGCGTGAGCATCCAAAGACGAAAACGATCAAGGTACAGATAAACCACTGGCGTAGTGTAAAGCGTGAGCAATTGGCTAACGAGCAAGCCGCCTAAAATCGTAATACCCAATGGCTTACGCAACTCAACGCCGGCGCCAGATGCGAAAACAAGCGGCATCGCACCAAAGATGGCTGCAGCTGTCGTCATTAAAATCGGACGGAAGCGGGTCAAGCAAGCCTGATGAATTGCATCGCGCGGTGAAAGCCCCAGCCTACGCTGAGCATCCAAGGCAAAATCAACCATCATAATGGCGTTCTTTTTAACAATACCAATTAAGAGAAACACGCCAATCAGCGCAATTAGTGTGAACTCTGTTTTAAGCATCAGCAATGCCAACAGCGCCCCAACACCGGCCGAGGGCAAGGTCGACAGAATCGTTAGCGGGTGAATCGTACTTTCATACAACATACCCAAGACGATATACATTGTGACGAGTGCGGCAAGAATCAGCCAAGGTTGATTCGACAAGGCACTCTGTAACGCTTTTGCGGTTCCTTGAAAACCCGCTTGTATCCGATCACTTGGCAAGTTGATTTCTGCGACAGCGCGTTCGATCGCAGCGCTCGCTTGCCCCAGAGACACATCCGGTGCCAAGTCAAACGAAATCGTGTCCGCAGCGAGCAATCCCTGGTGCCGCACACTCAAGGGCGCGTTACTCACTTCAAATTTTGCAAAGGCAGAGAACGGCACCCTCTGACCGGACTGACTTAACACATACACATCGTTCAGAGAATCCGGATCTTGGGCAAACCGTGGCGCGACACCCATGACGACCCGATACTGGTTACGCGCGCCATACATAACCGAGATCTGTCGTTGGCTAAAAGAATTATTCAACACCGCTGAAATACTGGCCATCGACACGCCTAGGCGTTGCGCTGCATCGCGGTCCACCAATACCGAAACCTGTCGTCCGCGATCTTCGACATCAGTATCCACATCCACAAGCTCAGGAAGCTTGGCTAAAGCCTCTTGGACTTTGGGAAGCCACTCTTTCAAGTCGCCCAATTCGCTCGCCATCAGAGTGTATTGATACTGCGAACTACTTTGTCTGCCACCAATGCGTATATCCTGCTGCGGAACTAAAAAAAGACGCGCACCAGGGTTACCCGCTAACTGCGGACGCAATCGGTTGATCACCTCGCGCACCGAGACTTTACGCTCCGAAAACGGCTTCAGCTGCACTGCTAGAAAGCTGAAATTACTACCGCCACGTCCGTTGGCGTAAGCCGTGACCGTGCTGATTGCAGGATCCCGCATTAAAATTTGTCGGAATCGATCAAGCTTAGGCTTCATCGATTCAAAGGATGTCCCCTCATCCGCCGAAAAAAAACCGAGCATCATGCCGGTATCTTGCTGGGGGAAAAATCCTTTTGGTACCGCACCGTAAAGATAAAAATTTAGACCGATTGTCGAGACAAGCAAGAGCATCATGATCCGACCATGACGCAATGCCCAATCCAGCGATAAAGAGTAGCCTCGCATGACGGCATTCATTGCGCCGTCAAGCACACGACCGACGAAACTAGGTTTATGTGCGGGCGCATCCGATTTCTCTTGTTGGCGCAACATACGACCGGCCATCATCGGAGTTAGAGTGAGCGACACCAACATCGAAATCACAATCGCTGCAGACAACGTCACCGCAAACTCGCGAAACAACCGCCCCGGCAAACCGCCCATCAACAGGATAGGAATGAAAACGGCGATCAGCGAAATGCTCATCGACAATACCGTGAAGCCCACTTCTCGTGTACCTCGCAGCGCAGCGCGCTTGACAGACTCCCCGCGCTCGATGTGTCGCATGATGTTCTCAAGCACCACAATGGCATCGTCGACCACAAAACCGGTTGCCACAATCAAGGCCATCAAGGACATTGTATTTAAGGAATAGCCCGCCAGATACATGACACCAAACGTACCAATCAATGAGACAGGTACCGCAACTGTCGGTATCAATGCGGCCCGCCAGTTACGTAAGAACAGCAAGACCACGAGCATGACCAGACCAATTGCTATCACCAAGGTATTTTCGGCTTCGCGCACCGAGGCACGTATCGAAGGCGTGCGATCCTGCGCCACATCCAGCGTTACGTCCGCAGGCAACATCGCGCGCAGTACCGGCAAGTCAGCACGAATCTGATCAACCGTCTCGATGATGTTGGCCTTCGCTTCACTGCGAACAAGCACCAAGATCGCTTGTTGCGCATTGAAATACCCGATATTGAAGGTGTCTTCAACCGAATCTTCTACCTGAGCAACATCTGACAAACGAATAGGCGCTCCGTTACGCCACGCTACGATCAGCGGGCGGTAGTCTGCTGCCTTCCAAAGCTGATCGTTAGAGACTATTTGCCAACGCGTCGTGTCGTTCTCTAAAAAACCTTTGGGTCGGGTAGAGTTTGCAGCAGCGATTGCCGCACGTACCGCCTCTAACGAAACACCATATTGGGTAAGCTTTTCAGGATCCAGATCAATTCGTACCGCGGGCAAAGAACTACCGCCGATTTGTACTTCACCAACACCCTGCACCTGAGACAACTTTTGCTGCACGGTCGTGGATGCGATGTCATACAACTGTCCTTGAGATAGCGTGGCAGACGTTAAAGCGAGCGTCATGATCGGCGCAGCAGAGGGGTTCGCTTTTTTATACGACGGGTTATTGCGCAGCCCGCTTGGCATCATTGCGCGTGCTGCGTTGATTGCCCCTTGCACATCGGTCGCAGCACGGCTGATGTCCCGGGTCAAATCAAACTGCAAAGTAATACGCGTCTGACCGGTCGTGCTGCGGGAAGTCATTTCCGTGAGGCCCGCAATCGTGCCTAAAGATCTTTCTAAGGGTGTCGCCACGGTGGCTGCCATCACCTCGGGGCTCGCGCCTGGCATGTCAGCGCGAACGGAAATAGAGGGCAACTCAATTTGTGGCAGTGGTGCAATGGGTAAAAGACCGTGCGCTAACCAACCCGCTAGCACAACACCTAGCCAAATCAAAGTCGTGGCCACTGGCCGAACAATGAATGGTCCGGATAGACTCATTACGCCGCCTCTTTTGACACCACCGGCGTACGTCGCGCGCGCAGTCGGTCAAAGAAAAGATAGATAACCGGCGTGGTGAACAGGGTTAGCACTTGGCTCACAATGAGCCCTCCAACCATCACCAAGCCTAGAGGTTGACGTAACTCAGCCCCCGTCCCCGGGGACAGCATTAAGGGCACCGCGCCAAACAAGGCGGCCAGCGTCGTCATCAGGATCGGACGAAACCGCAAAATCGCTGCTTGCTCAATGGCTTCACGCGCAGATACCTTCAGCTTGCGCTCAGCCTCGAGCGCAAAGTCGATCATCATGATTGCATTTTTTTTGACGATACCAATCAACAAGATAATGCCAATGATGCCAATCATGTCGAGATCCCGACCCGACAATTGCAAGGCAAGCAAAGCACCGATTGCCGCGGACGGCAACGTTGATAAGATGGTCACAGGATGAATAAAGCTTTCATACAACACACCAAGAACAATGTACATCGTAATGATCGCCGCAAGAATCAAGAGCAAAGTACTCGACAAAGATGCCTCGTAAGCCCGTGCAGCGCCTTGAAAACGCGTCTGAACACTTAAAGGCAGACCTATTTCCTGTGTGGCTTGTGTGACGGAATCGACGGCACTCGATAGTGAGGCGCCAGGCTTTAAATTAAAAGAAACAGTCACCGAAGGGAACTGGTCAAGACGGTTAATCACGAGTGGTGAGCGGCCCTCAGTGACCTTCACCACACTCGTCAAAGCAATCGGTTTACCTGCGGTGCTTTTTACATAGACCGTCGATAAAGACGCTGGGTCTCGACGGAACTGTTCCGGAACTTCGATCACAACACGATACTGATTGGACTGCGTAAATACCGTTGATATTTGGCGCTGACCAAACGCATCGTACAGCGCATCATCGATTGCTGCCGCAGATACCCCCAGCCGCGCAGCTGCATCACGATCGATATCAATAAAAGTATTTAGTCCATCCTCTTGCATATCGTCGATCACATCAGCAAGTTCTGGCTTCGTGCGTAGGACATCCACAAGTTTTGGAACCCACACACTCAGGAGCTCGGGATCAGCACTTTCAAGAGTAAGCTGATATTGCGTGCGACTGACCCGATCCTCTACCGTCAGATCTTGAACCGGCTGCAAATAAAACTGTAAGCCTGCCACCAACTCAAGTTGGCTTTGCAAACGACGCAAGACATCGGAGATCTCAGCGCGACGCTGTCCATGGGGTTTTAGCGCAACCTGAATACGCCCCGTATTGACCGTCTCGTTGACGCCATCAATACCGATGAAAGACGAAACGCTGCCCACATCCGAATCTTTCAAAATAACGGATACTGCCTCTTGTTGGCGCTGCGCCATGGCAGAAAATGACAAATTCTGCGGAGCTTGCGTCACGATCTGAATCAAGCCAGTATCCTGCATGGGGAAAAATCCTTTCGGTATTCCCAGATATAACAATGCCGTCAAGACAAACGTCCCAAGCGCAACAAGCAACGTCAGCCCCTGACGCGCGAGTACCCACCGTAAGGCGACGCCATACGCAGCAATTAATCCATCAATTTTTTGCTGGGTAACACGAGCTAGCCAACCTACACGATTATGATCACCCGCACGCAGTAAGCGCGCGCACATCATGGGGGTCAACGTTAATGAAATCAGCAAGGACAACAATATTGCCACTGCCAGTGTGACGGCGAATTCTCGAAACAACCGACCAACAACCTCGGTCATAAAGAGCAAAGGAATGAGGACCGCAATCAACGACAGGGTAAGTGACACTAGCGTAAAACCAATCTGTGACGCTCCCTTTAGCGCTGCCTGCAAAGGTGTATCACCACGCTCTAAGTAACGCGCAATGTTTTCTATCATGACGATCGCGTCGTCCACCACAAACCCTGTGGCGATCGTAAGCGCCATAAGAGTTAGGTTATTGATACTAAACCCAGCTAAATACATCATCCCAAACGTGCCGACAAGCGATAACGGGACGACAACGCTCGGTATTAATGTTGCAGTCAAGGTGCGCAAAAATACGAAGGTCACTAAAACGACCAGCCCGATCGCAATGAACATCTCTATTTGCACATCCCGGACTGATGCACGAATAGTTTGGGTACGGTCTGACATGACCGTGACATCTAGGTTTGCAGGCAACGCTGTCCGCAACTGGGGCAACAAGGCTTGGATGCGATTCACGACATCGATGACATTGGCACCAGGCTGTCTTTGCACATTGAGCAAGATCGCCGGTTGCGTATCCGCCCAAGCAGCGAGACGCGCATCCTCAGCCTCCATCAACACCGAAGCGACATCCGAAATACGCAGAGGCGCATCGTTTCGGTATGTCACAACCAAGTCCATATAATCACTTGGGTTCTTTAACTGATCGTTCGCGTTAATCGTGGTCGACCTGACCGGACCATCTAGCGTACCTTTTGGTTGATTAACATTGGCTCCGACGACGGCGGCACGCACATCAGCAAGCGTCAGCCCATATGCAGCCAAAGACTGCGGATTCGCTTGAATACGCATCGCAGGTCTCTGTCCACCTGCAACGGTCACCAAGCCTACACCTGCAACTTGCGAAATCTTCTGAGCCATACGCGTATCAACCAGGTCCCTAATTTGTGGCAATGGGACCGTAGGTGACGTAATCGCAAGGGTGATAACAGGCGCATCAGCAGGATTTACTTTGTTATAGATAGGAGGGACTGGCAAATCGCGAGGCAATAAATTGCTCGCCGCATTGATCGCCGCCTGCACCTGCTGTTCCGCCACGTCTAGGCGCAACGTGAGTGCGAACTGCAAAGTAATGATCGATGCGCCAGCGGAACTGCTTGAGGTCATCTGTCGCAACCCAGGCATTTGACCAAACTGGCGTTCAAGCGGTGAGGTGACAAGTGCCGCCATCACCTCTGGGCTGGCGCCAGGATAAAAGGTGGTCGCTTGAATAGTCGGATAATCAACTTCGGGCAAGGACGAAACGGGTAACCATCGGTAAGCGATCAAACCGGACAGCAACAATGCAATCATTGCCAGCGTAGTGGCAACTGGACGCAGAATAAATGGTCGCGAAAGATTCACGGTCGCGTAGTTCCCTGCGCACCGGCAGGACGTTGACCAGGATTATTCTGACCACCCGCGGCACCAACGGCTCCGATCACACGAACTTTGGCGCCCGCACGCAACCGATCAGTGCCTTCCAACACAACGCGGTCACCCATCTTGATCCCATCAAGAACTACCACGCGCTCCCCGCTGCGATCGCCGAGTTTAACGGGCTTGACCGCCGCGATATCATCGGTCTCAATGACATACACGAAGGCTCCGCGATTACCTTGCTGGACGGCTGCCGCTGGAATCGTGAGCGCATTTTGTAAGGTACGCACCTTCATCCGAATATTGACAAACTGGTTTGGGAATAACGCATCTGACTGGTTTGCAAACTCGGCTTTTAGTTTGACCGTTCCCGTTGCAATATCAATTTGATTATCAATCGATAACAATTTGCCCTCTGCCAGCCGATTCATATCAGCACGATCGTACGCATCCACCGTGAGCGTGTTGCCTGCAAGCATAGGCTCACGCACAGCCGGCAAATCATTTTCGGGCAAAGTAAACATGACAGCGATAGGTTGCGTCTGCGTGATGACAACAACGCCAGATGGGTCATTCGCATTCACTAAGTTACCCGCATCAACCCGCCGCAGGCCAAGTCGGCCAGCAATCGGCGCAGTGATCGTGGTGTAGCTCAGTTGCAAGCGCGCATTGTCGACAGCGGCTTGATCACTCTTGATGAGGCCTTCAAACTTTCGCACGAGGGCTAGTTGCGTATCAAGTAACTGCGGTGCAATTGAATCCTGCTTGCGCAAAGTTTGATAGCGCTGCAAGTCTCGTTTTGCGTTTTCATATTGCGCTTCGTTTTGTTGCTGGGCGCCTAAGGCTTGATCCAATGCAACCTCGAATGGTCTTGGATCGATACGAGCCAATACATCCCCAGCTCGAACGCTATCGCCCTCTTTGAATAACACTTCAATTAACTCACCCTGCACACGACTACGGACCGTGACTGTATTGAACGCAGTGACAGTGCCCAATCCGCGCAAATAAATATCCAGGTCCTCAGAGATCGCCGCTTGTACGCGCACCGGTACCATCGGGGTCATGCCGCCGGGCGGACCTTTGGGTGCAGCAGATTTGCTGCTGCCCCCCAACCACCAATACACGCCACCAGCCAATGCAACCATTACTAAAAAAATCCACACCCAAGGCAGCCGGCGGGCAGACCTAGAAGGCACATGCTCAGACATAGGGATTCCAACGTGCCCTAAAGGGCACAAAGAGTCATTTTGAAGTTGACATCATGCATTACAGCATGGGGTCGGTGCTCACCATCTTGTGCAGAGTAGCGAATCCAGACCATGTATTTATTGGCGCTGATTTCAGGAAAAACACCGAGAGATTCATCAACCCATACACGCAATAGCTGATATGTTTTTCCAGCCAACATCTGTTGAAACGCACCTTTAGGTGCAACAGCATCGGTTGCCTGACCTGTTTCGCGCAACAAACGCATTACCGTCGAAATGCCAGCATGCAACGGCATAAGCGTCGACATCCAGCGCTCTAGATCATGACATCGCTCAGCCTCTGAACGGTACTGCCATGCATGAAACGAAGGCATATCCACTTGCGTACCGCCACCTGGCACAGCAAGACGACCTCGCAAACTACTCAACCACTCGTTGGCGCGCAGCTCTTGCCCTGTCTTTCCCGCCGCATTTAGGTTGGTGATAACTTTCTCTAGTTCGCGGAGCATTTTCGCCAGCGTCTTTTCATCTACGCTGGGATGATCTTTAAGTGAAGCGAGTACATTGCGCTGACGCTCAAGGTCCTGCAATACGCTTCCTTTTACATCCGTGCGCTCAGTCGCATCCAACAAATCAAACAGAGCGGCTAGAGCGACTTGATGATGCCTTGCGTCGCCAGGTTTCGCAAAAAATATCATTCGGTCAAGCAAAGACTCCAGGCGCATCAGCGCACGGATTCGCTCGTTAAATGGATATTCAAAAAGAATCACGGAGGTTTATCGCAAAAGGCGGAAGATGCACCAAAAATAAGCGCAGTTATCCAGATACCGCTAGGTTACACCAGGCCTCGTGTAGGACCAACACTTGTTTTTCTAGTTCCTGAATTGTAGTGTTTGCCGAGTTGACAATGATGTCATCTGCAACCGCTAATCTTTGTTCTCGAGTCGCCTGTGCGGCGAGAATGCGGCGAATTGTGTCGATAGGGATCCCAGAACGCGCCTGAACGCGCGCGCTTTGCGTCGCTTCTTCACAATCCACGACGCACAATCGATCGATTCGGTCCCGCCAGCGACCAGACTCCACGAGCAACGGCACCACAAAGACCGCGTAAAGACCAGTCGCCGCCTTCGCTTGAGCAAAGACTTCCTGAGCAATCAGTGGGTGCAAAATACCTTCGAGCACTGTGCGCTGTGCGGGGTTAGCAAACACTAACTCTCGCATACGCGGCCGATCGAGTGCGCCGTCCTGACCGATCACATCCGGTCCAAATGCCTCCCGAATAGGCTCAATGGCCAAGCCGTTAGGGGTTGTTAGGGCATGTGCAATTTGATCAGTATCGATCACGCTCGCACCCCACCCAGCCAATAAATTGGCGACAAAAGTCTTTCCAGAGCCAATTCCACCGGTCAGACCCAGCTTAAACATCCCCAACTCCTTGTGCTCTCTCTAATTGACCTGCCATAGCATTACTAGGATACCGCCAACCGCCAACCCAGGGCCAAACGGCCTCGGCGCACGAAGATGACGTCGCCCCATCCAATGATCCATGACCGCGGTCAGACCAACCCATATCGACGCGATGAGCCACACATTCGGCAACAACCACCCGCCGAGCCAAGCGCCCATGGCAGCAGATAACTTAACGTCTCCGCCCCCCATCGCTTCGCGGCCGGTCACGCAACGGAACAGGGCCGTCAATAACCAAACGACAATATAGCCCGTGACCGCACCCAGCACAGCCTGCTCAAGTGGCACCCAACCGCCATACAAGCCAAATAAAACCCCCAGCCAGAGCATACTTAGGGTCAAGCGATCCGGCAGGAGTCCGGTCTGAGCATCAATACGGGCCTGAATTAACAATAGCCCACTAAAAATAGTCTCAGGCAAAAGGACTTTATATGCGTCCGATCCGTGCGACGCGCTCAAGGCTAACATCGCTGCTCCGCACGCGACCGTCATCAGTACGAGTTGAACGTCTAACCACCGCGCGCTTGCCGTGACCACAGAGGGCAATCGGTCCTCTGTGTCAGTCAGCCCCCACGCTACCCAGCAGTGACAAAAAATAAGCCTCACGATCCAGATGAGCAAAACGGCAGCAAAAAACCCCGCGATCACACCACCAGCGAACCACACCAAAATATCAATGAACATAGGAAATTCAGCCAAATTCACCTGCAGGGATTCGGGCAAATGCGTAGAATGCAAACATTCAGTTAGGCTCTCGACCCAGGAAGTAAATCATGTTCGGACAACACAAACTCAGCCAACTTAACGCTACCCACCTGCGTCGAGTGGCGATCCTGACCAGTGCAATGCTCTTGACCGCTTGCGCACAAATGCAGCAGCCGGGCTATTACAACCTTCCAGCAGCAAGTTCAGCAACGGATGCGCAAGCGCAAGCCGAAGCGGCATACGCGACACAAGCAGTACGCCCACCAAACCAAATACAAATTGGATTGAATTCATCCGCACCTAGCCAACAACCAGCAAGTGCAGCTCCCAGCGGGGGAGTCAACTCGGCTAGTAGTGCCTCGAGTGGAAATGCAACTGCGGAATCCCCAACAGATGGCCTGAGATCTGAATTGATTCCGGAGCCACAAACCTTTGCTGGCACACTTCCTTGCTTCCACCCAGAGATGAAGTGTGTCGCACAACGCGTGACGATTACGATGGCTCCGAATGGACGTTGGCGTGCTCGTGCCGCCTACCTTGGACAAAACAACAAGACCTCTCAGTTAGCGGATCAAGGTTGCTGGCGTGCCACGGCACAGGCCGTACCACGTATCGTTTTACTCAATGGTCAGGGTAACGTACGTGCTGAACTGGCGATGACAAGTACGAATGTATTACGTTTGATCTCAATAAACGGTGACATGCCCAATCTGACTTATACATTGACCCGTCAACCAGATCTTGATCCGATCAACGAACTGAACAATCAAACATCGCCAAGTTGCCCCTGAGCGACAGGCAAATCACAACTGCGCTCGGGCTGTGTGCAAACATGCCGAGCCAGTTGTACTGCATTACGTACACCCATCTTGTAGAAAATACGCGCCCGATGCGCTTCGACCGTTCGCATAGAAATACCGAGCTCGAGTGCGATTAGTTTGTTCGATTTACCTTCGGCAACGGGATGAATGACGTCGCGCTCACGCGCTGTCAGTGCTTTCCAACCCGCCCCGTTCGTTTCGTCAACATACTTCATGCTGCCCCTCCATTTCACGACGAGGTGCAGTCTGGCATGACCAAGAAAATATAAACAGCTGTCAAATCTGACAGGCGTAATAACCCTAGGTACGTATTGACAGAGCCTAGAGCTCTAAATTGTCAATTAATCGTGTCGCACCAAGCTTTGCAGCAGCCAACGCCACAAGCGGCTCACCGGCGAGCATTTCGGCCTGCGATGGTCTGTGCAAATCGCGGCGACGACGGATCGCGATGTAATCCACGACCCAGCCCCGCGATTGCAAATAAGCGGTCGCCTCCAGCTCGAGCAATGCAGCATCCGCCGCACCAGCACGAACCTTAGCCTGCATGATACACAGCTGCGCAAATAGCTGGGGTGCCTCAGAGCGCTCATTTGGCTGGAGGTACACATTACGCGAGGAAAGAGCGAGCCCATCTTCGGCTCGAACAGTTTCATGCGCAAGAATTTCAACAGGCAACTGAAATTGGCGGCACATATTGCGAATCACCATCAGCTGTTGATAGTCTTTTTTCCCGAACACAGCCACTCGCGGCTGCACACAGGAAAACAGTTTCAAAACAACCGTGCTAACACCACCAAAAAAACCTGGACGGCACTCACCTTCCAGAATGTCACCCAACTCTTGGGGCGGTTGAACGCGATAATTTTGTGGCTCTGGGTACAGCTCACTTTCATTGGGTGCAAACAAAACATACACGTTTCGATCACGCTCTAACTTAGCAATGTCATCCCGTAATGTTCTCGGATAGCGATCGAAATCTTCATTCGGCCCAAATTGCAAGCGGTTCACAAAAATACTCGCGACCACTGGGTCTCCATGCTGACGTGCTAATTTCATCAGCGCGAGGTGACCCTCATGAAGATTGCCCATCGTGGGAACAAACGATACACGCAACTGACCTCTGAGCTGATCGCGCAGTTCCTCAATCGTATGTACAACTTTCAATGGATTCTCCGGACACGCGAGGCGCTGTGCCTAGGCAACAGCGCTGGTATAAGCCAAGCGCACATAAATCGGCGCATAGGGTTCAGCCTGAGTGATTTCGAGCAAAGACTCGCGGGAAAGTTCAAGCAAGGCAAGAAAATGCACAACGACTACCGCGACGGCAGCGCCCTCAGCAATCCTCTCCATAAATAGCTGACCAAACTCGATAAAACGTATGTCCGATAAGCGCCGCAGTATATGCGTCATATGATCCCGAACGGACAGCTGTTCGCGTGTGATGTGGTGATGGGCGTTAAGCTTCGCGCGCTTGAGGATATCAATCCAAGCCTGGCGTAAATCTTCAACACTTACGTCGGGTAAGGCGCGCTCTATGCGTAAATCTGCAAAGGCCTGTGCGCGCTGAAAGTCACGTCCAAGTTGAGGCAAGGCATCAAGCTGCTGGGCAGCGAGTTTCATCTTCTCGTATTCAAGCAAGCGGCGTACAAGTTCAGCACGAGGATCTTCAGGTTCCTCGCCTGGCTCGGTCTTTTTCACTGGCAATAACATTCGAGCTTTGATTTCGATCAGCATCGCAGCCATCAAGAGATACTCTGCCGCCAGCTCAAGGTTGTGCATGCGAATCTGATCGACGTATGACAGATATTGCCGAGTCACCTCAGCCATCGGGATGTCGAGTACGTTGAAGTTTTGCTTACGAATCAGATACAGCAATAAATCCAGCGGCCCTTGAAACGTCTCAAGGAAAACCTCAAGCGCATCGGGCGGGATATACAAATCGGTCGGCAACGCGAAGAGCGGCTCGCCGTACAAACGCGCAAGCGCGACGGTATCCACGACATCGGGTGTCGTATCGACGGAAGGATCTACGAGAGCCTCCAGACTTTCACCGGAAACCTGAGCCGAATTCATGTGGCCTAGTTGTTCTGATAGACGTAGGGGCTCTGACGAACACGAGCCTGCTTAAAACCCTCTGCAAGCTCAGGATCCTGAGCCTTATCCCACAAACGTGCGCGGCCATCACGTTGACGTTGCTCAACGTCAGGGTGGCTGGATTTGTAAGACTGGAGGAACTGGGTGATGTCGGAGGTGTAATGCTCGGCCATGGAAGATCAGCGAAAGGTTAGACTGTGGCGTAGTGTACTGTAGACGCGATCAAATCAGCCCCATGCAGCAGCCTAATTTGCCTAATCTAGACGAACCCCAATCCATTCCAGAGAAATCCCGCCGGATTCTGCCATTTATCGTCGGCTGTGCGCTGCTAATGCAAATGCTCGACGCGACGGTGGTCACGACCGCGCTGCCGACCATGGCACGCGAGCTAGGCTCAAATCCGATCGAAATGAACCTCGCCATCACGTCCTATCTCATCTCGACGGCGGTGTTTGTACCAATTAGCGGCTGGGCCGCCGATCGCTACGGAGCTCGGAAAGTCTTTATTGCTGCGATTGTGCTGTTTTCCCTTAGTTCCCTTACCTGCGCGCTGTCGCAAACGCTAGCCCAGCTGGTGATTTCCCGAATCATTCAAGGCGTGGGCGGCGCCATGATGGTACCGGTAGGTCGAATCATATTATTACGGACGATTCCCAAGCATGAACTGATCAAGGCGATGGCACTTTTATCGATGCCAGCACTGATTGGACCGATGGCGGGCCCGCCGCTTGGTGGATTTCTAGTCACTTACGCTTCCTGGCATTGGATTTTTCTGATCAATGTACCTATAGGAATCTTAGGGATATTGATGGTACTGAAACATGTCCGAGAATTACCATCCGATGGCCTTGTGCATCGTCTGGACTTTTGGGGCTTTATGTTGAGCGGGCTTTGCATGGCCTGCCTTGTCAGCGGGTTCGAAACCCTCGGCCAAGGCGAATCCTCAGCACGCCTCAGCATCGCTCTAATTGCAGTAGGGCTCATCGCGGGCTGGGGGTATACGATTCATGCTCGCCGACACGCGGAGCCGATCCTTAATCTCTCACTCCTCAAGATTCAAACCTTCAGAGTCGCGATGTTCGCAGGCAACCTCTGCCGCTTTAGTATCGGTGCGACCCCCTATCTGCTTGCTCTCTTGCTCCAAGTCGGTTTTGGTATGAGCGCGCTTGCGGCTGGGCTGATCACCTTTGCAGGCGCCGTGGGATCTCTCACCATGAAAATAGCTGCGCCAAAGATCCTGAATCGCTGGGGCTATCGACGCGTACTGACGATCAATGCACTCTTTACAGGGCTGAGCTTAATGATTTGCGCGAGCTTCACACAAGAGACTCCAGGTCTGGTCATGATGGCGATTTTGTTGCTCGGAGGCTTCTTCAGATCGCTGCAATTTACGGCAGTGAATACGCTCGCTTACGCAGATGTTAGCCAAGCCGACATGAGTCGTGCGAGCAGCTTTGCCGCAATGGGTCAACAACTGGGTATCAGTCTAGGAGTGGGAGTCGCCGCAGAAACAGTCAGCATCAGCATGTCGCTGCGGGGGGCGGAATCAGTCAACCCGCAAGATGTTCTGATTGGCTTCTTGGTGATCGGGGTACTGTGCTCACTCGCAGCGATTTCATTCTGGCGTTTGTCATCTACCGCCGGCGCGTCCCTGCGTAAAAAATAAATTAATTTACTTGCGCGCCAGATAACTTCACGAGATCTTTATATTTTTCGAGTTCTTGTTTCACCATCTCGGCGAACTCAGCAGAGCTCAATGATCTTGCGTTGGATCCCATCTCAGCCAAACGCTTGCTCACATCAGGATTCGCCAACGCCTGGGAGTATGCCTGATGCAGCTTGGCAAGTACTGGTGCAGGGGTGCCCGCAGTGGTAAAGACTCCAAACCAAGTGCCTATATCGAAAGGCTTGATGCCCGCCTGCTCGACAGTAGGTACCTCGGGTAGCATCGCTGAGCGCATCGTTGTCGTCACTGCCAAGGCGACCACTTTCCCCTCTTTAATAAGCGGAGCCGCAGAAGCCAAATTATCAAACATAAAGTCTGATTGCCCAGACAATAGCGCAAGCTTTGCGGGTGCAGCACCTTGATAGGGAATGTGCACAATCTTAATTTGAGCGCGAGCGCCAAGCAATTCACCCGCCAAATGGCCTGCACTACCAGACCCGCCGGAGCCGTAATTCAACTTATCGGGATTCGCGCGTGCGTAAGCAACTAAGTCACCCATCGTCCGGATCCTGTGCTTATCTGCAAACTCCTTGTTAACAACGAGCACATTCGGAACAGACGCCACTAGAGCCACCGGCGCGAAGTCTTTGACCGCATCGTAGGGGATCTTAGAAAATAACCACGGGTTGATTGCATGCGTCGCGACCGCCCCCATCACAAGCGTGTATCCATCGGGCTGCGCCTTGGCGATAAGATCTACACCAATATTGCCGCCGGCTCCGGGCTTGTTCTCCACGATGACCGCTTGACCCAAGGACTCTTTGACTTTTTCAGCCAATACGCGAGCCATCGTATCGAGTGGCCCACCCGGGGGGTATGGCACGACAAAGCGGATTGATTTACTAGGCCACTGCACCGGCTGAGCGTTGGTGGCTGTCGACACTCCCATCATCGACAGTCCAGCCAACACGGCGCTTAGTAGCGTGACACACCTGCGCATCGCGCGAAACGAGAAAATCATCATGAATTCGTCTTTTAATGCAGAATCTGGCTCAAGAAAAGCTTGGTACGCTCGTTCTGTGGGTTGTCAAAGAAGGCATCAGGCGTATTTTGTTCAATGATTTCGCCGCGATCCATAAAGATCACGCGATCGGCAACTTTACGAGCAAAACCCATTTCATGAGTGACGACCAACATCGTCATTCCAGTGTCTTCTGCCAAACCAACCATCACATCCAACACTTCTTTAACCATTTCAGGATCAAGTGCCGACGTCGGTTCGTCAAACAGCATGACCTTTGGATCCATGCACAATGAGCGCGCAATCGCCACACGTTGCTGCTGGCCACCGGATAATTGTCCGGGAAACTTGCTCGCCTGCTCCGCAATGCGAACCCGCTCTAGATACTTCATTGCCCTCGCTTCAGCTTCAGCTTTCGGCGTTTTGAGTACCCAAATTGGACCCAGCGTAAGGTTCTCTAATACGGTGAGATGTGGGAACAAATTAAAGTGTTGAAACACCATGCCCACATCACGACGAATCGCTTCGACGTGACGTATATCGTTGGTGATTTCTGTCCCTTCAACAACGATGTGACCTTTTTGATGCTCTTCCAGACGATTGATGCAACGAATCAGCGTGGATTTACCTGAGCCGGATGGCCCACAAATCACGATACGTTCGCCTCGCGTGACTTCAAGGTTAATGTTGCGCAACACGTGGAATTTGCCATACCACTTGTTGACTTCTTTCATGCTAATGATGGCGTCAGCCATACACGATCTCCAAAAATAATGGGCGCTCAGTTTTATCAATACGCCATCAGCGTTGATGCTCTGTCGCCAATCTTTTCTCCAACGTCTGGCTGTATTTAGACATCGAGTAACAAAACACGAAATAAATCGCCGAAATAAAGATGTAGACCTCGACGCTGAAACCACGCCACGCTTGATCCACTAGCGCCGCTTTCGCCGCCTGCGTCAAATCAAAAATACCGATGATCACAACAAGTGATGTGTCTTTGAACAGGGCAATGAACAAGCCAACCAGGGGAGGAATGACAATCTTCAGTGCCTGGGGCAAGACAATTAAACGCATTTGCTGCCAGTAGGTCAGGCCCAACGAATCTGCACCTTCAAACTGACCTTTCGGAATAGCCTGCAAGCCACCACGGACCGTCTCGGCCATGTACGCTGCGGCAAACAAAATGATGGCGACCTGCGCACGCAGCAGCTTATCAATCGTGATGCCTTCGGGTAAAAACAAAGGGAGCATGACGGCAGACATGAACAGCAAACTGATCAACGGTACGCCACGAATCAACTCAATGTAGACCACGCACAGTGTTTTAATTGCTGGCATTTTGGAACGACGCCCCAAGGCCAACAACACGCCAAGCGGGAATGCCAAAGCGATACCGAAGGTGGACAAAATCAAAGTGAGTGGCAAACCACCCCAACGGCTATTTTCAACGTACGTTAATCCAAACACCCCACCCCACATCAATATTGCTACGCTTGATAGGGCGAGAATCCAAAAAAACAAAAGGGACACATTCCAAAAACGACGTACGCCGCTCAAAATAATGACGCCCAAGAGAATCAGCGTCGCAAGCAAGGGTCTCCACTGCTCCTCGTACGGGTAGACACCGAAAAGTATCAATCGATGTTTCTCAACGATCATGGACCAACAAGCGCCGGTCACTTCTCGACACTCTTGCGCGGTCTTAGCCGTCGCAGTTGAACTGATAAAAAACCAGTCCACCATCGCTGGCACGGTTGCGAACAACAACCAAACAGAAAGGATCGTCAGCAGCGTGTTGAAAGGTGAAGAGAACAGCTGTGTGCGCAACCAATTCCATACAGACAAACGTGCGGATGGCGCGAGCTCGGTGCTTGGAGCGGAAACATTGGCTTGGCTTGTCATCTTATCTTTCCACCAATGCTATGCGCTTGTTGTACCAGTTCATGAATACCGAAATTGACAAGCTGACTGTCAGGTAGGCGGCCATGATCATCAAAATACCCTCGATGGCCTGACCAGTTTGGTTGAGCGTTGTGTTAATGACCGAGACAATATCCGGATAACCGATTGCGACAGCCAAAGAACTATTCTTAGTGATGTTCAGGTACTGACTTGTCATTGGAGGAATAATGACGCGCAGCGCCTGAGGCAAAACGACCAGTCGCAACACTAACGTATTTTTTAGACCCAGCGCGCCTGCAGCCTCCCACTGACCACGTCCAACAGACTGAATGCCAGAACGTACAACCTCGGCGATAAATCCTGATGTGTAGATAACTAAACCGAATAGCAACGCCGCAAACTCAGGGGTTAACGTCATGCCACCCACAAAGTTGAAACCTTTTAGCTCGGGGACTTCAAGCGCGAGCCCTGTTCCACTCACAAACCAAACTGTAAGAGGACAAATGACAAGCAAACCAACCGCCCAACGAACCATCGGAAAAGTCTGGCCCGTGCGTGCTTGACGCTGACGTGCCCAGCGACTCAAACCGATAATCGCAAGAATAGCCAGCAGGATGCCAGCAAAGAGCCAAATCAATCCATCGCCCTGAATCGTGGGCATTTGAATTCCACGATTAGATACAAACACGCCTGGCAACGGGTGATACGCTTTGCGCGGACCAGGCATCGTCTCAGAAATAATCGCATACCAAAAAAACAACTGCAGCAACAAAGGAATGTTGCGCATGACTTCGACATAAACACTCGAAATTTTTCGGATCAACCAGTTTTTTGAAAGCCGCGCGATTCCAATGATCGTGCCAAGCAGCGTCGCAAGAATGATGCCAATCAAGGCGACACGTAAGGTATTCAATAATCCAACGCTAATTGCACGTGAATAGGTATCTGCTGGGGTGTAGCTAATCGGGGTTTCGCCAATCGCGAAACCTGCCTCTCTACTCAAGAACCCGAAACCAGTCGTAATGTTACGAACTGACAAGTTGTGCATCGTATTGTGCACAAGGTACCAACCAACGCCGCCAACTATTGCAACGGCAAGAATTTGATAGATGACCGAACGTACGCCCGGATCATTCCAGGACAAACGCCGTCGTGGCGGCTGCGCTGGTGGAGTATCTTTATGATTCATTATAATTTGGGGCGAAGCACGGACAGATGGCCGTGCAATCGCCCCTTTAAGTCAACAGTGATTAACGAATTGGCCAGGCGTACATGATGCCGCCTTTCGTCCACTGCTGGTTCAGACCTCGCTCCAGACGAAGCGGAGTGTTCTTACCGATATTGCGCTCAAAGCTTTCGCCGTAGTTACCGACAGCCTTGATGATGTTGTAAGCCCACTTTTCGTCCACGCCCAAGTTCTTACCCATTCCTGGCGTAACGCCCAGAATGCGCTGAACGTTCGGGTTGGTGCTCTTGAGCATTTCGTCAACGTTTTTCTGAGTGATGCCATATTCTTCAGCTTCAACCATTGCAAAGAAGCTCCAGCGCACAACGTTGAACCATTGCTCATCGCCCTGACGGACTAGAGGACCGAGCGGCTCTTTTGAAAAGTCTTCAGGCAAAATGACGTAGTTTTCAGGCTTGTCGAGTGACGAGCGCGAAGATGCCAAACCTGACTTATCGGTCGTGTATGCATCGCAACGGCCCGAGACGAAAGCACGCACCACTTCATCAAGCTTTTCAATCACAACTGGCTTGAAGGTCAGTTTATTGGCACGGAACCAGTCGGCCAAGTTCAACTCAGTTGTTGTACCGGGTTGTACGCAAATCGTCGCGCCGTTGAGCTCTTTCGCACTCTTGATGCCACTATCTTTGCGAACCATGATGCCCTGGCTGTCATAGAAGTTCACAGCGACACCAAGCAGACCCAAGGATGTATCGCGTGTCATGGTTTGGGTGGTATTCCGCACCAACACATCAATTTCACCAGACTGCAGTGCTGTGAAACGCTGCTGTGCCGTCAATGGCGTGACTTTGAACTTTGTCGAATCACCAAACATGGTCGCAGCGAAGGCGCGGCACAAATCGATATCCAAACCGGACCAGACGCCCTTGCTATCTGGGGCGGAGAAGCCAGCCAAGCCGGTATTCGTACCGCACTGGACGAAGCCCTTTTTCTTGATAGCGTCAAAAGTCGGGCCCGCTTGAACGGCGGTATTGGCAGCAACAAGCGCGGCGCCAACGAGTGCTAGTTTTAAAAATTTCATAAGTCGATCTCCAGATCACGACAGTGGACGACAAACCTAGGGAATGTCGAGTTAGTAATTTGTGCAAGGCACCAATGGTAGCCTTACCCATGACCGCAATGTATGGGGGAAATCCCTTGCAGTCAATCTCCCAAAATAGTGCAACGACCGCCCAATATGGTGCTAACACCCCGTAATCTATATATAGACATCACTCAGCGTTATGATGACGACTTATATTCGGTTCAACCATGATTGAATTCCAACACGTTTTCAAATCCTATGGCCAAGGACGCAGCATCCTGGCTGACATCAGCTTCAAAGTCTCCGCAGGCGAGTTTGTGTACGTCGCAGGCCCCTCTGGCGCCGGTAAATCGACGCTGCTCAAACTCATTGGCGGATTGGAACCGCCCTCCCGTGGCTCCATTCAGGTGAACGGCCAGCGCATCGAAAATTTGTCACCGCGCGCAAGACCCTACCTCAGACGCGCCGTCGGTGTCATTTTGCAAGACACGCATCTACTGTACGACCGCAGCGTCATTGACAACGTGCTGCTACCCCTTGCCGTCACAGGCCTCGCGGCCGATGTCTCGCGCGCCCGAGCCCGCGCGGCGTTGGAAAAGGTGGGCCTGTCCGCAAAAGAAAGTGCACCACCGATCGAATTGTCAGGAGGGGAACAACAGAGACTGGCTATCGCGCGTGCAATCGTCAACCGGCCAGCGATTCTGATCGCGGACGAACCGACGGCCAGCCTAGACCGCGACACGGCGCGCCGAATTATGTCTGTATTCAAAGACTTTAATCGTGTCGGCGTCACCACCCTCATTGCATCTCACGATGATGAACTCATGGCGGAATATGCGACCAGAGCCTTCAAAATCGATCCGGGACGGTTCGCTGACTCCGCACAGATGCGAGTGTCCACCCAAAAAAATCATGAATTAAATCAAAACCTTGATAGAAACGAACCCTCCTTGGGAGGGCTCGCCTGATGAAAAGTTTGCTCCGTCAGCATCGCTATGCGCTCGCGGTCACGTTGCGACGATTGATTGCCCAGCCTATTTCGTCCTTGACCAATCTTTTAGTGATCGCACTCGCCCTCTCACTGCCGCTGCTTGGCGCGTCACTCCTGCTCTCAGTTGAACCCGTCGCAAAGCAAGTATCGGTCAACCCAGAGCTAACCATTTTCCTCAAAGTTGACGCCGCGAGCAATGCAGCAGACCAGCTAGCCAAACGTATTCGCTCGGAGCATGGGCACCAAGTATCAGGCGTGCGCGTCATCCCCAAAGACCGTGCGCTTAGGGATCTCCGCGAAAATCCCGCTTGGGAGCAGGCTCTAAAAGTGCTTCCAAGCAACCCGCTGCCCGACGCCGTCGTTGTCGCCTTCACTGCTGGGGAAGATCTTGCTGCACGCGCAGACGAATTGGCGCGTCTTTGGCGCGCTTGGCCTAGCGTGGACCTGGTACAGCTAGACAGCGCCTGGGTGCAACGCCTCGAAGCGTTGTTGCGCTTTGGCAAAGTTGGTCTGTTACTCCTCGCTCTCAGTGTCATGCTGGTTGTACTCGCGACTGTATTCAATACAGTGCGTATGCAAGCACTATCGCAACGCGAAGAAATTGGCGTTGCTAGACTGGTGGGCGCCACAGAGGGTTTTGTGCGCAGACCGTTTTTATACCTCGGTGCGATCACTTGCTCGCTTGCCGCACTCATTAGCATCGGTATCGCGCGGGGTGCTCTGCTTCCCTTAAATGATGCATTAGCCTCGTTGGCACGCAGCTATGACACCGAATTTGCGCTGACCTTGCCCCCCGTCCCACTGCTTTTGCTTTCTGTCGTTGCGGTCGCATGCCTAGGCGCGCTCTCGGCGCGCTGGTCTGTCGAGCGCAACACTCGGTTTTAAGATCGTCGCCCAGAATGCGGATCGCCTCGCGATTGATAGCATGGCAGCGGGTTCACGGCCGACATGGCTTGCCCTGGCAACAGACTCGAGATCCCTACAAGGTCTGGCTATCGGAGATCATGCTGCAACAAACTCAGGTTGCGGCCGTCATAGACTATTACGCGCGATTCTTAAAAGTATTTCCAACGGTCAAGAAGCTAGCTCAAGCATCCGCGCCGGAGGTTATGGCGCAATGGGCCGGCCTTGGGTACTATGCGCGCGCGCGCAATCTCCACGCCTGTGCGCAACGTGTCGTGACAGAATGGAACGGCATCTTCCCCAACACGGCACAAGAGTTAGTGACGCTGCCGGGCATCGGCCCTTCCACAGCAGCTGCAATAGCGGCTTTTTGTTTCGGCGAGCGTGCCGCGATTTTGGATGGAAATGTTAAGCGTGTATTCGCTCGGCACGCAGGTGTCGAGGGTGACCCAAGCACGCGCGTCGTCGAACAGCACCTTTGGACGATGGCAAGAGAGCAACTCCCCTCGGCGCGTGCTTGCAATGAGGATCCAAACGCGATGGGATCGTACACCCAAGGTCTCATGGACTTGGGAGCTACCCTCTGCACGCGCAGCCGACCCCGATGTCAAGAATGTCCAATTCGCTCCGACTGCGTTGCTTATAAAGAGGGACGCACAGAGGAATTACCGACCGCACGCGCGCGCAAAACCTTACCGGAGCGTAGTGTCAGAGTCATGATTGCTTACCGACCAGGGCACATTCTGCTCGAACAACGACCAGCAACTGGAATCTGGGGAGGACTCTGGAGCCTTCCGGAGTTCAGCATGGACACAGCAGCCACTGACTTTTGTCAGTCGCTCGGTATTGCAACTAAGCAAATCCAGACACTACCAGCGTTCTTACATATTTTTACGCATTACCGTCTGACGATCGCCCCGATCATTGCCCACGTCAAGCAACGCGACCCATCAACAGGATACAACGTAACGCAGTCGTCAGCCCAATGGGTAGAAATAAATACTCTCGAAAGTAAAGGATTGCCCACGCCGATTCGCAAGCTTCTCGAAGGTTTAATTAGCGACAGAGTGCTCAAATAAAACTGCGTTACGCTTCCTCGCGCGACGCGCTGGACTTGCTGATGCTCATAAGAATGCCGCACGCAATTCCAATAGTAAGCAGAGCGGTTCCCCCGTAACTCAGGAAGGGTAGTGGCACACCCACAACTGGCAAAATCCCAGTCACCATTCCGATATTTACAAATACGTAAATGAACAACACCATCGTCAACGCGCCGGCCAGTAAGCGGCTAGCGTGAGTCGGTGCTCCAACAGCGATCGACAACCCTCTCGCGATCAACACTAGATATAACACCAACAACGTTACGCCGCCGTATAAACCAAACTCTTCAGCAAACACCGCAAAAATAAAATCGGTGGTGCGTTCAGGAATGAAATCTAGCTGACTCTGCGTACCACTCATATACCCTTTGCCGTAAATACCGCCGGATCCCACAGCAATAGTCGACTGAATGATATGAAAGCCCTTACCCAAAGGATCAGTAGTCGGATCAAGTAAGGTGCACACCCGATGCTTCTGATAGTCGTGTAAGCCAATCCAGGTCGTATCAGGCTGACACAAGTCCTGTTGATACGCAACGATCGTTCCGATACCAATCACCCCGACAATAAGCAACGGCACGAGTAACTTAAAAGACAAGCCGGCAAAATACATCACGCAAAAACCAGCGCCGAACACGAGCAGGGCGGTTCCAAGATCAGGCTGCTTTACTATCAACAGGAATGGAACGGCCAGTAGTGCCCCCGCAACAAGAAAGTCCAGAACTTTTACCGATCCTTCCCGCGACTGGAAATACCACACCAACATCAGCGGCACCGCGATTTTCATCATCTCCGATGGCTGTATACGGGTAAAACCTATGTTCAACCAACGCGTTGCACCCTTACTCGTGTCACCAAAAAACATCACACCAAAAAGAAGCAGCAGGCCGATAACATAGAAAGGGATTGCCATTCGAATGATGATGTGCGGAGGCGTCATCGCCACGACCCACATCGCTACAAATGCGACTGTAAAGTTCCGCACCTGGTCCGCGAAACGCCAGTCTGTTCCTCCTACTGCAGAATGCATCACTATCAGCCCTGCGCCTGCAAGCAAGAGCAAGATGACCATCAATGGCCAATCAATCGCAGTAAACGCCCGCACACAAAATCTAAACAACATCTTCATCGAGCACCTCGCACTGGAGATGCAACAGGCGGGACAGGCGACCCAGACGATGCTGCGCTCTGGTCACGTAATAACCATGCATCAAACACCTTACGAGCGATCGGCGCAGCAACACTTCCGCCCCAGCCCGCGTTCTCGACGAGAACCGCTATCGCAATTTTGGGCTGCTTGGCCGGCGCATACGCCATAAACAAGGCATGATCCCGCAGCCGCTCGTCGATTGCGGAGCTCTGATACTTTGCGCCACGCAGACTATAAACTTGCGCCGTTCCAGTCTTTCCTGCTGTTTGATAAGGTGCGCCCGCAAAAGCCTGGCTCGCGGTACCCGATACCGTAACATCCGTGAGCGCGCGCCTGATCACCTCTAAGTTTTCGCGCTTGAGTGCAATCGTATGTTCTGGCTGCGGCTCAACCGGAGTTTGCTCACCCGATAAGGAGTCGCGAATCGATCGCAGCAAATGCGGCTTCATGTAGGTACCATCATTTGCGAGAACAGCTGTCGCCTGAGCTAGCTGCATGAGTGTGAAGGCGTTATACCCTTGCCCAACGGCCACCGAAACGGTCTCGCCCGCATACCACCGCTGTTGATCACGTGTTTTGTACGCATTGCGTTTCCACTCCGTCGAAGGCAGCACCCCTCGGCGCTCACCTTCAATATCCACGCCCGTTACCTGACCAAAACCAAACGGCTTCATGAAATCATGCAGCGCGTTGACTCCAATCTCGGGGCCCAAAGAATAAAAATACGTATCAGACGACACCACGAGCGCCTGGTGCATGTCGATCGAACCAAAGGCTGCGGAACCCGCATTTCTGAACCGCTGGCCTGCAAATTCAAAAAAACCAGGATCATCTATGCGCTCGTTGGCACGCCGCTTCTTTAACTCAAGCGCAGCAAGTGCAACGAACGGTTTATAGGTGGAGCCAATCGGATACGTTCCGTAGACTGGCCGGTTAATAAGCGGATGGTCAGGCGATTCATTCAGGCGCCGCCAACTTTCAACATCAATTCCATCTACAAATAGGTTCGGGTCAAACGAAGGCTGCGACACAAAGGCAAGTATTTCACCCGTTGACGGCTCAATCGCAACTAGCGCACCGCGTAAGTTTTTAAATGCATCTTCGGCAATACGTTGTAATCCCATATCAAGCGAGAGGGTCAAATTGGCGCCGGGCATCGGATCCAATTTACGCAGCACCCGGACGGGTCGCCCGCGTGCTGTAATTTCTAATTCCTCTAGCCCGGTCTTCCCATGTAAAAGCGACTCGTAGGTTTTTTCAATTCCTTTCTTACCGATGATATCGGTTCCACGATAATTACCAAGCTCATTTTTTTCTTCGAGCGCGTGTAAGTCTTGCTCGGATATCCGACCAACATAACCTACGACGTGTGCGGCCGCCTGGCCTTGCGGATACTCACGTACCCACCGTGCCCTGAGCTCAACTCCTGGGAAGCGCATGGAATGCGCCGAAAACCAAGCAGCCTCTGTTTCATTCAGATTGTTACGCAATACGACGCCAGCATAACGACCACTTTCAGCAACTCGCCGTTTAAATCGTCGCTGATCCGCAGGTCCTACATAGACAATGGGCGTTAGCTTGCTCAGTAGTTCATCAATGTTGCCGGCTTTCGCGGGAACCACCTCCAAGGTGAAGCTCAATACATTGCGCGCAAGTACCTCGCCATTGCGATCAAGGATGTCCCCACGGCGCGGCGGGATCGGAACGACAGCCATACGATTATTATCGGCTCTTGCCGAGAGACTATCGTAACGATCCACCTGAAGTACCCAAAACCGGAACACGAGTACGGCGAAGCATACGACCGCGAATAGCCCAGCCGTGACCGCGCGAAACAAAAATCTGTTTTTTTGTAGTTGATCGGTTTTCTTGAAATCAAACATACGCGTAGCGCTTTAGCGGATGCCCGTGCCGACATCGTCCATGCGATGCTGAGGCAAGAGCAGCAGCCAGCCGACAAGCGGCCAACACGCAACCGTCAGCAGAGCGCCTGGTAGCCAGGCCCACCCAGGCCACGCGCTCACGATGAAAGTGCCAATTAACACAGTGATTAACTTCGCACCGACAAACAGGGGAAGCAAATGCATTGCCTGTCGTAACAAATCAAAACGCATCAATCGTCGGTGGAGCAATTGCGTTCCGTACACCACCAACGTATAAAGCAGCGCCTGTAAGCTTAGAGGGCCGGCATCGTGCACATCCATCGTCAACCCAAAGCAAAAGGCTGCGACCATCCCCATTCGACGAGGCTCATGAAACGACCAAAACCCGATCACCACCAAAAGAATATCAGGCGTAATTGCCCAGCTTCTCCAAGGTAGCAAAGAAAGCAGCCACACAAAAATTGTTGTTGCCCAGATGTAGTGCCAACCCATGACGGTTTCAAGCGAATGGGGCTGCAGATTCCGAGCGTGCGATAGGGAAGCGCCAAGCGAATGCTTGGCCATTGAGCTCGACCCTTTATTTTCCGGTTGTTGGTTCACGAACCAGCTCCGGTGTCGATGCAGTAGCACCTGGGGTTAAGAAGGCTTGATCACCATCGAGTGATACCTGCAGTACCAGAAAGTGTC
>JACCDX010073702.1_pt1 | contig 61645 bp, 52 predicted proteins | sample 7449681 | NCBI WGS metagenome assembly JACCDX01 (sample SAMN15323450, study PRJNA562643) | freshwater metagenome | isolation source: river surface water | place: USA:Blue River Watershed | collected 2017-08-18
ATGGCTGGCACAACAGCCACTTAAGACCGATGACATCGGAGATCGGATGCGCACGCTACGTACATTAGGGGTTCCCTATACCGATGCACAGATCGCAGCAGCCCCAGATGCACTGAAGGGCAAGACTGAGGAAGATGCCATGGTGGCGTACTTACAAGGTTTGGGTACCGGGGCGCGTAAGGCCGCACAGGCCGCAGCAAAGCCAGCACAAGGAGCGAAATGATGGTTGCTGTACTTAATGCAATCTCAACGGTCCTCGCGATGGCAACATTTTTTGGAATTGTTTTGTGGGCATTTTCTAAAGGGCGTCGGCAGGCGAATCACGAGGCAGCCATGTTGCCTTTTGCGTTACCCGATGAAGGGGTCACGTCAGATACTGAGGTCACACGATCATGAGCGATTTTGTTAACAGTTTTTGGGGATACTACATTGCAGCTGTTGTGCTGCTCGGGATCGTCTGGTGTTTGTGGTTGTTATTCTCACAGCGTAAGTGGTTGGGTACGCGCTCTGCCGAGGTGAAGGACACGGGACACGTTTGGGACGGAGATTTACGGGAACTCAACAATCCTGTTCCACGCTGGTGGACGATGATGTACGTCATCATGTGTTTGTTTGGGCTTGGTTACTTGGTGCTGTACCCTGGTCTTGGCGCCTTTGATGGCAGCTTGGGTTATACGTCGGCTCAAGAAGTGCGTCAGGATCAGGCGGATCTGAATGCGCAAGTTAAGCCGGTTTACGAAAAATTCGCCAAGATGGATATTCCGTCAATCGCCGCTGACGTCGAGGCGCGTGTAATTGGGCAACGTTTATTTTTGAATAACTGTGCACAGTGCCATGGTTCGGATGCGAAGGGCGCGACAAGTTTTCCAAACCTGGTAGAAGGCGACTCGTTGTACGGCCGCACTCCCGAGGCTTTACAGGCTTCTATTACAAACGGTCGTAATGGAATCATGCCTGAATTCAAAGCGACGATTGACGCTCGTACGGCAGGTGATATCGCTCAATACGTGCGGTCGATGTCTGGGCTCGCCCACGATCAGATACGTGTTATTCGTGGGAAGCGTGAATACCTTAATAATTGCGTCGCGTGTCATGGAGCAGACGGGAAAGGTAATAAAGCTCTGGGGGCTCCCAATTTAACCGACGATGTTTGGCTATACGGCAGTTCTGAGGCAACGATCGTGCATAGCATCATGAATGGACGGAATAACCGCATGCCTGCCCAAGAACATTTGTTGACGCCTGAACAAATTCGTTTGTTGACCGCGTGGGTATGGGGTTTGTCTGGCGGACGGGATGTTACTAGTTCGGCAGCAGGTACGCCTGCGGCAATAAAGTGAGGCTGATGCGTGGTGAGTGACACAAAAGCGGGCACCACAGACGCAGCTGCCGTTGAGCCTTTGGCCTGGCGGCCGCTAGGTGCTGTTGACCGAGTCAACGGTGCAGATGCTGTTGAACACACGCTTGTGGATGTTCGCCAAAAAATTTATGCGCGTTCAGTCATTGGCTGGTTCGCACGTTGGCGGATCGCCTTGGTCGTCATGACTCAGGCTTTGTTTTATGGATTGCCTTGGGTTAATTGGAATGACAGGCAGGCGGTCTTATTTGATCTGGGAGCGCGTAAGTTTTATATCTTTGGCATGGTGCTCTGGCCACAGGATGTCATTTATTTAACGCTCTTATTGATTATTTCAGCGCTCGGTTTATTTTTGTTTACCGCGATTGCTGGAAGACTGTTTTGCGGCTACGCGTGTCCTCAGACGGTATATACCGAAATTTTTATGTGGATCGAGCGTCGCATCGAGGGTGACCGCATCGCGCGTATCCGGTTAGATGAATCCCCGCTTTCCTTTCATAAAGTTAGGGTTAAAGCAACTAAACATCTTCTTTGGCTTGCTGTTGCGTTCTGGACGGGATTTTCGTTTATTGGCTATTTTGCGCCTATCCGTGGCTTGATGGCAGACCTTGCGGCCTTTGCTTTGGGACCTTGGCAATGGTTTTGGTTGTTGTTTTATAGTTTTGCAACCTGGGGTAACGCTGGATTCTTACGTGAGCAAGTGTGCAAATACATGTGCCCTTATGCTCGATTTCAAAGTGTGATGGTCGATCGGGACACGTTGATCGTTACGTACGATAAGGAACGAGGAGAGCCGCGTGGGTCACGTTCAAAAAAAATTGACTATAAAGCGCAAGGTTTAGGCGCGTGTGTCGATTGCAGTATTTGTGTGCAAGTGTGTCCGACTGGGATCGACATACGCCAAGGGCTGCAATATATGTGTATTGGATGTGGCGCCTGCGTCGATGCATGTAATGAGGTGATGAACAAGATCGAGTATCCAACCGGTTTGATTCGTTACACCTCGGAACGTGCCGTGCAGGAGAAGCTCACACCGGTTCAGATTCGTCGGAATTTATTTCGTCCTCGGGTATTAATTTATTCCATTCTGATGCTCATACTTGTCTCTGTTTTTGTTGGAGCGCTCGCAACGCGCACGACACTCAGAGTGGATGTTATCCGCGATCGTGGGATGCTTGGAAGAGAGGTTGCAGGGGGGTTGATTGAAAACGTCTACCGTTTACAAATGCTCAACGCGTCTGAGGACCCGCTATATTTAACGTTGAGTGTCGAGGGTGCTCCTGGACTCACACTAAAAATTGTTGACGGTAGCGTAGCAAGTACGACTGTCGAAATTCCGAGTGCATCGAATCGTATCGTGGCCGTTGTTGTTCGTGCACCAGCTGGCAGCATGGGGGCTGGACCGCATCCCATCACCTTTGTCACAAAATCTACGAATAATGAGGGAAGGCTTGTGACAGAGATTCGAGAAAAATCTAGTTTTATCGTCCCGAACTAAGGAGTTGCTATGCACATTAAAAATAAAGTGGAGCTCCCCTTTGGCCAGCCTGCGTCAGTCCCCTGGTGGCGTGAGCGTTGGCCGTGGTTGCTCATGGCGGGACCAGCGCTTGCGATCGTTGGTTGCGCGATCACGATTGCCGTGGCGTTTTCGAGCTTCGGTGATCAGGCGATTGCAGACGGTGGGATGAAGCGTGGTCTGGTCGTCGAGCAACATTCCGGTACACCACCGGTAACGCAAGTCCGTTAATCGGAGATTGCCATGCAATGGCGAGCGCTTATGTGGGTGTTATGGCCATCTTTTCTGATGGCAGGTATTGCAAGTGCGATCGTTTTTGCGCTTGTCGATCCATTGGACGTTGCGATTTTTGGCTACATCAGACTAGAGCGTGATTTTTTGTACGCTGCGGGATTTTTCTTTTTTTGGCTTATTGCGGCCGGAGCCAGCGCCTTGACGCTATTCATGGCACCAGCCGCAGGCGGAGAGTAGAGACAGGCTTAGTGTCGCTCGCCTGCTAGTAGTCTGACCGCGGTGTAGGTCATGACATCTATGTTGTCTTGATTTTTTACGTCTACACGCGACGTCACCACAGCCCGGTTATTTTTCGAGGTAGGTCTAATGCCAGTGACCTCTACCTCAGCCCAGATAGTGTCGCCTGCTATGACGGGGTGTAAGACCTTCTTGTGCACCTCCAGCAACGCCAAACCGGTGCCTTGTACCATTCCTTGCATCAATAGGCCCTCGATTAGCCCGTAGGTCAATCCACCCGGTGCGGGACGGCCTTTCATCGCTCCATGTGAGAAAGTTGTATCAATGAAAATAGTCTCTAGCATCCCGGTAACGCTGATGAAGTTCACGATATCCGTCTCGGTAATCGTGCGGCGATAGGTGCGAAACCTCTGTCCGACAGCCAATTCTTGCCAAATGTATCCTGCGCCTAATAGCTTAGTCTCACCCATGTTTTTATCCTTAGTGATTGGCCTCGGACTCCTCAACCCCATACAATCAGAGGTTAAAGAAAAGCCGTGATCTTCCTAGTATATTGCGGTCTGATGGCTTGAGCCGCTTAGGCCGTGTTTTGTTAATTTTGGATATGTACGCACATGCTTACCGCATTAGAGTTCACCCAAGTTCCTGAGCAAGAACGCGACTTTCGGGCCGAAGTTCGTGCATTTTTAAAAGATGAAATGCGCGATGTACCTGCGCATGTCAAATCGCGGTCGTGGATGGGCACGGACGATGGTTTTAGCCGTCGCTTGGCTGCCAAGGGCTGGTTGGGGTTGACGATTCCTGAAGCCTACGGCGGATCAGGGAAGGGTTTTTTTTCGCGCTTTGTGTTATCCGAGGAGTTGTTGGCGTCTGGTGCGCCAGTCGCCTCTCACTGGATTGCAGACAGACAAAGTGGTCCTTTGATTTTGCGCTATGGCACCGAGGCGCAAAAAGAGTTTTATATTCCGCGTATCTGCCGAGGAGAGGCATTCTTCTGTATTGGCATGAGTGAGCCAAGCTCAGGATCTGATCTGGCGAGCATTAGAACGCGTGCGACTGCCACAGAAGATGGTTGGTTGCTGAACGGCAGCAAGATTTGGACAACGAATGCCCATGGCTGCGACTATATGATCGCTCTAGTGCGTACTTCAGGTGAAACAACGGATCGCCAAAAAGGTTTGTCTCAAGTCATTATTGATCTGAAGCTACCTGGCGTCACTGTTCGTCCGATTGTCGATATGGCTGGAGACGCACATTTCTCTGAGGTGTTTTTTGACAACGTCAAGCTTGGTGCCGATGCATTGATCGGCACGCAAGGCCAGGGGTGGGATCAGGTAAATGCTGAGCTTGCGTTTGAGCGAAGTGGTCCAGAGCGGATCTACTCCAGTATTGCATTGCTCGACTGCTGGTTGGAGCAAGTTCGTGCACAGCAGATCAATGATCCGGAGACACAAGCATTAGTTGGGTCGCTCGCGGCAGAAATGGCGGTGCTGCGTGCATTATCGCTGGCGGTAACGCAAAAGCTTGTTGAGGGTGAAAGTCCAGCCATTGACGCGTCTGTTGTAAAAGACTATGGAACGGATTTTGAGCAGCGTTTAATTCGTCAAATTGCAAACTGGCTGGGCGCTAGGCCAGACTTTATTGCATCAAATGATCTGCTACGTACTCTGGGATATCTTGAACAAATGGGTGCGACCTTTTCATTGCGCGGTGGCACGCGTGAAATCCTGCGGGGGATCATCGCCCGCGGTCTCGGTTTACGGTGATTGTTATGCAAAACTCATTTTATGAATCAGCGGATCGATTTTTTGCTCAAGAGTGCACCGCTGCTGTCATTCGCTCTGTCGAGAAAAACAACACAGATCGCACCGCTTTGTGGCAGACCATGTTGTCTGCTGGTTTTGCTGACGCACTCGTCCCAGAAAATGCCGATGGGGCAGGACTGGCGTTGGTGGATATCTGGCCCATCGTATTTTGTATGGGGCGTCATGCAGTACCGCTCCCTTACGCTCACACGTTATTTGCACGCGCATGGCTACATCAGTCGGCTAAGCCTGTACCGGTAGGCTCGATCACCTTTGCTCCCTATCAGATAGAACTGATATCGGGGCAACTGACGGCTCATGCTGTGAGTTTCGGGTATGTCGCTGATTGGGTATTAGTCCAGCACGAAAGCAACGTTTGGCTCTGTCCTACCGCGAAGGCTGGCGTCGCCCGCTCGGGTGGTCATGGGTCCCTTGATGCCGATTTGACCTGGTCCGCCGATGTACTGAAAGACTGCCACTTAGGTAGTTGGGCCAAGCCGCAGTTTAAACATGCGCTAGCACTGTCGTTGGCTGTGTTAATTGCGGGTGCGGCAGATCGTGTATTCGAAATGACACTGGCTCACGCCAACCAGCGCGAACAATTCGGCAAGCCGATTGGTCGCTTCCAAGCGCTACAACAACAGATCAGCGAGGTGGCTGAATTAGTATTTGCTGCGCGCATGGCGGCCGAAATGGCGTGTCGTAGTCAGACATGGGAGCCTTTACCTATGCTGGCTGCATTAGCCAAAACACACACAAGCCAAGCGGTAGGAAAAATCGTAGCCGTATCACACGCCGTGCATGGGGCGATTGGTGTGACACACGAGTACGATTTACAGCTCTATACCCGTCGCTTGAATGAGTGGTCACGCGCTGGTGGAGGTGCTGTGTATTGGTCGCAGCAACTAGGTCAGGCTATTTTGACGTCCTCGCAGACAACACTAGACTTCTGCCGAACTGAGTTTTTTCAGGAAGACCTAGCCGGCTAGCATGGCTTACCGACCAGTTCGTTCAGTGCGGCCATATCGGTAATTTTGATCTCGCGCTGATTAACGATGATGACGCCCTCGCGCGCAAAGCGCGAGAAAAGGCGGCTAACGGTCTCAAGCGTCAGTCCAAGGTAATTGCCGAGCTCTTCTCGGCTCATGCGCATGATGAATTCGCTCGGTGAATACCCTAGGGCAGCGAGACGTTGTGAAAGACTTAATAAAAAAGCCGCCAATCGTTGCTCTGAGCGCATAGATCCCAGGGCTAACAGCACCTGGTGTGAGCGTGCAATCTCTCTACTCATGAGGCGTCGGACTTGGTGCTGCAAAGATGGCACGTAACGAGAAATCTCGTCGATATCCTGCAGTTTCACAACACACACCTCGGAGTCTTCCATCGCAATGGCAGTGGAGCTGTGTTCGCCCTCTATCATTCCATCAAGCCCTACGATTTCACCAGGTAGAAAAAAACCAGTGATTTGATGGGTTCCATTTGCCTCATCTAGTTGTGTCTTAATGGATCCTGTACGCAAACCGAATAGCGCATCTAACTTTTCACCATGCTGGTAAAGGGCTTGGCCCTTTTCAAGTCGAATGCGATCTTTGACCAGATCATCGAGCTTGGCGACCTCTGTCGCAGGCATTCCTACGGGAAGACAGACGCTACCCATCATGCACGTCGAGCAGTGCGTCGCTTCGGTACCAACGGGGATGTGTTTAAGCATGTCTTTGTGATATCAGGTTTTAAGGCAACGAAACCAGAATTAGGTTGATTGTAGACCGGTTGATTTGGATCAACCATATTATGTGCCATCAAGCCTAAGATTTGGTGAGCCATCGCGAATTTGATATTCCCCCATTGAAAAGTGGCGTTATGCCCACATCTTCTAACCATCAAACATTGGCCACAAGCCACACCTCGTTAGGAGCACCACAATGCGTTTTGACAAACTTACGACCAAATTTCAGCAAGCTCTTGCGGATGCGCAAAGTCTTGCTGCGCGTCAGGAACATCCGTATATCGAACCGGCTCACGTGCTATCTGCTTTGTTAGCCGATAGTGAAAGCGGCGCGGGCAGTCTGCTTGCGCGTGCGGGCGTCGCAATCAATAAACTCCAGAGTAGCCTGGCTGCAACGCTTAAAGCCTTGCCTCAAGTTAAGGGCGGTGATGACAATATTCAAGTCAGCCGTGATCTGCAGGCTGTCTTTACGCGTGTCGACAAAGAGGCCTCCAAGCGTGGCGATACATACATACCTAGCGAGTTGTTCCTACTTGCCTTGGCCGATGACAAGGGTGATGTTGGTCGCGCATTGAAGGAGGCTGGTTTACAACGTAAGGCATTAGAGGCCGCGATTGATGCTGTGCGTGGAGGTGAGGCCGTGAAAGACCAAGAGGGCGAATCCAATCGTGAAGCCTTAGCGAAATACACGATGGATTTGACCGAGCGTGCTCGTCAAGGCAAGCTAGACCCAGTTATTGGTCGAGACGACGAGATTCGCCGCGCGATTCAGATCCTTCAGCGTCGCACAAAAAACAACCCTGTACTGATTGGTGAACCCGGTGTAGGTAAGACAGCGATTGTCGAGGGACTCGCTCAACGCATTGTCAATGATGAGGTGCCTGAAAGCCTGCGCGGCAAGCGCGTGCTTTCGCTTGATTTGGCGAGTTTGCTTGCTGGTGCGAAGTTCCGTGGCGAGTTCGAGGAGCGTTTAAAAGCGGTACTCAAAGAGCTGTCACAGGACGACGGCAGCAGCATCATTTTCATCGATGAAATTCACACAATGGTCGGCGCTGGCAAAGCTGAGGGCGCGATGGATGCAGGTAATATGCTTAAGCCCGCTTTGGCGCGCGGTGAGTTGCATTGCATCGGCGCCACCACCTTGGACGAATATCGCAAGTACATCGAAAAAGATGCTGCGCTCGAACGGCGTTTCCAGAAAGTTATTGTGGACGAGCCTAACGTGGAGTCGACTATCGCGATTCTGCGTGGGTTACAAGAGCGCTACGAATTACACCACGGCGTTGAGATCACAGATCCCGCAATTGTAGCGGCTGCTGAGCTTTCGCATCGATACATTACAGACCGCTTCTTACCCGACAAGGCGATTGACTTAATCGATGAGGCGGCAGCACGTATCCGTATGGAAATCGACTCGAAGCCTGAGGTGATGGATCGCCTTGATCGACGCATCATTCAATTGAAAATTGAGCGCGAGGCAGTCAAGAAAGAGACTGACGAAGGATCTATGCGTCGTCTTCAAATTATCGAGGAAGAGCTCGAAAAATTACAGCGCGAATATAACGACTTCGAAGTGATTTGGAAGAGCGAGAAGGCCGCTGTGCAAGGGACGCAGTCGATTAAAGAAGAAATCGAGCGTGCTCGTGCGGAGATGGCTGAATTGCAGCGTAAGGGTCAATTCGACAAGCTTGCCGAAATTCAATACGGTAAATTGCCGGAGCTCGAGACACGTTTGAAGGCAGCAGAGGGCGTTGGTGCGACAGCAACTGCTGGCGACAAGCCACGTCTGCTGCGCACACAAGTTGGAGCCGAAGAGATCGCTGAAGTTGTATCGCGTGCGACGGGTATTCCTGTCTCAAAAATGATGCAAGGCGAGCGCGATAAGTTGCTGCAAATGGAGGATCGTTTACATCAGCGCGTGATTGGACAGGACGAAGCGGTCGGTCTGGTTGCTGACGCCATCCGACGCTCGCGTGCAGGCTTGTCAGATTCCTCGCGTCCTTATGGTTCTTTCCTGTTTCTTGGACCGACTGGGGTAGGGAAAACGGAGCTCACACGCGCCTTGGCAGACTTCTTGTTTGATTCGGATGAGCACTTGATCCGTATCGACATGAGCGAGTTCATGGAGAAGCATTCGGTCGCGCGGTTAATTGGAGCCCCTCCAGGCTATGTCGGCTACGAGGAGGGCGGCTATTTGACCGAGGCTGTTCGTCGTAAACCTTATAGCGTTGTATTGCTCGATGAGGTCGAGAAGGCACACCCTGACGTTTTCAACGTGCTCTTGCAGGTACTTGATGATGGTCGTCTAACCGATGGCCAGGGGCGTACGGTTGATTTCCGTAATACCGTGATCGTGATGACTTCGAACCTTGGCTCGCAGCACATTCAAGCGATGGTGGGCAAGCCTTATGACGCGATTAAAGCGGTGGTTTGGGATGATTTAAAAAATCATTTCCGACCTGAGTTTTTGAATCGAATCGACGAGGTTGTGGTGTTTCATGCTCTCGATAGCGCCCACATCGAGAAGATTGCCGGCGTGCAGATCCAGCGCTTGGCCAAGCGTATGCTGCAGCAGGAGATGATTTTAGAGGTGTCTCCTACCGCACAAGCCGAGCTCGCGCGTACTGGTTTTGACCCAGTCTTTGGTGCAAGACCTCTGAAGCGTGCGATTCAGCAGCAATTGGAAAACCCAATCGCCAAGCTGATTTTGCAAGGTAAGTTTGGTCCGCGTGACGTCGTACCGGTGGACTGGCAAGACGGAAAGTTCGTTTTTGAACGAACCCTCCAGTAATTGCACGAGGTGACCAGACCTCCTGCGGCCTTGATTAAACAGGCTGCAGGGTCTGGTCTACCTTGAAGCACCTGGCGCTGTGATCTTCGGTCAGCCAGATTGTCTCTGGAACAGCCTTTCTGCAATCTTCAGTCGCGAGACTGCAGCGCTCTGCGAACACGCAACCCGGAGGTAAATTACTGAGATCGGGTGGCGCGCCAGGGATGGTTTCTAGCCTGGTTCCCTTTTTGACGGAGCCATGGGCTAAGCTCTTGAGCAACGCGCGCGTATAAGGGTGTCGAGGTGAACGCATAAGCGTTCGAGTTGTACCTTGTTCAACAATGCGTCCCGCGTACATGACTGCAATGCGGTCAGCGACCTCAACGGCAGCGCCGATATCATGGGTCACAAATACGACAGATAGACCAAGTTCACGCTGCAACTCACGTAATAACAACAGAATTTGAATTTGGACCGTGGCATCCAGAGCCGTGGTGGGTTCGTCTGCAAGAAGTAGTTGCGGTTGGCTCGCGAGTGCAAGTGAAATCATGGCGCGCTGGCGCATCCCGCCTGACATTTCATGTGGATAGGCGTCAAGACGACGCTCAGGGCTTGGAATGCGGACTCGTTCAAAAAGAGAGAGCGCACGCGCACGCGCTTGCTCTTTGCTGATATTTTCGTGCCGCAGGATCGCTTCGATAATTTGCTCGCCCACCGTGTACACCGGGTCAAGCGCAAGTAGTGGCTCTTGGAAAATCATCGAAGCCACCTTGCCGCGAAAAGCGGATAGCTCTGGATTCGAGAGTTGAACGACATCTTGATCGCCGACCAAGATTTGACCCTCTAATTTTGAACGTGCTGGGTTGTGCAGGCGCAAAATAGAGCGCAGCGTGACGCTTTTCCCCGAACCGGATTCACCGATCAGTGCAACCACTTCACCACGTTTTACTTTCAAATTTACGCCAGAGACCGCACGTACCGGTTTGCGACCTCCTGTGAAGGTCACCGTCAGGTCACGAATATCAACAAATGTTTTGTCGTCGCTCATGCGACCTCCTGCTGTGCACTCGGTGCATCGGTGTGACCACTACCCGCCACATGCATGAGGCAGGCGACACCATGTCCCGCCTTGTCAGCCACGAGGGCGGGCATCTTTTGTGAACAGATCGGCTGTGCGTGCACACAGCGTGTGTGGAAGCGGCAACCCGATGGCGGATTGATTGGGTTTGGTGGATCTCCTGAGAGTGGTGGCTCTTCCGTGCGGTTATCGGGGTCCATAGAAGGCACCGAAGAGAGCAGGGCGCGCGTGTAGGGATGTTTGGGATGCTCGAATAAAGTTTCGCAATCACCAATTTCAACGACTTGTCCAAGATACATCACCATGACACGATCAGAGATGTAACGCACCACGTTCAGGTCATGACTAATGAAGACATACGTCAGCCCAAAGTCTTCTTTTAAGTCTAGTAACAAGTTCAGGACTTGCGCTTCGACCGATTTGTCCAACGCGGACACTGCTTCATCCAAGATGATGAGTCGTGGTTGTAGAGCGAGTGCGCGTGCGATATTGACACGCTGTCGTTGTCCACCTGATAGTTCATGTGGGTAGCGTTCAGCGAAGCGATTCGGATCTAAGCCAACTCGACGTAGTAGATCTCTCGCGCGCTCGACCGCGTCCTCTTTTGATACGCCGTGTACTTGTGGCGCGAAAGCAATAGAGTCTTCAATGGTCAGTCGTGGATTTAAGGATGCATAACTATCCTGAAAGACCATTTGCGCTTGCCGCCGAAACTCTTTGAGCGACATATCGCGACTGCCAACCGAGCGGCCATCAAAAATGATGTCTCCATGATCGGGTGGGGTTAAGTTCATCAAGAGTCGCGCAGTCGTCGATTTGCCACAGCCCGACTCTCCTACGACGCCAAGCGTTTCACCTTGACGGACAAGAAAATCAATATCATCTACGGCGCGTACAACACCGCCACCACGACCAAATACATCTTTCTTCAGGGCGAAGTGTTTGACCAGATTTTTGACCATCAACAGCGGTTGCGCTGAACCAGGAGCAGGGTCCTTCTTCACATTCGTTTCCATCAGTTTTTGATCTCCATGGCGTTACGCAATCCATCAGAGAGCAGATTGAAAGCGATAGACGTAATGAAGATCATGACGCCTGGCAGCGCCGCGATCCAAGGCTGAACGTAAATCGCAGTACGTAAAGTGTTTAGCATCAGTCCCCACTCAGGCTCGGGGGGCTTGACGCCTAAACCTAGGAAACTGAGTCCAGAGGCCAAAATCATCGACACAGCAATTAAGCTGGTTGCATAAACGAAGATTGGGCCCAGCACGTTACCCAGAACGTGCACGCGCACGATCGTGAATGCGTTCGCCCCAGAGGCCCGTGCGGCATCGACGAAGTCACGACCTCGAATTTGCGTGGTGACACTCTCGGCTACGCGCGCGATCGGTGGGATAAACACAATCGTGAGTGAAATTAATGAGTTCGTAATACCTGCACCCAACACGCCAGAGAGAGCGATTGCAAGTAGTACAGATGGAAAGGCATAAAACACGTCAATCGTACGCATGATGACGGTGTTGAGTGTTCCCCCTGCGTAACCCGCAATCAGGCCAATGACGGATCCGATACAGAACGCAAGAATCACAGGCGTGATTCCCATAAACAGCGATAGCTTTGTACCGACGATCAAGCGCGTCAACATGTCACGACCAAGCTCATCGGTACCTAAAATATGGGCAGGAAATCCGATTGGCTTGAGGCGCTTCATGATGGATGACGCAAACGGATCGTATGGCGCCAGCCAAGGACCGAAAATCGCCATGATCAACAACAGCAGAATGATGAAGGCGGCAAACATGGCGAGCTTGTCACGCACAAAGCGCTGACCAACGTTACGCCAGTACCCGGTGGATTTCTCCGTAACAACGGCGGGTACTTTAGATGGATCTACAGTGATATTTAACATTTCAGATTCCCTGTTCCATTAACTGCGCGCGATTCGAGGATCGAGCAGGGTCTGAATGATGTCGACGATCATATTCAGAACAACGAAGAACATAGCGAGAACTAGAATAGTTCCCTGAAGCAAGGGAAGATCACGTTGAAAAATAGCAGAGTTCAACAAAAATCCTGTGCCGGGCCACGAGAACACAGTCTCAATGAGGATCGAGCCACCCAGCAAATAACCCAATTGCAAACCCATCACAGCGAGCGCGGTCGGAGCGGCGTTTTTGACGACGTGAATGAAGATACCCACGTTAGTCAGCCCCTTTGCTTGTAAGCCCACGATGAATTCTTGAGCAAGGATGTCTGCGACAAGTGCCCGCACAGTGCGCGCAATAATGCCCATTGGGATCACACTCATGGTGACTGCAGGGAGGACCAAGTGCTTCATATGTTCAAGGTCCCACACCCAGTCTGCTGAGCCACCTGGACCAGCACCGCTAGGGGGAAGCCACATGAGCGTCGAACTAAAAATAATCACAAACACCATCCCTAGCCAGTAGTGCGGCACACTGACGCCCAAGACCGAGGTGAGGGATGCAGCTTTGTCAATCCAAGAGTTCTGGAAATAGCCCGCAACGAAACCAAACAGCGAACCAAAAATAAAACCAATCAACGTCGCAAAAATAGCGAGTCGCAAGGTGTTTGTGACGGCTTTGAGCACCTCGTCGGTAACGGGGCGGCTAGAGGCGATAGAAGTGCCTAGATCACCTTGTAGGGCACGCCACACCCACGAGAAAAATTGCTCGGGGTATGAGCGATTAAATCCGTAAAGATCCATGAGCCTATCACGCAGGTCTTGCGAGGCATCAGGGGGAAGAATCGCCATCAATGGGTCGCCGGGCGCTAAGTGAACCAAAGAAAAGCAAACTAGCGCGACACCAAGCATGATTGGCAGGGTGTAAATCAGACGCCTCAGTAAAAAGCTCAGCATTCGAGGTGTGTCTCAATAAAGTTGAATCGGAATACTTATTTTCACCAGACAACAAAAAAGCACGCTGCGCCGAGTGGCGCAGCGTGCTTGAACCAAATTACTGAATACGCATTGTAGCGAGGTCAATAAACCAGTTCTGAGGCTGAACAACTCCAGTCACTTTCTTGTGCATGGCACGTGGACCCACATCATGAGCAATCCAGACAAACGGTGCGTCTTCAACGATGCGTGTGTGCAGCTTTGCGAGCGCTGCGTCACGTTGCTTGTCGTCAAAGGTCGTACGGGCTGTGGTCACCAATGCTTCCACTTCTGGGCTGGCGTAGTAGCCCCAGTTGTTTGACACAGGTGGGAAGGTGCCCTTGCTGCTGAAGCGAACCATACCGAAGAATGGATCCATCGACGAGAAGCTCACGTTTGTAGCAGTCGCGCCGTTTGCAGAAGGATCCTTGGCGCCTTTGCGCCAGTTGGTGAACAGTGTGTTCCACTCAATGACGTCGAACTCGACATCAAAGAAGCACTTCTTGAGTGACTGTTGAACAAACTCGTTCATTGGGAGTGGTTGCATCTGACCCGATCCGGAGGCCGAGATCTGAATCTTGACTTTCAGCGGCTTGGCGGCAGAGAAGCCAGCTTCGGACATCAGCTTTTGCGAAGCAGGAACGTCGTACTTGATGTCAAACGATGGTGTGCCAAACCAAGGGTGTCCTGGGGCCATCGTGCCTTTTGGAATACCCATCAAGCCGCCGAGCAGCGTTTTCAGGCCTTCGCGGTCCACACACAGGTTTGCTGCGTGACGCACACGCTTATCTAGCCAAGGCGAGCCTTCCGCGAACGACAACTGCCAAGGCCAAACGTGGGGCTGTGGGTTGCTGTAGATGTTGAAGCCACGTTGCTTGATTTGCGGGAGTGCATCTGGTGCAGGCGCTTCAATCCAGTCAACCTGACCTGACAGCAGTGCTGCTGTACGTGCGTTGGCTTCGGGGATCGGCAACAGTACGACGCGATCTAGCTTCGTCTTGCGCTTTTCATCCCAGTAGTCTTTGTTGGCAACCATCTCAAGGCGCTCGCGTGGAACGAAACGCGCCATCTTGAATGGACCGCTACCAGATGCATCTGCTGCAAAGGCAGCCCAGGCCTGCTTGGCTCGCTCAGCCGGTGCAGTGACTGAAGCTGGAACAGCTTTAAGCTTTGCATTCCAGTGTGCGGGCGATGCGATGAACAGGTTGGTCAGGTTAATTGGTAAAAATGCGTCCGGCTCGCTTGTAGTGAGCTCAACGGTTAAATCGTCAATTTTCTTAGCGCTGCGCAGTGTGGGCATGCGCGAGGCCGTGACGCCAACCTGCGAGGCATCAAAATGTGGCGCGTCTTTATCTAAAACCTTTTGTACGTTCCAGACGATTGCATCCGCGTTTACTGGGGAGCCGTCGTGGAACTTCACTCCAGGACGAAGCTTAAAGACCCATTTTGTCTTGTCATTTGCGTCGACCGCCCAAGATGTGGCCAATCCAGGGATCACAACGCTTGGCACATCTGATTTGGACAGGTCCCATTGTGTCAACGAATCGTACATGGGAATGCCGGTAAAGCGGTTTCCTTCGAAGCCTTGATCGGGCTGACCGAGCGTGCGTGGAATGTCCGCAGCGGTCATGCCGATGCGCAAGACTTTTTCTTGAGCGGACGCGGGCATCGCGGAGGCGACTGCGAGCGCAGCGGTGAGCATTGTGAGCCCCAAAGGCTTGCCCACTAAACGGGATATCAACGCCTGTTGTTTCATGAATTCTCCAGAAGTGCGGTTGACGCGGTTAAATGTGAGTACGTTTTGAAACAAAAAAAACCAAAAAAAAGCCAAATCTGATACTTTTACGTCGACAGGCAAGGGATTTTGTATCGAGCCCGGTTGGGTTCAGCTTCGGCTGGCCTACCAGCATTCCGAAGCAAAAATCATGCCAAGTTGAACTTGAGTCGCTCTACTATCAAACTGCAAAGATCTTCGGTCGAGCAAATCGAGTGCAACCTTGTGTCTTTATGGGTAAGCTGGATCTATTTTGGTGCAAGCGATCCATTTTGATGCATAAAGATTCATCCTAGTGCACACAACTCCTGACGCTAAGTTAAACCATTCCATCAATATGAAACTACTTCTCATAAACCCTAATACCTCGACGCGAATGACCCATGCTATTGCTCAGGGCGCAAAGGCCGTTGCTGGAGCCGACACAGAGATTATTGCGGTGCACCCAAGTTTTGGACCACTCTCGATTGAGGGCCACTATGACGAGGCATTTGCAGCCGCAGGGGTAGCTGAACAATTGCGCTTGGCCCAAGACTCACACGCGGGCCGTCCGCCCGATGCAGTGGTGATTGCGTGTTTTGGAGATCCCGGCCTAGAGGCTGCTCGGGAAATCACTTCTGCGCCCGTACTTGGTATTGCCGAGGCAGGATTTCATGCGGCTAGTATGCTCGCGACCGGCTTCTCGGTCGTGACGACCATGACACGCACTTGCATCATCGCGGAACGGTTAGTGCAGCGCTACGGGTTTGAGCATCAGTGCCGTGGTGTTCATGGCACCGACATTGCGGTCTTGGATTTAGAGGACGCTGAAGCGGGTGTGATTGATCAAATTGAGCAAACCGCACGCGAAGCGCTCAGCCGAGATCGCAGTGGTGCGATTGTCCTTGGCTGTGCTGGGATGACAACCCTATGCAAAACCTTAACTGAACGCCTTGGTGTTCCCGTGATTGACGGAGTGGCGGTAGCGGTCAAGTTTGCTGAGGCGCTAGCAATGCTCAAGCTTGGCACGAGCAAACACGGAGACTACGCGACACCGCTACCCAAGGTCTACACCGGCTGGGCGGCGCCTTTTGGCTGGCCCAAGCGCTGAGCCTAGAGCCCAAGCCTTGCTTACTCGTCGGCAGTCCCTGTTTGCGATTCATCTGGTCGCGATTCTTTTCGGTGCCACGGGAATTTTTGGCGCAGTTATTGAGGCGAACGCTGCAATCATCACTTGGGGACGTGCAGCGTTCGCGGTGCTGACCCTCGTTGTACTTGGTGGCGTGATGGGTGAGCGAGGTCTGAAATATGCGTTCGAGCGCATGCGTGTTTGGGCGCTACTTGGATCTGGTGCAATGCTTGCTCTGCACTGGGTAAGTTTTTTTGTATCGGTCAGACTAGGTGGTGTGGCCGTCGCCACGCTAGGATTCGCAAGTTTTCCGGCATTTATTACGCTGATCGAATGGGCGGTCCTCCGTGAACGAGTTCATCAGGCTGAATGGGGGCGCCTCATTGTTGTTTCGTTGGGCTTGTTGTTAATTACGCCATCCTTTGATCTCGGTAACATCGGCACCGAGGGATTGTTATGGGGTTTGTTGTCTGGGGCATCATTTGGTGTGCTTGCGGTGATGAACCGTCGTGCTCTATCTGGGGTCAATGCCTTCCACGTCGCGGGTTTGCAAAATGCTGTTGTGTGCATGTTGCTGACACCTTGGGTTATTTTTGAGTTGCACAATGTTTCTATGAACGCTTGGTATTTAATCGCCGTGCTTGGCATCGTTTGTACTGGTATCGCTCATTTACTGTTTGTCTCGAGCTTACGTAGATTGCATGCCCGCACTGCGGGGCTGGTCGTCGCTGCCGAACCCCTGTATGCCATCGGGTTTGCCTGGTTATTGTTTGCTGACGTGCCGAGTACGCGAACCCTAATCGGAGCGGTTATGATGGTGGGAGCGATTTTTAGTGCTAGTTTGGCAGTACATCGCGCAAAACAATAGATCAATATGAAATCAAACGATCAGACTGTTTTCCCTTTGCCCACCACACCTCGTGACCGCCAGGCGCGTGATCTTGCGTCTGCGACAATCAGCTGCGTGGTTCCCGCCTACAACGAGGCCGCGAACCTCGGAGTCTTATTGCCCCGAGTGCAGGCGGTTCTGGCGCAAACAGGGGCCAATTGGGAAATTGTAGTGGTCGACGATGGGAGTCGAGACAACACGGCGCAATTAATGAGCGCGTGGGCAGCAAATCCAGGTTTTCGTTATGTTCAGTTGTCACGTAACTTTGGTAAAGAACCGGCCATCACCGCAGGTATTGAAGCAGCCATCGGGGACGCAGTCGTCATACTTGATGCGGATTTACAGCATCCGCCCGAGCTGTTAATGAAGATGATCGAGCGATGGGCTGCAGGTGTGGATATGGTTTATGCGGTTCGTGCAAATCGCGACGATGAGAGCTTTGCCAAGCGACTCGGGACTCGCGTTTTTTATTCGATGCTCATAGGCTCGCGCGGCGTGCGTGTCCCGCCGCATGCGGGGGACTTCCGTCTGATGGATCGCAGCGTTGTTGACGCACTCTTACGACTGCCTGAGCGTAATCGCTTCATGAAAGGTCTGTACGCCTGGGTCGGCTTCGATGCCGAACCTGTAGAGTACGTCCCGGACGCTCGCCAGCACGGAGAGTCTCGTTTCAGCCTGTTTAAGTTATTGCGCTTGGCGTTGACTGGCTTAACCTCATTTACGACATGGCCATTGCGTGCTGTGAGTTTGTTCGGATTTCTGGTTTCAATATGTTCGTTTAGCTACGGGCTATACATCGTGATTGAGTATCTCTTATTTGCCAACCCAGTTAATGGATGGCCGACGATTGTCACAATTCTCTTGTTTTTTTCAGGGATCAATTTGATCTCACTCGGAATCGTTGGCGAGTACATCGCTGGAATCTTTGACGAGGTTAAAGGGCGTCCCTTATACCTGGTTCGGAAAACGCAGGGACGACCGTATGTTCAGGCTGCAGCAAATAATCGCGTCCCTCCAAACGCATGAATGTTGGTACCTCACCGCTTGTGGTGTGCGCAGACGATTACGGTCTAGAGCCGGGTGTGGATGACGCGATTGTCGATCTTGCCTCAAGAGGGCGTCTGAGTGCAACCGGCTGTCTAGTGACTGCCCCTGGCTTTCGGCAGTCCGCTTTGGCTCTAAAGAATTTACCTGTCGATATCGGACTTCACTTAAATTTCACAGAGAATCTGGGCCCGCCGGGAGGCTATCAGCCTCTGGGCGCTCTTATTGTCGCTGCCTATACGCGGCGTTTGTCGGATCGCTTTGTCCGCGAGCAAATCGATCAGCAGTTGGACTTATTTCACGCTGCATTGGGCAGACGTCCAGATTTTATCGATGGCCACTTGCATGTTCATCAACTTCCAGTTATCCGAGAACAGCTCGTTGATGCATTGCGGACACGTTATGCTGACGGCCTGCCTTGGGTGCGCGACACGCGTCCCACGCACCTGCCGTCGTCGTTGCCATTTCTGCAGCGGTTTAAAGCGGCGGTCATTGGTTCCTTAGGAGCCCGTGCGTTCTGCACATTAGCAAGCCAGATTGGCGCTGAGCACAACAATGGATTCGTCGGTGCTTATGATTTCTCTCGTGCGCACCCAGACTACGCGTGGATGTTAGAGGAGTGGTTGCGTAGCGCGGGGCCGTGGACAGTCTTAATGACCCATCCGGCAAAGAGTGCGAGTAAGGCGCTTGCGTTCGGGCAGGACCGGCAGCGTGAGTTCCAAGTGCTTGGAAGCGACAACTTTATTGCGTTGCTTGCGCAATACAACTTCAGGGTTTCACGGCTATCTACTTTGACTTCTCAGCCTTAGCCGTGTCAAGCTTCGACAGCGCTCGGATCTCCTCGCGTCCGTAGAATTTAACCCCTAGCGCAATGCGTTCGCGTCCTTGTGATCTGCGATGACGATTGGTGTCGCGCAGTGAATAGACACAGCCGCAGTATTCTTGTTGGTAAAACTCTTCTCGTTTACTGATTTCAATCATACGAGCTGACCCACCGTGCTTGCGCCAGTTGTATGTCCAATAGGTCAAGTTATCGTAGCGTGCAGCGGCGCGTTCTCCACAGCCGTTAATCTGCTGCATATCTTTCCAGCGAGAAATTCCCAGCGAACTGGTAATTGTGTCGTAGCCATGTTCATAGGCATATAAAGCCGTTCGTTCGAAGCGCATATCAAAGCATTTAGTACAGCGCTCTCCACGTTCGGGCTCATTCTCCAATCCTTTGATACGCTCAAACCAATTATCGACATCGTAATCAGCATCAATAAAGCCAATGCCATTCTTTTCGGCGAAACGTATGTTCTCGTTTTTACGAATTTCGTATTCTTTAACGGGATGTATGTTTGGGTTGTAAAAGAAAATGTCGTACTTGATTCCCGCCACAAGCATTGCCTCCATCACCTCGCCTGAGCAGGGTGCGCAACAGGAATGAAGGAGAACCTTGGTTTTACCCTCTGGTAGGGCCAATGTGGGGCGCAACGTATCTTTCACGATTCAGTTCGGGCGATGTAAGTGGTCATAAGTAGAACGGTATTTTAAATGCTATTGCCCCAACACTCTCTGCCAAAGGTCTCGCACTGCTGCACGCGCCTCTAGGAGTTCTGTGGGCGGAACGCGGGCCCGATCAGAGCCTTGCAACCTGACCTCGTGCTGCCTCTTACGAAGATCCCGATACGCATCCGCCGCTTTGCCGGCTAGGGTTGTATCGATCAGTCCCGCTTCTCCGGCGAGGCCGAGTAGCGCAATATTTCCAAGATTCTTGATAAGTTCTGGATGGTCTTTACTGCGCGTCAAGACCAAGTATTGCGTGACGAATTCCAGGTCGACCATGCCACCCGTGTCATGCTTTAGATCGAAATCTTGACTCGGATTAGGATGGCCTGCCGTCATCTTTTCTCGCATTTTCCTGACTTCGGCAATTAATGCCACTGGATCGCGTTGTGCAGTCAGTACTTCGCGCCTAATTGTCTCGAAGGCTTCACCGACCGCAGTGTCACCAGCCGCAAAGCGCGCGCGGGTGAGTGCTTGGTGCTCCCATGGCCAGGCGTGTTCGAGCTGGTATTTCCGAAAGGCATCTACCGATACAGCAAGCAGCCCAGCATCGCCATCTGGTCGTAAGCGCAAATCAACCTCATAAAGCCTTCCGGAGGACGTCATGGTAGATAACCAAGACGTTATCCGCCGGGCAAGCTTCGCGTAGACTTCCTCGGCATCCTCTCGAGAATCATCGTAGAGAAAGACAAGATCCAGATCTGAGGAGTAGCCCAATTCCTTTCCGCCAAGGCGACCGTAAGCAATGATTGCTAAACGGCAGGGCGGGCAGCGTTGACCGCCATTCGGCTTGCAAACGAGAGGCCAAACGCGCGTCAATGTCTCGTTCAGAAGCATATCGGCTAAGGCAGAAAGCTGGTCTGCAAGGCTTTCCACCGAGAGGATACCCTCGAGGTCTTGGGCAAGTAATTGAAAACTGAGTTGTCGCTGCGTGTCTCGCATCAAATTCATTTGTTGCTCGACATCGGGTGTGCCATCCGGCAATAAGCATGCATCAAGGTCTGCACGCATGGACGCACTTGCTTGCTCATAATTAATGGGGGTCATTAATGTATGCCAAGCGATCAAACTATCAAGCACTAATGGATTCTGAATTAAATACTGTGCGGCCCATGGGCTCGCTGCCATCATGCGCGCAATACGTGCAAGGGTTTCGGGGTATTCGGCAAGTAGGGCCAAATAGGCACTACGCTGCGTCACTTGTTCAATTAAATCGAGCATACGCAATGCTGCCGTCATCGGCTGACCGGTCTGCCTCGCTGCGTCAAGGGCTATCGGTAGCAATGTGTCAATTCTCGCTTTGCTCGACGCAGACGCTGCGCGGATTTTATTTCCTTCAAGAAAAGTTTCAACCCGCTTTGACAGCGTGCCTGCGTCCTCGCCAAATGAGGCGATGCTTATCTCAAGCGGAGAGAGGGCTTGGGTTGAGTCATCATCTGAAGCATTTGTTGATTCCACTTTGACTTTAGCGTTTCCAGGCTCATCGCCTAGTCCTGCGAGTCGGAACGCATCTTTAAAGGTATAGGCTACGAACTCGCGATATTGCTCTAACGTTTCCGTGAAGTCAGAGAGCGACATGCGCATCGCATGCGCGAGTTCTGCCATGCGCGCGGGCTCGCTTGGCAAAAGATGGGTTTGCGCATCCTCCGCGTACTGTAAGGCATGTTCTGTGCGTCGAAGAAATAAATAGGCTTCAGCAAGGCGGGTTGCCGTCAGCGCTGGGAGAATGCCGGCTCGGCGTTGCGCTTGTAATGCCTCAAGCAGTCCGCGTCGCTGCAGCGCAGGCATCCGGCCGCCACGAATCAGCTGGGATAGCTGCACAATAAATTCGATTTCTCGAATACCTCCTTCTCCGAGCTTGATATTTAAATGCGAGTCGACACCAGGGCGCGCCAACGCTTTGCGCTGCCAATCTTGGCGGATTCTCTCTCGTAGTGACCGAAGTGCTGCGAGTGCATCAAAATCAAAATACTTCCGGTAGACGAACGGAACGCGCATACTCTCCAAGTGCTGCAGGTTCAGCTTGGAATCGCTATCCTTAAAAGCTTGGGCGGGCATGGGACGAGCCTTGAGCCAAGCATAGCGCTCCCACTCGCGGCCCTGGGTAAACAAGTATTGCTCAAAGGCGTCCAAGCTCCACGCGAGCGGTCCGGAGTCGCCATCCGGTCTAAGCCTTAAGTCGGTCCGAAAAACCTGGCCATCCGCATCCATCTCCGAGAGGATCGGCATCATGCGCTTTGTTAACCGGGCATAGAACTCATGGTGACTGATCGCCCGCGGACCGTCTGTCTCGCCTTCGTCACCGTACAACATCACCAGGTCGATATCGGACGATACGTTGAGCTCGCATCCTCCGAGTTTGCCCATACCAATAATCAACATTTCTTGGGGTAGGCCCGTGAGAGGGTCTCTTGGGACGCCGTGCGTGGGGGTCATGTCTGACATCACGCTTTTGTAGGCCTGTGCGACAGACCAATCCGCCAGATTCGTCATGGCGCCGACGACTTCATCAAGCGGCGCGAGGCCACCCAAATCTCTAATCATTGTTAGATAGAAGGTTCGTTGACGTAATTGCCGAAGCACCCGACGACATGTGGTCGGGTCAAGGGTGCTGTCCGGACCCACTGCGCCCGTTAATTCGGCGAACCATCCCTGGATGCGTGCACCCGTAATCGGCTCATGACAAGATTGCTCTAACCAGTCTGCAAACTCGGGCTTCGCTTGCGTTAGGCGGCGCAATACGCCGGACCAGGGAAGGGCGTGGGGAATCAACGGTTGAGTCATTCTTGGGTGATCGCTAAGACAGCATCGACAGTTTGGGTTATAAGTTTGAACAATACCGCACCCAGCGCTGTTGAAGAAATTTTGATTAGTAAATAGTTTTGCGAATTATCAAAAATACCCTACGAATACTTGTAATCGGGATGCTGCTCGCCTACGGTGTAGCCGCGCTCGGGATGCTGGTTATTCGTTTTTGGGTTGTTCCCAATGTAAATGACTGGCGCCCCCAGATCGAGCAGCGTTTGTCAGCCGCATTAGACGCTCGCGTGTCGATTGATCAAATTTCGGCAAGCTGGGCTGGACTAAATCCTACTTTGTCTGTGCGGAATTTTCGTCTGGTCAGTGCTCAGGGGGAAGAGTTTTTGCGTGTCCCTGATGCCTTTGCCATCATAGGTTGGCGAACTTTGCTTGCTCGAGATTTACGCCTAAAGCAGCTTGAGGTGAATGGATTTGAGATCTCGGCCGAGCGTCGGTCAGACGGCGCGATTGTTATCGCGGGGCAGACGCTGACCGAGATGCCTTCGCAGCATCTGCATCTTGGTGCGGATGTTCCAGCTGTGCGGTGGTTACTTGACCAAGGGCATATTCAGTTTCGCGAGGCGCGTGTAGTTTGGCACGATCGTTTGCGGGACGCGCCACCTCTTCAATTGGATGGCATTGACATCGACTTAATGAACAGTCTGTTTATGCACCAATTGCGCATCACTGCCTCTCTGCCAACAGACCTGGGTAACCGGATCGAGTTTGTCGCTAAAACGCAAAGCAATCTAAATCCTCTAGCCTCCCATGAGACGGGGCAAGCAGTTGTTTTTTTTGAGTTAGATGACTTTCAGCCCAATGCCTGGTCCCCTTGGCTCGATCTGCCGAAAGTAGATGGCCGCTTACACGCCCGATTCTGGGGTGACCTGAGTGCCGGTCAATTGACGACCAGCACGCTGGAGTTGGCGGGTTCGTCGCTTGGCATGCGTGTCCCGACGGACCCGCACGACGATCTCCACATTGATCAGATAACGTTGCGGATGTCAGGGCGTCCAGGCGACTTATTCGCGGATGGCGATTGGCCAGTATTTTCGCGCTCTGCCGATCGGTCGGGACTTTTGATGACGGCCGCGGCAAAGAATTTATCTGTTCATGGCACATTGTTTGGGTCTGACCGACTGACGCTTGACGACGTTACGCTCCAGGGGCAGCTGATTCGACGAACGGACGGTGTTTTGTCTGTGTCGGCAAAGCAGCTGAGATTTAAAACTGCGGGTGCGGACGTCGTGCTCTCTGGGAACTGGGCACCTGGAGGTGACTCTAACGCTGGGTTACTCGACATGGACGGGACGGTGACCAACTTACCGATCGCCAATTTGCACCAGTACGTGACTGACGCTGTCGATGCGCCGACGCGTCAGTGGATGAAAGACGCTTTGAAACTGGGTACTCTGACCCATGCAACTATCAAAGTGCAAGGCGATGTCACGCATTTTCCATTCAACATGCCAGGTCAAACGGGTGTATTCAAAATTGAGAGTGCTGTCCAAGACCTTGTGATTGATTACGATCTAGCGGCCTCTCTTAAGTTTGGTTGGCCCGCTCTCATCCTTGAGCACGGTACGGTTACCTTGGACAAACTCTCCTTAGATATCCGCAGCGATCGCGCCGCGCTATTTGATTCGCATGGGGGGAGAGTCGCGATTCAAAGTCTTGTCGCGTCGGTCGCAGACCTAGAAACAAAGCCTATCCTACTGGTTCAAGCGCAGAGCAAGAATCTAGCAGAGGATTACTTGCGTATTTTGCGTGGTAGTCCCGTCGGCAAGGACATGCTTTCAATCCTGAACGAAATCCAGGTAAGAGGTTCGATTGGTGTTCCGTTCTCGCTTACTCTCGATTTAGATCACCCTGGCAACCCCATCTTCAAAGGCATCATTGAGCTGAACGATAACGGGATCAGCTACTTAGAAAACCTTCGGTTCGATCGTATTCAAGGCGCGGTTACTTTTACAGAAACGGGTTTTAACATTGAGACGCTTAGTGGGCAGTTTTTGGGCGGTGCTGTAAGCATTGCGGGTGGCTGGGGACCTGGGCAGGCAGGTCTTGGCGCGGATGGTGAGTTGACGGCCGACGCTTTACGTAAGCTCAGTAGTGCCAAAACGCTAACAGTATTTTCGGGTAAAACAAAATACAAAGCTTCGATTAAACCGTTGACAAAAGCCGGTTTCGAGGCACAAGTCACCTCCTCACTCGAAGGCGTCGCAATAAAGTTGCCGGCCCCTCTTGGGAAAACTCTAGGACAACGGATGCCTCTCACGGCGCGTTGGATGCACACCCCCGCACAAAAAGGTGTTGAGCATGCTTTGAATGTTTCGCTCGGCGATGTTTTAAATGCAAGATTCGAGCGTCAGGCAGCCTCTCGTAGCACGACCTTTTTTAGTCGCGCTGCGTTAGCCACGGGAGGGGCTGCATTGTTACCCCCCTCCGGGCTGGTTGTGGATTTCAAACTAGGACGAATTGACTGGGACGATTGGAAAGCGTTCTCCGCTAATTTGAACGAAACCAGTCGCGATAAAGCAAGCGCGAATATTGTTCCAAAATTTCAGCAGCTAAAACTGAGTGCTACGCATTTGACTTGGGGTGAGATGAGCTTGTCCGATATGACACTCACTGCGAACAGGCAAGATGAGAGTAAGTGGAGTGCGCAGTTAAAGTCTAAAGAGACTGAGGGCTTCGCATCGTGGCAAGAGGCGCAAGGTGCGGTGGCAGGGCGGGCGTATGCGCGCTTTTCTAGGCTGGCGCTCGGGTCTGCCAGCACCACTCAAGGTGATCCGCCTAAAACTGACATGATTGATGAGAAGCAGTGGTCGGAGATGCCTGCCGTTGATCTGACGATCGACGATTTCACGCTATTTGGTAGTCGTTTAGGAACCCTGCGGTTGCTTGGCGCAACGGTGCGTAAGGGTGAGGATTGGAAAATTGAAAATCTCGAGATTAAAAATCCATATGCCCGCTTAGCGGCCAAGGGTGATTGGCGATTAAGCGGGCCTGCTCGTGGTGTGAGCCTCGATGCGAAAGTTGAAATTGAAGATCTGGGCAAGCTTTCTGACATGATGGGGTATCCAGATCGCGCAAAGGGGGGTAAAGGCACCATTACGGGGCGAGTCGATTGGGGTGATTTTCCTTGGGTTTATCGTTACGGCGGGATGCATGGTCAGGCAAGTATTGCGCTCAAAGACGGTGTGTTTTCTCACGTGACATCTCGAAGCGCGCGACTGCTTGAGCTGTTATCTCTGCAGTCATTACAGCGCATTTTGAGTTTTAACTTCCGAGTCGGTGACGAGTTCAAGGACGGTTTTCCGTGGAATACCATCGATGGAAACTTTACGATCGAAGCAGGGGTGGTCAAATCGCAAGATTTGGTGGTTCGCAGTCCCGTGGCCTCTGTAACACTCACAGGTGGCTCAGACTTAGACAAGAAAACATGGGATATGAAAGCCGACGTCAAACCACGGTTTGATTTAAGCGGCACTGCGGTCGCGACTGCATTTGTGGTGAACCCACTGGCGGGGTTAAGTGCCTTGCTGACTCAGTACGTTTTGCGAAACCCGATCGAGAAAGCACTGAGCGTGCAGTATCGGGTGAAAGGTCCGTGGGATGACCCTATTCTTGAGCTGATTGAGGCGCCGGCGGCTCCGCCGGCAGCCCCGAACCCAGGCGGTTAATTACTTCTTCATCATGTCGAAGAACTCGGCGTTGTTCTTGGTCGATCGCATCTTGTCCAAGATAAACTCCATTGATTCCACCTCGTCCATGTCGTGAATGAACTTGCGCAATACCCAGATTTTTTGCAGCAAGTCCGGCTTGATGAGCAACTCTTCACGGCGTGTTCCTGATTTATTCAGGTTGATAGCCGGGTAGACACGCTTTTCTGCAAGACGACGCTCGAGGTGTACCTCGGAATTGCCCGTGCCTTTAAACTCTTCGTAAATGACTTCATCCATACGGCTGCCGGTCTCGATGAGTGCGGTTCCGATAATTGTCAGTGAACCACCTTCTTCAAGATTCCTCGCCGCACCGAAGAAGCGCTTGGGGCGTTGCAGTGCATTCGCGTCCACACCACCAGTCAGAACTTTGCCTGAGGCTGGAACAACTGTGTTGTAGGCACGAGCAAGGCGAGTGATCGAATCTAACAGAATGACCACATCTTTTTTCATCTCGACTAGACGCTTGGCCCGCTCGATCACCATCTCTGCAACTTGTACGTGACGGGTTGCAGGCTCGTCAAACGTTGAGGCAACTACTTCACCTCTGACGGTACGTTGCATTTCGGTGACTTCTTCGGGACGTTCATCAACGAGCATGACGATCATCACCGCATCAGGAAAATTCGTTGTGATGGCATGCGCAATATGTTGCATCATCACAGTTTTGCCAGACTTTGGACTTGCTACGATGAGCCCGCGTTGACCTTTGCCGATTGGAGCAAACACATCCAGGATACGACCAGTGAGATTTTCTTCGCTCTTAATATCTCGCTCAAGAACCATCACCTTGTCAGGATGCAGCGGGGTTAAGTTATCAAACATAATACGGTGCTTGATCGCTTCGGGAGGGAACCCGTTGACCTTGTCTACTTTGACCAACGCAAAATAACGCTCACCGTCTTTTGGGGTACGCACTTCACCCTCAATCGAGTCACCGGTGTGCAAGTTAAAGCGCCGTATTTGTGAGGGTGAAATATAAATGTCGTCCGTACTCGCTAGGTAAGACGTGTCGGGGGAACGCAGGAATCCAAACCCGTCTGGTAGAACTTCCAACACGCCATCGCCGAAGATTTGCTCGCCTTGTTTGGCGCGGCGCTTCATGATGGCAAACATAAGCTCTTGTTTGCGGAGTCGGTTGGCGTTTTCGATTTCCAGGCCTGCGGCCATTTCGAGCAGCTGCGAAACGTGCTGCGCCTTCAGTTCGTTAAGGTGCATTGATGTGCTTATAGAAAAATACTTCAGTTAAGAAGCGGGATAAGAAAGAGCTCAAGGGTATTTGAAGCAGAACAGCTCGCGCTAAGCAGAGTCAGTGGCGGGCCTCGAAAGGGCCCGCGCGTGGAAGCGATTTAGATCGAGTCGTTCAGGAAAGCGGTCAGTTGGGATTTAGATAGGGCGCCCACTTTGGTCGCAGCAACTTTACCGTCTTTGAATAACATCAAAGTCGGAATGCCACGAATGCCAAATTTGGCGGCAGTTTCAGGATTTTCGTCCACGTTGAGTTTTGCAATCGTGACTTTGCCGGCGTATTCGGCAGAAACCTCTTCGAGCATCGGTGCAATCATCTTGCAGGGACCGCACCAAGCAGCCCAGTAATCCACCAATACGGGTTGAGATGACTTCAGCACGTCTGCATCAAAGCTGACGTCGCTCACGTTTTTAATGTGTTCACTCATGATTTTCTCTTGAATTTGGTCGTGTCCGGCACACAGGCGGGGACATCGTTTAGTCATTAAAGCATAACATCTCGCCTGCGTTTTGGCATTTTCCGTAAAATGACGTTCTTTTCTATCGCAGTTGGGGATAACTTGAGTAATCAGTCGTATAACGAATCATCTATCCGGGTATTAAAGGGACTCGAGCCCGTGCGTCAGCGCCCCGGCATGTATACCCGCACCGAAAATCCCCTACATATCATCCAGGAAGTGATAGATAACGCCGCTGACGAGGCACTCGCCGGCTTTGGTAAGCACATTCAGGTTACGCTTCATACCGACGGGAGCGTCACTGTTGAGGACGATGGCCGGGGCATTCCGGTGGGCCTACATCCAGAAGAAAAGGCGCCAGTTGCCGAGCTTGTGTTCACGCGTCTTCATGCGGGCGGGAAGTTTGACAAAAAAGGCGGCGGTGCCTACGCATTTTCTGGCGGTTTGCACGGCGTGGGCGTGTCTGTCACCAACGCACTGTCTAAAAAGCTCGAGCTGGTGATTTGGCGAGACGGGGGCGCGCATCGCATGGTGTTCGGGCATGGCGCGGTCGTCGAGGCGTTCAAGCTCACCCCGGAACTCTTGCGTAAGAAGTCAGGGACTCGTGTGCGGGTTTGGCCAGACGCCAGTTTTTTTGATTCGGCCGCCATCCCGATCAACGAGCTCATCCATTTGTTGCGCAGCAAAGCCGTCCTAATGGCTGGCGTAAAGGTGACGTTAACTAACGAAAAGACTGGGGACACAAAGACTTGGCAGTATGAGGACGGTTTAGCTGGCTACTTGACCGAAGCGTTAGACGGGACCGAATTACGTGTGCCGCTGTTTGGTGGTGCGCAGTTTGCAGCAGCGGACCATGAGAGTTTTGCTGATGGGGAAGGGGCCCAGTGGGTCGTTGCGTGGGCGGACGAGGGCAATTTAGTCCGCGAGTCCTACGTGAACTTGATTCCGACGCCGGCGGGCGGGACACATGAGTCCGGACTCCGTGAAGGGTTATTCGCTTCGGTCAAGTCATTCGCTGAGTTGCATGGACTGTTGCCGAAAGGCGTCAAGCTTCTCCCCGAAGATGTTTTTGCCCGCACAAGCTTTGTGCTGTCAGCCAAGGTTCTAGACCCACAATTTCAAGGCCAAATCAAAGAACGACTAAACAGCCGAGACGCAGTGCGTTTAGTCGGGGGATTTGTGCGCACTTCCTTAGACCTGTGGCTGAATACGCACGTTGAATACGGGAAAAAGCTTGCTGAGCTAGCGATCAGGCAAGCTCAGGCGCGGGCGCGCTCCGCACAAAAAGTTGAGAAACGTAAGAGCTCTGGTGTCGCAGTGTTACCCGGCAAGCTCACTGATTGCGAATCTTCGGACGTTTCTCGTACCGAGGTCTTTCTCGTTGAGGGCGACTCAGCTGGAGGATCCGCCAAAATGGGACGAGATAAAGAGTTTCAGGCTATTTTGCCGCTGCGTGGCAAAGTCCTAAACGCCTGGGAGGTCGATCGGGATCGTTTGTTCGCTAATAATGAAATCCACGATATCTCTGTGGCGATTGGTGTCGATCCGCATGGTCCGACAGATAACCCAGATCTGTCTGGCTTACGTTACGGTCGTGTGTGCATCTTATCGGACGCGGACGTCGATGGCTCGCACATTCAGGTGCTTTTATTGACGTTGTTCTATCGCCATTTTCCACGATTGGTCGAACTCGGACACGTGCACGTCGCGCGTCCACCATTGTTTCGCGTAGACGTGCCTGCATTGGGTAAGCGTCCAGCTCGCAAAATATATTGTTTAGATGCGGGTGAGCTGGAAGTGGTTCAGGATAAGTTGCGTAAAGAGGGTGTTCGCGAGGGCTCCTGGGATATCAGCCGTTTCAAAGGCCTGGGAGAAATGAGCCCGGAGCAACTTTGGGAGACGACAATGAATCCAGATACACGCCGCATGTTGCCAGTTGGCTATGGTTCACTCGCGCCCGATGAGACAACTCGTATGTTTGACATGCTGATGGGTAAAGGCGAATCTGGAGCACGTCGTACATGGCTCGAAGACAAGGGTAATCTTGCAGAGGTTGATATTTAAATGAATGATGGTTCTCAACCCGGGTTGTTTGACCCCTCGTCATCTGATGACGCATTAACGCTAGGACTCTACGCCGAGCAAGCGTATCTGGACTACGCCGTGTCTGTAGTACGTGGGCGCGCGCTTCCAGATGTTGGTGACGGTCAAAAACCGGTGCAGCGCAGGATTTTGTATGCCATGCAAGCCATGGGTTTGCAATCAGGTGCCAAGCCAGTTAAATCGGCTCGGGTCGTGGGTGATGTGCTCGGCAAATATCATCCCCATGGCGATCAGGCAGCATACGATGCGCTCGTTCGCATGGCGCAACAGTTTTCATTACGGTACCCGCTCATTGATGGACAGGGTAATTTTGGTTCTCGCGATGGGGACAATGCCGCTGCAATGCGCTACACCGAGGCGCGTTTAACGCCTTTCGCCCGACTGCTGCTAGAGGAATTGGACGAGGGCACGGTAGATTTTGTCCCTAACTATGACGGTAGTCACCAAGAGCCTCAAATGCTGCCGGCTCGCTTGCCGGTAATGCTTCTTAACGGAGCATCGGGCATTGCTGTAGGCATGGCGACGGAAATTCCCGCCCACAATTTGCGAGAAATCGCCCAGGCTTGCGCTGCGCTGCTCAAGCAACCAAACCTATCAGACGAAGCCCTATTCGAAATGGTGCCAGGCCCAGATTTCGCGGGCGGTGGCCAGATCATTACCCCCGCGGCGGAGATTGCTCAGATCTATCAGACGGGGCGCGGATCGATCAAAGCGCGTGCACGGTGGCAGTTCGAGGAAATGGCTCGTGGTCAGTGGCAACTGGTTGTGCACGAACTGCCTCCGGGCGCCTCGTGCCAGCGTGTGCTCGAAGAAATCGAGGATCTCACGAACCCAAAGGTTAAGACTGGGAAAAAGAGCCTGACACCCGAGCAGCAGCAGACGAAATCCCAAATGCTGGCATTGCTCGATGCCGTACGCGACGAATCAGGTAAAGACGCCGCGGTTCGTTTAGTTTTTGAGCCCAAGACCTCCAAGATTGATCGGGACGAATTCGTGAACACCTTGCTTGCGCAAACAAGCATGGAGACTAGTGTCCCCATTAACTTGGTCTGTATCGGTACGGATCACCGGCCCCGACAAAAAGGTTTGCGCCAAGCTTTACTCGAGTGGATTGACTTTCGCACACGGACAGTGCTTAGAAGAACGCAGTACCGCTATGACAAGGTTAGCGATCGTATCCATGTGCTGGAAGGTCGCATGCTGGTGTACCTGAATGTCGACGAGGTGATTCAAACCATCCGTGAATCTGATGAGCCACGCCAAGCTTTAATCAATCGTTTCAAGCTGACCGAGCGTCAAGCCGATGACATACTTGATATGCGGTTGCGGCAACTTGCGCGTCTTGAGGGAATCAAGATCGAACAAGAGCTTTCAGAAAAACGGGCTGAACAAGAGAAGCTCAAGGAGTTAATTGATCAACCTACGGCACTGAAACGCCTCATCGTTAAAGAAATTGAAGCCGACGCGAAGCAATACGGAGACGACCGTCGCACATTGATCAAAGTCGCTGAGCGCGCGGTGATCGAAGTGCGAGTGTTGGATGAGCCAGTCACAGTCATCGTGTCGCAAAAAGGTTGGTTACGTGCGCGACAAGGTCACGGGCATGATGCTTCTCAATTTAATTTCAAGGCTGGCGATGACTGCTATGGTGTCTTTGAGTGTCGAAGCACTGACACACTGATAGCTCTAGGAAGCAATGGCAGAGCCTACTCTGTTGCTGTTTCCAGCTTGCCGTCAGCTCGCGGTGACGGAGCTCCCGTCACTTCAATGATCGACTTAGCGCCTGGCACTCAAATCGAGCATATGCTTGCGGCTAGCCCAGAATCTCAGTTTTTGTTTTCGACACAGCAGGGGTTCGGTTTTATCGCGAAGGTGTCTGACATGACGTCCCGTCAGCGAGCCGGCAAACAATTCATTACGCTGGAAGATAAGGATGCATTGATACGCCCAGTTCTCTTATTTGAGGGGGCCATTCATCTCGCATTACTGTCGACTCGTTTGCGCCTGCTGGTGATCCCGCTGGATGAGGTTAAGACGCTAGGCTCAGGGGGGCGAGGCACGATCTTGATGGGTATCGATTCGCCAGACAAGCTATCGCAATGCGTACCTCTCTCGAAAGCGGGAATGCGGGTGATAGGTCTTTACAGAAATAAGCAGGTGGAAGACATCCTGTCCGGTGCGCAGTTAAGTGAATACCTGTCAAAGCGAGCCCGCAAGGGAAAGCTGTTGGATATTCGTTCCAAAAATCCGGTTCTTTCCCCCGTGCTTTGAAAGTAAAATGCACCGCCGGGTATATCTGAATCTTATAGGGCAGCACGACACATGACGTTTCAAGTCACTATCGCACCAAGTCAACACCAGTTCACGGTGACTGCAGAGCAAACCGTTTTAGATGCCGCCTTGGCGGCAGGCATTCTTTTGCCCTACAGTTGCCGCAGTGGCGCATGCTCGACATGCAAGGCCAAGATCGTGTCTGGCTCAATTCAGCCTGTGCCCAGCGCTGATGTGGTGCTCACCCCGGAGGAGCGTGAGGCTGGTTACACCTTACTGTGCCAAGCACGTGCGACGAGTGATCTGGTGGTTGAATCCCGTGAAATCCGTTTGGCTTCCGATATTCAGGTCCGCAAATTACCATCGCGTGTCACCTCAATTACTCGACCAGCAGCCGATGTCGCAGTCTTACAGTTGCAGCTGCCTGCGACAGAAACATTTAAGTTTTACGCTGGTCAGTACGTCGAGTTGATTCTGAAGGACGGCAAACGTCGTAGTTATTCGATGGCTAACCCTCCTCATGCCGCAGCAGCCCTCGAGTTGCATATTCGTCATCTGCCCGGAGGCTTGTTCACCGATCATGTGTTTGGGGTAGGTGCCACACAGATGAAAGAGCGCGAGATCTTGCGCATTGAAGGTCCGCTTGGTTCATTCTTTTTGCGCGAAGATAGTGACTTACCTATCGTGATGCTTGCCAGCGGTACAGGTTTTGCACCGATCAAGGCAATCATCGAGCACATGGTTCACCAAGGCATTAGGCGTCCCACGACGCTCTACTGGGGCGGGCGTCGTCCGGCTGACCTTTACATGCACGAGTTGGCCCAACACTGGGTGGCGACCATTCCGAATTTCAGTTATGTCCCGGTTGTGTCGGATGCGCTCCCTGAAGATGGCTGGACAGGCCGAACCGGTTTTGTGCACAAGGCAGTCATGGAGGATTTTCCCAGTCTAGCCGGTCACCAAGTTTACGCTTGTGGCGCGCCGATTGTGGTTGATTCTGCACGTCGCGAGTTTGTGGCGCACTGTCACTTGCCTGATGACGCTTTCTTTGCTGATTCGTTTACTTCTGAAGCGGACTTGGCAGCGTTAAAATAGTTTGTTCTTTCGCAGTTCAGCCTTTTTCAATAGGAAGTCTAGCGTGACGTTTCTCAATCGTGCAGTTGTAGCTCTGGGTGCTTGCTGTGTGTTCAGCAGCGCGGTGGTTGCTAATCCAGTCGAAGTCGAGGTCTGGCATACCTTGCGTGCCGCGCATAAAAGCGAGTTCGAAAAACTAGCTAAACAATTCAACAGCGATCAACGTGAAGTTACTGTTGTGTTGAAGGCTTTCCCAGACCAAGCGGCGTTGCGTAGCGAAGAAGCTCGTGCGTTATTTGCAAAGAAGAAGCCTGCGCTTATTCAGCTCGAGGACAATCGGTCTCCTGAAGTGATCGCGCAGCACAAGGATATCGTTCCTTTGCATCAGCTTCTAAAGCAGTTTCCGATCAAAGATTCAAAGTGGTTTTTGAATCAAACAACGGGATTCATGCGAGATGCTAAAGGTCAGTTGACGGCATTTCCCTTTATGGCCGAGATCCCCGTGATGTTTTACAACCTCGACGGGTACAAAAAAGCGGGTTTGAATCCCAGCCAACCGGCCAAAACTTGGCCTGCGCTGCAGGATCATTTGCTTGCTTTGCGAGACAAAGCACACTACGAGTGTCCTTTCGCAATCAGCTATCAGGTCAATACCCATCTCGAGAACTTGGCACCCATCAATGGTTCACTCTATGTGACGCCTACGAACGGATTGGATAACGCGCGCTCCCCACAGCTCAACCTTTCTGATGCAGTCTTTATGCGCCACATTTCCATTATGGTGAGCTGGAAGCGTTCAGAGCTGCTTATGCATAACGGCAACAGCAACGAGGCGGATAAGATGTTTGCTGACAACCGTTGTGCGGTGATTACTACAACTTCAGGCGCTCTTGCGCAGATGCAGAACACGCGTGGATTGAGTTTTGGTGTGGCTCCAATGCCGTTCTATGACCAAGTTGTACCTAAGCCAGGCAGTCCCTTTGTGAGCGGCTCTGCCTTATGGGCCGTGGCAGGTCAATCGAAAGAGCATAATAAAGCGACAATGGCGTTTCTGGCATTTTTGTCGGAGCCAGCGATTGCGACTGCGTGGCACCAACGGACTGGATTCCTGCCTCTTACAGATGCGGCTTTTCGTTCGAGTGAAGGCGGTTTCTACGACCGAATCCCTGGTGCGAAGCAAGTGGTCGACAGCATGCGTCAGGTCAATGACAAAAATAGTCGCGGATTCCGGCTGCGTAACTACCCACGCATCGAACCTATCTTAAGCGGTGAATTGGATGCGGCGTTATCCGGTAAGACACCTCCGGTGGCTGCCCTGACAATGGCACAAGATCAATCAGTTCGTATCTCCAACGAGGGCTTGCCGCCGGCTAAGCCTGCCGCACCTGCGCGTCGTTAAATCGTTCCAGATAGGGAAAAAAAGGGAGCACAAGTTGCTCCCTTTTTTTATGTCACTTTGATCCATGCGTGTCGAACACAATTGTTTTGACAGGCGGGTCAAGACAACATAGCGCCATGTTTTTTTATATGGCAATCCATGTGGACGCAACTTTTTCGAAATCTACTAGTACTACTTTTTGTATGTCTAAGCGGTTGCACCAGGCACAGTTATAACGATCGCGTTAATGCTGATTTGAATTCGGAAGTGCCTGTCGGTAAATTAGATTTTGGGTGGCGACTGTCTGGCGACCGCGCGATTGCTCCGTTACAGATCTTCTCCGATTCCCAACGTATCTGGCTTCAATGGGGGCCACAGCAGACACTCCCTGCACTCATTGGATTAGATTCCCAGGGTGAGCGTGTACTACCTTACAGACAACAGGGCCCTTATACAGTTCTGGATGGGCCGTGGGTACAGCTGTACTTTCGTGCAGGTACTCGTCAGGCTCGCGCTCGACGTCTAAGCGGATCCGAGCAAGATGATCGCTTGGCGAGTGTGAGCGCTGCCCCGCCCGTGAAGTCTCATGAAGTAGTTCCGGTCACTGAGTCCGTTACCTACGCTGTCACCTCGAAAGATGTACACCTTCGCCAAGCCTTAGGTCGATGGGCTTCAATTGGAGGATGGAGATTTCAATCAGATCATTGGGTGGTCGATGTCGATATTCCTTTGACCGCGGACGCAGAGTTCAGCGATGATTTTATCGACTCGGTCCGCAAGTTAGTGAGTAGCACTGAGTTATCGGAGCGACCCTTACAGCCTTGCTTTTATTCAAATCGCGTTTTACGAATCGTACCGGTGACTGAGCATTGCGACCGCACTGTCGAGCAAGGAACGGCTGCATGAAAGCCCGCCGCTATGCATTGCTTGGAATCGTACAGGTTGTCATCCTATCGGGTTGCGCATTGCACAAGCGTGTGCTGGATCAAATTGAGGCTGCTACACAAGAGCAGGCCAATATCACGACCCAACATCAAAAGTTTCAGCGAATCGCTACCGATAAAAGCGAGCGCCAGCGGTCCCAACGTGTGAATCGTCCCTGGCTGGTGGGCAGAGCCATTCCGCTCGCGCGAGATTTCACTCTGCCGACGGCTTTGCGTGCGCGGATCGACACAACACTCATGTATCGAGACGCACAAATTGATTTGCCAACATTCGCGGAGCGCCTAACGAGAGCAACGGGAATTGCTGTACGTATTAAACCTGAGGCGTTGTTACCCGCGGAAAACTTCCTGCCACGCTTAATGATCACGCGACAAAATGAAAGCGTAGCGATGCCTCATACAGTTTCGTTACTCCAGGGAGCTCATCCGCTAAGCGATGTGCTTGATGTCGCAGCGCGTCGGCTGTCCCTTCATTGGCGCTATCATGACAGCGCGATTGAATTCTTTCGTACACAGACTAAGGTGTTTGATCTCCGTGTACTGAGTTTGACCGCACAAGCGGATGCGCGTCTTGGTCGAAGTGTAAGCGCAAAGGGAGGTGGCTTTGACCACTCGTCCCTGACATCTCTGACTGGGTCTAATCAGCATGTGATGGATGCGATTAAAAGCAGGTTAGAGCCCTTTCTGACACGCGCAGCGGTCGTCGCAGCACAACCTGGCGCATCTAGTTCCGTTGTTATTACGGATGTTCCCGAGTCTTTAAGCGCGATATCGGCTTATTTAGATAGAGAAAATCGAATTTTAACGAAGCGTGTCCGGTTGATTTTCGAGGAAATCACGATCGCGACTCATGAAGATTCTGAGTTGGGTCTTGACTGGGAGACGGTCTTCGCACAGGGGAAACTCGCAGCGAGTCTTGCGAGCTCTGCAGCCGCAGCGTCCGTAGCAAGCACACAGATCCGTCTGGCTGCCGGAACAGTCAATGCACGTACTCAGTCAGTCTTAAGTGCTTTATCCAAGTACGGGACGATTCAGCGTCATGTGAAGGTGCCGGTTTTAACGTTAAATCGTAGGCCCGTCACGCATGCAGTACGCACAACCTTTACCTATGTCGATCAGGTGAAGTCATCCGTCAACACAGCGGCTGGACCTGTCCAACTGAACCCCGTTAGTCCATCTATCTCCGTTTCTCAAAAAGAAGAGACAGTTGGCGCATTTCTAACGCTGCTGCCCGATGTACAAGAGGATGGTCAGATATTGCTCTCAGTTGCGTACGACAACACCGTCGCTCAGCCGTTGAGGTCTCTTGTGGTCGGTCAGGAAAGTAATCGTCTGCAGATACAGCAAATTACGATTGATGGGCATGGCACAGTTCAGCAAATCGCACTTAAGCCTGGACAGCCAATGTTGATCTCTGGCTTTGATGCACAAAACGACGCAACGGATCGTTCTCGTGTCACGGCCGAAGCACCGCTGCCGTTTGGTGGGGGAGACCGTTTAAAGCGTGGACGTACTGCCACGGTCGTTATGTTGACTGCTCAGGTTGAGGAGGGATTTTGACGTGTCGATACTAGAACCTGTACGCCCAATCGAAGATCAAGAAGCGCTGCGGGTCATCAGCATTACAGTGGATAGTCATTTCTTATTTGGAATGAACTGGACTCCTCTTTTGGGCGGCCGACTGGCGAAACTGGGACGAGAGCGCGCTCGCCTTTTGCAAGCCACACACTATCTCGTGGGAAGCGAGCCCGGTGCAGTGCTCGGGTATGTCAATATAAAAGTAAGTCAAAAAGCCTCTTTGTATTCGGCTGCCATGCAGTATGCTCGGACGTTTCCAAGCGGTACCGTTGCGTGTGTGCTTCCTCACCCAGAATACGGATACTGGTTGGTCGCGGCGCACGAGGGTGCGGTACTCGTCAAGACGGATAAGTGGTTTGCTCAGCTAGAGGAGGTTGATGCGCTGCTTGAAGTACTTGCCGCACGCTTTCCAGATTTGGCGGTCTGCAGATTGCCTTTGTTCGATGCCTCGTCTGCGCCAGATTGGCTGTCTGCTGTTCCAAACGATCAATCAAAGCTGACTCGGCTCACTAACCCCCCTCGACACAGTCTGTTAATGGGAGGTTCCCTTCTCGTCGTGCTGGTTCTCTTGTTTTTGACGAAGATGCATCGCGCGCCAGATATCGAGCCTGAGGTGGTACCAAATCCAATCGCGCATTGGGAGAACGCATTAAGTAAGGTGGCAGAGTCATATCCAATACATACAGCTTTACACATTGCCCGCATCATGGAGCATTGGCGTCGAGCACCATTGTACGGCGCCGGCTGGAAGCTCAAGCAAATTCAATGCGAGCCTAGACGACTCGAGTGGCGTTGTATGGCACGTTATAGCCGCGAACATCGGCTAGCCCTCAATCAAACGCTCGCTAGTATCACGCCACCGGGGTGGTCGTTTCAGCCCATCGACTTAGATCATGCAGTCTTGACATGGATTATTGAGGACACTGCGCAGCCATTCGACTTGAAAACGATACCCCCACGCGAGGACTGGATGAGCTATTTACAGCACGTCAGTTCAGTTTTTGAGTCTGTTCAGGTTAGTAGCTCCACTCGCTTGACAATCAATTCACCGCTTGACCGCCATGGCGTGCCGATAAGGCGACCGGACGATATTTTGTCATGGCAAAAGCGGACGATTTCTATCAAGGGGCCGTTGAGATCGTTTGCGGCGCTTAGCGGCCTGACGACTCCTTTTCATTGGCGAAATATAAGCCTAAGTGTCGATGCGATGTCGGGATCAGGAATCGCAAGAAGTCAGTTGGTGGTGCAAATAATAGGAGACTTATTTGAAACGGTTCAGTAAAGCATGCTTTCGGCCTATTGCTATTTGGGGCTTGCGCTCAGTTTGTGCACTCCTCATCTCTACCGCAAATGCTTTAGCCAATACCGAGCGTCCGGTTGTCACGGTAGAGGAGTTGTTGAGGCTTGATACTGAAGCTGCACTCGTTGCAGCACGTCGTAGTGTTGTGGGTAAGCTCGAGCGACCAGGGCCAGTCAGTGTCAGAGACAACGACACGCTTCTACTCGCGATCTATGGAGTCGGAAAATCGCTTACGGCAGAGCTCCTCATCGATGCAGAGCCGCATGTGTTTCGAGCGACTCGATCGCAACCTGTGCTCGGGCGCTCTCGTCAATACACTCTAGATCGTATTACGCCTCCTTGCGTATATTTAAAAAATTCAGGGAATCCAGAAGTGCTGTGCCTAGGAGCGATTAAACCGTGAGCCTTACGCAAGCCATGTGGTCAGACCGTGCCTACCTAGAACTACACACGCGCAGCGCGCTAGGCGAGTTGAAGCCTGCTTTCATCAAGACGCTTATTCATGAGTTTGATGTTAAGGCGATTCAGGGCAGAATGTATCCAGTCTTATTTGCAGATCACAGCGTCGGTGTATTTGTCTTGGAGGCATACCGCAACGAAGACCAGACGCAGGCGCTCTTCGAACTGCTCGAGGCCCAGGGAAGACGAGTGGCTAATCCCGGGTCGTATGTGCTTTCACCAGCACTTTTTCTGGCTGTTGCGCAAGGTGATGGCTTGGTGGATCGAGCTGTTAAAGAGCCCGGTGCACGCGAAAAGTTAGGTGGTGGACTTGTGGGGGTGATGACGGAGGTCATCGAATGGGGTGTATCTAAAGGTGCGAGCGATATCCATCTAAACGTACAAAGACTGCGTTCTGAGTCGAGTATTTGGTTCACGATTGCAGGGCGCTACGTTTGCCCTGAGCGTTACGCGTATATTCCGACCGCTACGATGCTGGATATGCTTGCAGTGACCTGGATGGAAGTTCAAGGTGGGAACGGCGCGGTATTCGATCCGTCCGCGGAGCAAGAGGGGAGGTTCACGCGACAATGTTTTGGCCGGCGCTATGTAATCCGTTGGGCTTCTTTGGCGACAGACGCTGGCCCATCTGTGTGTCTGCGTTTATTACCACTGGATACCGAATGCTTGCCGCCGACATTGTCCGAGCTTGGGTATTTGCCGTCTCAAGTGAATGCATTCGAAGAGGCGCGGATGCGTCAGGGGGGCGCAATCATTCTCGCGGGCGTGGTCGGGTCAGGGAAGTCCACAACGATCGCATCGCTTTTACGGTCGATACCAAGCGATCGCAAATTAATCACTCTTGAGGATCCCGCCGAATTTGCAATACCCAACGCTTTACAGAACTCTTTGACGCGCGGTGCGAATGTCGATGATTTGACGATATTCGACCGCAAGCTAAAAGCTATCAAGCGTTCGGCAATGAACGATTTACTCATCGGTGAAATTCGAGATCAGGCCGCTGGACGTGCGTTCGTGGATTTGGCGGCTACGGGGGTCAGTCTGTATACCACTGTTCATGCCGGCTCAGCCTTGCTCATCCCCGATCGGCTTTGCTCTAGTTTCATTGGTATTCCAAGAGATTTTTTGATGGCGCCCGGTGTATTGAAATTGCTTGTATATCAAGTTCTCTCGCGAAAACTGTGTTCACATTGCTCACTCGACCTCCGGCAGTTTCTCAGCTCGAGTGCCCCACATTGTGCGCGATCCATTAGCCGTACGCCAAGATGGTGGCATGAATGGAGCGCTACGATTGAAAAAAGTTTTGGTATTTCGAGTTTGGCTCTTCGGTTTCGTCACGTCGCTGGATGCAGGAAATGTGAAACTGATATTCCACTCATGTCTGGCACCATGGGACGAACCGCTGTGGCTGAAATGCTTTCATCCACCCATGATGCAGAGCTTTTCTCTTTGCTGGGGCAGGCTGACCGCACGAATATAGAGAATTGGGTTGCGACCAGAGCCAGAAAACCTCACGTTGATCCTGATATGCGAGGTAAGTCAGCACTTGATTGCGCGTTATACAAAATGAGCATCGGTCAAATCGATCCGCGCGAAGTTGAGACAAATTTTGGTCCGTTCTTACAATAACGAGGTGCTCGGTATCCGCATGAGCAGTACATCAGGATCAGTCGTTCGTCGCTTCATCAAGGATGTCGTTCAAGCCTATTGTCATGGATATTTGGCGTGGCGCTTTCGGGCACAACGGGGGGACTATTACTTATACCTGGCTGATTTGATAGATGGCACCGGCGGAGCCAAAAATTTGTTCACAATCTTTCAGGACGATGCGAGTCGAAGGCACACTGGAAATTGCCGTCGAGCCCTGAGCCAAATTTGGCTTGAGCGTTACCCCCAGGCTGGTGGCGACTTGTTCGCGACATGGTTCGGTTCATTTCCGCTCGAGGACTTAATCGCCATACAAAACGCTCAAAATAAGGGGGCGGAAACGCTAGTGGCGACCTTTCGGAAATTGGCTGGAATGTGTCAGCTATTAGACAGCGCTAAGGCAACATTTACACAAACGGCGTTTGTCGGAGTGGCGGCGATATTCGTGGCTTTGGTGGCCGTGATGTCCATTCCACTGTATACCGTAGACCACCTTACCCGAGTCTTTTCCGCAGTTCCGACGGAATTATTCGGATCGTGGACTCAAGCATTAATTTCATTCTCTGCCTTTTTGCGAAATGCTTGGCATTTCGTTTTGATGTTTTCGCTACTAATAGGATTCTCTTTGTTGTGGTCCTTGCCAAATTGGACCGGGAGTCGACGAGAGTGGGTCAATAGTTTCGGAATTTGGCTCTTCTATCGACGCGTACAAAGCATCCGATTTTTATCGCTTCTTGGTGTGATTCTTAACCGACAAGGTAATGCTGGCACGCGACTACGGCACGCTCTCTTGCTTCAAGCAATGCATGCCAAGCCCTGGATTGGTTCGCATTTGCAGCGCATGATTCAGCGTATCGATCAGGGCGCCTCGGTGACTGATGCACTGGATTCAGGGCTCATCGATCCAGACATCTGGTGGTACTTCGTCGACATGGTGTGCACACTTGGTCTAGATAGTGCTCTCGAGCGTACTTGCGAGCGCCTTGAATCTAATAGTTTGTATAGCGTACGCAAACAAGCCATTTTTTTGCGCTGGAGCTTGTTGGTCACCGCTTTGTCAGTCGTACTAGGCGTCTTGCTGTGGCATTTCAGAGTATTCGATGAGCTTCGACATGCACTGAGTATTCACTACGCGCATTGATAACAATTATCTTCTTTGTAGGGGGGCTCGTATGGCTCAAGTATTTCAATCTATTGGAAGGCGCTCATGCACGGTACATCTGCATGCGAAACAGAAAGGGTTTTCGCTTATCGAGATCTCAATTGTGACAACCATCATCATGCTGATTGCAATATTGGGAATCCCAGCAATTCAGTCCTATGTGATTGAGAGCAAAGTGCCGCGTGTTGCTGAGGAATTGCAGCGGTTTGTAGCAAGAATGAAGGCCACGACGCAAGGATTTGGTGTCACGCCATATTCGGGGATCGATACTGGCGTACTCGCTAATGCCTTGCGTACGTCGAGTGTGGTGCTTGTCAGCGGAATGGGGGCAAGTGCTCGTGTCATCCATGGGCTGGGGGCAGGAGGATCTGGTAAGGGCGGTATTCATCTCGAGCCGTATGCTATGCCGGGAGCGCAGTTGGGTACGGCTTTCGCCTTGACGTTACGGGACGTTAATCAGGCTGCGTGCCCTGGCTTGGCTGCAATTCTTCAACGTATTGCAGAGTATGTGACCATTGCCGGTACGAACGGACCAGTGGTTGTGAAGAACTCAATGACCGAACCCATAATGCCGTACAACCCGATACTCGCAGATGCGCAGTGTGCAGGGGGGGATGTCAATGTGTTTACTTTTGTGGTGCGGTAGGGGTTCGTGAAATAGTGTCATTGACCGTCGATGTGAGAGTTCATTCAAACCAAAGTGGCTTTAGCTTCATCGAGTTGATTGTTGTCATCGCAATTACCTCTTTGATTGGAACCTGGGCAGCGTCGAGTTGGATGCAACAGGCGGAGGACACAGCGACTCGCGCTACCGGTGCGTGGATGCTCACGATTAAGCAAGCGTTGGATCAAATGCTGCATCGGCAGGCAGATGTCTTGGTGGGGATCGTCGAGCGAGGTGAACGCGGCCCTCAATATCGCGATGTTTGGCGGCCGACGGTTGAAGAATTGATATCCGCGGGACATTTGCCGCGTGCCTTTCCTCTCAAGCCACCTCTTGCTTATTCTGTGTGGATGCGGATCGATCGGCCCGAGGGTGATTGTTTTCGCCTCGGCTGCAAAATCGTCGGCACTGTATTTGCAGTTCCGGCGCCGAAAGATCATCACGATGCGGAGCAAGTAAACCGGGTGGGGCTTCTGCTCAGCACGATTGGTGGGTATGCCGCGGCGGTTACTTCTCTCTCAGGTCCTAGGATAAAGGGGGCGATCATTGATGCCCAGAATCCACCATATCCGGATATGTCTGTATTGCCGCTGGGGTCGATTTTGCTGCGTAGTGTTTATGACTCATCGAAATACGCCGTATTTTTGCGGCAGGATGATCTGCGCGATGCCAAGCTTAAAGGAAACCTAAGTGTCGGCAAGGATTTGCAAGTAGCTGGGGCTTCGAGAGTGACGGGTAGGGTGTCCGCTGGTGAATACCTGCAGGTTGGGTCCTCAGCGATGTTCGACACGCCATGCGAGGGGGAGGGGCTTATTGCCCGTGCTAGTGATATGGGATTGTTGGTTTGCCAGCAGGGAAGATGGCGACGGGCCGATCGAGGCAACGGAGGTGGCTACCTCGAGCTCTCGGGCTTTCCTTGTTTCGAAAACGACGACTGGATTGTTCCTAAGCGCAACCCTAAAACGGGCGATTGCACATGTCCGCCGGGATATGCACCATTTTTAGTTTCGGTTTGGAAGCATCCTGTGATGTCTTCGCACGAGTACAGTGCTTTCCTCTGCTTTTGATCCTGGCCTGCTGCCAAAAGTCCGGCGCCATAGGCGGGCCGTACCCGTATAATCGACGCTCCATTCGCTTGTCCGATCGAGCGGTGCTCGGTGCCCCGATAACCGGGTCCTAACAACTTTGATGCTGCACGCTGAAAATCGCACGATGAAAACGTCTGAAATCCGTCAAAAATTTCTGCAATTTTTCCAATCTAAAGGGCACACGATTGTTCCCTCGTCGTCACTCGTTCCGGGTAATGATCCGACACTGCTGTTCACCAATTCGGGGATGGTGCAGTTCAAGGATGTGTTTACTGGTAAGGATACCCGGGCTTACACGCGTGCGACATCCTCTCAGCGAAGTGTTCGAGCAGGTGGAAAGCACAACGACCTTGAGAACGTTGGTTACACCGCGCGCCACCATACATTCTTTGAGATGCTCGGTAACTTCAGCTTTGGCGATTATTTCAAACGGGATGCGATTGCGTTTGCATGGGAAATGCTGACAAAGGTATATGGTCTTCCAGCCGAGAAGCTTTGGGTCACCGTTTACCAAGAGGACGATGAGGCGTATGCCATTTGGGAAAAGGAAATTGGCGTACCCCGCGAGCGCATTGTGCGGATTGGTGACAACAAAGGTGCTCGTTATGCTTCGGACAACTTTTGGCAAATGGCAGACACTGGACCTTGCGGTCCATGCACAGAAATATTTTTTGATCACGGTCCTGAAATTTGGGGAGGTCCTCCAGGCTCACCCGAGGAAGATGGCGATCGATACATCGAGATCTGGAATTTGGTTTTCATGCAGTTCGAGCGCGACGCATCCGGCAAGATGACTCCTTTGCCTAAGCCTTGTGTTGACACTGGAATGGGGCTTGAGCGTATCGCAGCCGTGCTTCAGCATGTTCACTCAAATTATGAGATCGACCTATTCGCAGCTCTCATTGCCGGCGCTGCGCGGGAGACTGGTTGTAAGGACCTAGCGGACAATTCGCTCAAAGTCATCGCTGACCATATTCGAGCATGCAGTTTTCTAATCGTCGATGGGGTGATTCCTAGTAATGAAGGTCGGGGCTATGTGTTGCGTCGCATCGTGCGTCGAGCGCTTCGCCATGGATACAAGCTCGGGCAAACCAAACCGTTTTTCTATCGGTTGGTTCCTGATCTTGTTAAGCAAATGGGTGACGCTTATCCGGAGCTCGCAAAAAATGCTGCACGCGTTGAACAAGTCCTGCGGCAAGAGGAGGAGAGGTTCGGTGAGACGCTAGAGCATGGAATGAAAATTCTCGACACGGCGCTTGCCGCCTTGCCGGCACCAGCGAAAGGGCAAGTGGCTACGCTTGACGGTAATACGCTGTTTACCTTGTACGACACTTACGGGTTCCCAGTTGATTTGACCGCCGATATTTGTCGCGAACGTGGTGTAGAAGTTGATCAAGCGGGATTTGATGTCGCAATGGACCGACAGCGAGATCAGGCTCGTGCAGCCGGAAAATTTAAAATGGCCGAAGGCCTGGTTTATTCAGGTGCTCAGACGGTATTTGAGGGCTATGACCATCTCGAGCGGAACGCGAAAGTACTTGCCTTGTATGTCGAGGGTACGCAGGTGCAGCGAGTGACGGCCGGTCAAGATGCCATTGTTGTGCTCGACTCCACGCCATTCTATGCAGAGTCAGGCGGACAGGTAGGAGATGTAGGCGTGTTGTCTGCGGGAGGTACCACATTTGATGTCCTGGACACTCAAAAAATTCAACCTGGTGTGTTTGGACATCATGGTCGCTTGCAACATGGCGAGCTGACCGTAGGGATGGCTTTGGTGGCTAAGGTTGACGCGCAACAGCGTGCTCGCACGATACGTAATCACTCGGCGACGCATTTGATGCACAAAGCCTTGAGGGAAGTGTTAGGCGGGCATGTGCAGCAGCGGGGATCACTAGTTGACGGCGACAAGACGCGTTTCGACTTTGCGCATGATGCACCGATGTCCGACTCCGATATTGAGCGCGTAGAGCAAATCGTTAACGCTGAAATTTTGGCGAATCAGGCGGCCAATGCCCAAGTCATGAGCTATGACGAGGCGGTCAAGGGCGGTGCGATGGCCTTGTTCGGCGAAAAATATGGCGACACAGTTCGAGTCCTGGACATTGGATTTTCACGCGAGTTATGTGGCGGTACGCACGTAAGTCGTACCGGCGACATTGGTTTGTTCAAGATTGTTTCTGAGGGGGGAGTCGCCGCCGGAGTTCGTCGTGTCGAGGCGGTCACCGGTGCAAACGCGCTCGCTTGGGTGCAGGCGCTTAATGCGACAGCGCAACGCGCTGCCGCTGCACTCAAGACACAGCCAGCCGAGCTTCCAGAGCGGATCGCTCTTTTGCAGGATCAATTGAAAGCCGTTGAAAAAGATCTTGATCAAGCCCGAGCGAAACTTGCCTCGAGCGCCGGTAATGCCCTCAGCGATCAGGCGGTTGCATTGCCCGGAGGTGTGAAGTTACTTGTCACTGCCGTCCAAGGTATCGATCCCAAAGATTTGCGCAGCATGGTCGATCAGTTAAAAGATAAGTTGAAGTCGGCCGTGGTGTTGCTGGCTGCCACGTCGGCCGATGGGAAAATCAGCGTCGTTGCAGGTGTGACAGCGGATTGGTCCGGAAAGATTAAGGCAGGCGAGCTGGTCGGCTTTGTGGCAGGACAGATAGGTGGAAAAGGTGGCGGTCGTCCGGATATGGCCATGGGCGGTGGTACGGACGCTCAAGCCTTGCCCGGTGCCTTAGCAGGTGTGAAGGATTGGGTCGAGGCGAAGCTGTAAGCTGCGACGGGGGTTAAATATGACTGAGCCGGTATCAGGTCCAGTGCCGACCGAGGTGCATCAAATTGTGGATGCGACAGGTCTTGCCTGTCCCTTGCCGATATTGCGTGCAAAAAAAGCGCTCGCCACACTTGTTGCGGGCGAGGTCTTGCAGGTGATTACCACCGACCGTGGGGCTGTTCGCGATTTCCAGGCTTTTTGTCGTCAGACTGGCAATGAATTGCTCGTTCAGCAAGACGGGGGAGAGAGCGTCACCCATTACTTGCGTCGCAAGCTCAAATAAATAGTCGTTGCCTGACATTTCTGCGGCTTTAGTGCTATACTTTTAGGCTTATCTCAGTTTTGTGACTGAGCACTTTTATTGAACATTTTCAAGGGATTACGTATGGTGGTGATTCGCCTAGCCCGTGGCGGCTCCAAGAAACGTCCTTTTTACAACCTCGTTGCGACCGATTCCCGTGATCGCCGCGATGGTCGTTTCATTGAGCGCGTTGGGTTTTATAACCCCGTTGCCAATGCAAACGAAGAGCGTCTGCGTATTGCGTTGGATCGCGTACAACACTGGACTGGCGTTGGCGCACAATTGTCGCCAGCCGTTGCTCGTTTGGTTAAAGACTTTTCGGCCAAAGTCGCTACTGCGGCTTAATTGACTCGGCCTGCTCGTCATGGCTGATACTGGCGCAAAAATAGCGCCGACTGACCTAGTTGAACTAGGTCGTATTGTTTCAGCTTACGGAGTACGCGGCTGGGTAAAAGCCCAGCCGCATTCTTTGCAAAGTACGGTATTGCGCGCAGCCCCGATTTGGTGGCTATGTCCCTCATTGTCTCCGCTGGACGCACAGACTGGGTCAGCGGTGGCCGCTCAACCCACACAGAGGTTGCTTTCGCGTTGCGTTGCGCACGCGGTCAAACAATGTCGCCCGCAGGGCTCGACTGTCGTGGCCGAGCTCGAAGGTGTGCCAGACCGAGATGTCGCTGAGTCCATGCGCGGCTACACCATCTATGTCTCTCGACAGTATTTTCCACAAGCGAAGCCTGATGAATATTATTGGGTCGATCTCATCGGCTGCCAAGTATTTGGCGGTGGTAATCGACTGGGTATTGTGCGAGAGGTGCTAGATAACGGAGCGCACGCAATTTTGCGCGTCGAGCGCCTCGTTGTAACGCCTGAAGCATCGATAGATCCCGATGCGCGCGCCGAACCTCTGCTGGATGCCAAAGGTCGCCCGCAAGAGGTGCTCGTTCCCTTTGTCGGCGCCCACGTACAGACTGTTGATATTAGTAAACGTCGTATCGAATCTGACTGGCCGTTCGACCTTTAACTTCGAAGCGCTGCATATGCGAATTGACGCGATTACCTTGTTTCCAGAAATGTTTGGTGTTGTGCGCGACGCCGGCATTACGGGGCGCGCCCATAAACAGGGGCTTTGGTCACTTCAAACATGGAATCCGCGCGATTACGCGCAAGACATCCATCGAACGGTGGATGATCGGCCGTACGGTGGCGGTCCCGGTATGGTCATGATGATTGAGCCGCTACGAAAAAGTGTGCAGGCCGTTCGCCAGAGTCGAACTCAACAGGATGAGTCGGCTGTGCAGGCGCCTGTGATCTTATTGTCTCCCGCTGGAGAAAAGTTTACGCAACGGCATGCCGCTCATTTGGCTGAAACAGATGGTGCGATCTTTGTCTGTGGGCGGTACGAAGGCATTGACCAGCGCTTCATCAACAATACTGTCGATGCGCAATGGTCACTCGGAGATTTTGTCTTGTCTGGTGGCGAAATCGCCGCGCTCGCGATGATTGATGCCGCGGTACGCCTGCTTCCAGGCGCGTTAAATCATGACGATTCATCGGTTCAGGACTCGTTTCAAGATTCGCTCTCGGGATTGCTCGATAGCCCCCATTACACCCGACCAGAACTATTTGAGGGGGAGTCGGTACCCTCTGCTCTGATGTCTGGAAACCATGCGTTAATCGCACGATGGCGACGTGAGCAGTCTCTCAGGCTCACACTCGAAAAGCGTCCCGATTTAATCACTCAGGCTCGCGCACGCGGATTACTCAGCGCAGCCGACGAAAAATTTCTGGTTGCACTGAGTAGATCCTAACGCAGCAGGACTCTGGTTGTTATGACAGACGAGCCCGTTGACTTTTAACTTGTGCGAGCGTTTCACCGAATTGAGCAACCCGCTGCTTTTCTTGTTCAACGACGGCTGCTGGTGCGCGCGCGACAAATGATTCGTTGGTGAGTTTGCCTTGAGCCTTTGCGATTTCACCTTCAAGACGAGCAATTTCTTTATCCAGACGAATTTTTTCCGCCGCGACATCGATCTCGACTTTGAGCATGAGGCGCGTGTTGCTGAGAACCTGCACCGGAGCGCCGTCATCAGGGAGCGCTGCCACGACCTGAACCGCAGAGAGTTTTGCTAGGGCGGCGAGGTAGGGTGCATGCTGCTCTAGTTGCTCTTTTGGTCCCTCGGCAATGAGTGGTACACGTGCCGCAGGAGAGAGGTTCATTTCTCCGCGCAGAGCACGAACGGCCTCAACTTGCGCTTTTAACGCGTTAAGTTGCTGCATTGCGGCCTCGTCAATAGTGCTTGCGTCACCAATAGGAAACGGTTGTACCGAGACGCTCGAGATCTCGTTAATAGAGCGTCGCCCAGCGACCACAGAGACTTTTTGCCAAAGTTCTTCGGTGATGAATGGCATGATTGGATGAAGTAGTCGCAAGACTGTCTCTAGGACCTCGATCAGAGTCCGACGAGTGGCGCGCTGTTGCTCGGCATCACCGAGTTGGATTTGAACTTTCGCTAATTCCAGGTACCAGTCGCAGTACTCATCCCAAACAAAGTGATACAGCGCATTGGCAATGTTATCGAAGCGGTAGTCAGAAAAACCTTTTGCAACATCCAGTTCAAGTTGTTGTAGTTGACCAAGAATCCATTTATCGACAAAGGTCTGTGCGCTTGTGGGCGCGGCCGACAAATCTTGGCCTTCGGTGTTCATCAGAACAAAACGCGTTGCATTCCACAGCTTGTTGCAAAAGTTTCGATAGCCCTCGCAGCGTTTCAGATCGAAATTGATGTTTCGACCCAGAGTGGCATAAGCCGCCATGGTGAAACGTAACGCATCAGCGCCAAAGGCTGGGATTCCCTCTGGGAATTGCTTGCGTGTTGCTTTCTCGATCGAGCCAGCTTGCTTTGGATTCATCAGACCAAACGTGCGCTTGGCTACCAGACTCTCGAGATCCACGCCATCGATGAGATCAACGGGGTCCAGCGTATTCCCCTTAGATTTACTCATCTTTTGGCCCTCGGCATCTCGAATGAGGCCGTGAACATACACATGCTTGAACGGAACTTGACCAGTCAGGTGGGTGGTCATCATGACCATGCGCGCAACCCAAAAGAAAATGATGTCAAAGCCCGTGACTAACACACTGGATGGCAAGTAGCGTTTGTAGTCTGAGGTTTCTTGCGGCCAACCAAGAGTGGTGAAGGGAACAAGCGCAGAGGAGAACCATGTATCTAGTACGTCTGGATCGCGAGTGAGCGTAGCGGTGATGCCCGCCGCACGTGCTTGGTCATTTGCCTCTTTTTCTGTGTGTGCAACGAAGACTTGTCCATCTGGTGCGTACCAGGCAGGAATTTGATGTCCCCACCACAATTGACGAGAAATGCACCAGTCTTGAATATTCTCAAGCCATTGGTTGTAAGTAGTGGTCCAGTTTTGCGGATAGAACTGGATGTCGCCCCTCGCGACGACATCCAGCGCAACTTCGGTGATGCTCTTGCCGGGGTGCAGCGTGTCGGCGGGCGCAGGTTTGCTCATGGCGACAAACCATTGGTCGGTCAACATCGGCTCGAGTACCGCGCCAGTTCTGTCGCCGCGTGGTTGCATCATTTTGTGCGCATCTACTTTGACGAGATAGCCTTGTTGCTCCAGCTCCGCGACGACCGCCTTCCGTGCATCGAATCGATCCATACCTCTAAATTGGACTGGTCCCTGGTCGTTGATGCGTGCATCCAAGGTGAAAATGACAATGAGCGGCAAGTTATGGCGTTGGGCGCACGCATAATCGTTGAAGTCGTGCGCTCCGGTAATTTTTACGCAGCCCGTTCCAAAGTCTCGGTCTACGAAATCATCAGCGATGATCGGAATCTGTCGGTCGCACAGGGGTAGGTCTACCATTTTGCCGATCAGATGCTGGTAGCGTGCGTCTTCAGGGTGAACACACAATGCACCGTCAGCGAGCATTGTTTCAGGTCGCGTCGTTGCGATCGTCATTCCTGTGATCGACTCCGATGTTCCGTCCGCATGGGTGATCGTTTGGGGGCCGTCAACGAAAGGGTAGCGAATGTGCCACAAATGCCCATCGGTCTCGACAGATTGCACTTCTAAGTCCGAAACGGCCGTCAGTAGTTTGGGATCCCAATTAACCAGCCTTTTTCCTCGGTAAATCAGGCCTTGTTTGTAGAGACGGACAAACGTTTCGACCACACCAGCCGACATTTGTTTGTCCATCGTGAAGTACTCACGGGGCCAATCGGCGGAGGCACCTAAGCGTCGAACTTGGCTGGTGATTGTGTTGCCCGAGAGCTCTTTCCATTCCCAGACCTTTTCGATGAATTTCTCTCGTCCAAGATCGTGACGTGATGTTTTTTGTCCATCTAGTTGCCGCTCGACTACGATCTGCGTGGCGATTCCAGCGTGATCGGTACCGGGTACAAACACAGTGTCATGGCCTCGCATCCTGTGGTATCGAATGAGGCCATCCATGATTGTCTGGTTGAAGGCGTGTCCCATGTGCAGGGTGCCCGTGACGTTCGGCGGTGGAAATTGAATCGCGTACGGGGCGCCGGCTGCCTCACCCTTGGCGTGCGTGCCAGCCGCGAAATAGCCTCTTTTCTCCCATTCGGTATACCAACGGGCCTCAAGATCCGCCGGTTCAAAGCTCTTGGAAAGGTCTCCGTCGGAAAGGGTATTCGGCTGATTCATCAAGTTATCCACAAAATTAGGGTGACGCAGGGGCGAGCAGGGAACGCGACCCGACAAGCCTAGCCAGATTCTGGCAAAAACCCCGCTATTTTAGGGCGTTGTGCGAATTAGTGGCGTGCTAAACTCGCGGGTTACGGTGGGCACAAGCAAAGTCCCTGTTTTTATTGAGAATTATTGGAGTTTTACATGTCTGTTGAACGTACCCTATCGATTATCAAGCCTGACGCGGTTGCAAAGAACGTTGTCGGTCAAATTGTTGCCCGTTTTGAAGCCGCCGGCCTTAAAGTTATCGCAGCACGTATGCTTCAGTTGTCGCGCGCTGATGCTGAACGTTTCTACGCTGTCCACAGTGCTCGTCCATTTTTCAAGGACTTGGTCGACTTCATGATCTCTGGCCCAGTATTTGTCCAGGCTCTCGAAGGCGAGAACGCCATTCAAAAGAACCGCGACCTAATGGGTGCGACAGACCCAAAGAAAGCTGAAAAAGGCACCATCCGTGCTGATTTCGCAGACAGCATCGATGCAAACGCTGTACACGGTTCGGATGCGCCTGAAACCGCTCGCGTCGAAATCGCATTCTTTTTCCCTGAAATTAATATCCACAGCCGTTGATCCGGCTGCTTGGCTCGTGGCTTACCCTGCATGCACCCGGAACCGATCAATCTGCTTGGGCTCGACGCTTCGGCACTGACCCAACTAGTCGGGCAGTGGGGGGGTAAGCCGTTTCGTGCCCGTCAATTACAAAAATGGGTGCACCAGCGCGGGGCAAGCGACTTCGAGCTGATGACTGATTTGGCGCGCGACTTTCGCGCCCAGTTGTCCGAAGTTTGTGTGGTCGAGGCTCCCAAAGTACTGACGCAACATCGTTCTGCAGACGGCACACGTAAGTGGCTGTTTGATGTGGGCCAAGGTAATGCGATCGAGTCTGTGTTCATCCCTGAAGATGATCGGGGTACTTTGTGTATCTCAAGCCAGGCTGGATGCAACGTCGCCTGCACCTTCTGCTCAACTGGACATCAAGGCTTTAACCGCAACCTAACCTCGGCAGAAATTATTGGTCAGTTGTGGTGGGCTCGACATGAGTTGATGCAAGACACCGCCTCGGCACGGATTGGTACACAAGACGGGTCAGACGACGCACGCTTAATTAGTAATGTGGTCATGATGGGAATGGGCGAGCCATTGCTCAACTACGAACCGGTCCTCACGGCATTACGTATGATGCTCGACGATAACGCCTACGGACTATCGCGACGACGCGTGACTGTCTCCACCTCTGGTGTAGTACCAATGATGGATCGCTTGGCGCAGGATTGCCCAGTTGCGTTGGCGGTATCGCTTCACGCACCGAACGATGCGTTGCGCGACAAGCTTGTTCCGTTGAATAAAAAATATCCTATCGACCAACTATTAACCGCATGTGGGCGCTATCTAGAATTCGCACCTCGCGATTTCATTACGTTTGAGTACGTGATGTTGGATGGCGTGAATGATTTAGATCAACATGTACAAGAACTGATACAGATCGCCCGCCGTATTCACTGCAAATTTAATTTAATCCCATTTAATCCTTTCCCCGGCTCTGGTTTGCAGCGCTCGTCGAGCCAGCGCATCCGAGATTTCTCTCAACAGCTCTTGGATGCTGGGATCGTCACAACGATTCGCAAAACGCGCGGCGACGATATCGATGCGGCCTGCGGACAGCTAGCTGGAGAGGTGAAAGATCGCACCAAATTGAGCGAAAGAATGGCGCAACAGAAGATGATTGCCATCAAGGAGAACCGTGCATGAGTGCCGAGGATTCCCCGAATTTAAGTCGTGCGCAGGTGCCGGTCCCATCAGTGGTAAGTGGGTTGCGGGCTATTAGAGTATCAAAGGGGCTCTCGCTTGAGGATGTGGCCGCGCGATTGAAATTTCCGGCGCGCAACATCGAGGCGCTTGAGGCAGAGCGATTCGAGGACTTGCCCCGAGGGCTCGGGTTAAAGAGTCTGATAAAAAACTACGCAAAGCTGATGGATATCGACTCCAAGCCGCTTGAAGACGCGTTGGGGTCTTACATTGGGCAAGTTGAGGGGGGCATTGCGAATCACACATCAATACGGGCACTCGACAATGAAACAGTGGCGCCTCTGCGGCCACTGTTTGCTTGGTTTTGGTGGGCGTTAATTACTGTTGTTGTACTGATTGCGGCAGCAGTAGCGCTCAGCCATGACATTTTGCCAACGACTTGGTTGCCATCATGGTTAGAGAGGTGGTTCAAATGAATGCGTCTAATGTAGATACTGAGCCAGGCGTGGTCAGACGCCACCCCACGCGAACAGTTGCTGTGTCTTGGGGCAGTACGCACACGCTCATCGGAGGCCAGGCGCCGGTGTTGGTTCAATCAATGACGAACACCGATACGGCGGATGCTATTGCGACGGCTATCCAAGTGAAGGAACTTGCCTTGGCCGGTTCCGAGATTGTTCGGATTACGGTGAATACGCCGGAGGCAGCAAAAGAAGTGCCTGCAATTCGCGAGCAGCTCGATCGCATGGGAATATCTGTGCCGTTGGTGGGTGATTTCCATTACAACGGACATAAGTTGCTGACACAATTTCCTGAGTGTGCACAGGCATTATCGAAGTACCGGATTAATCCTGGGAACATGGGAGGAGGTAAGCGCCGCGATGACAACTTTGCACAGATGATTGAGGTTGCGTGTCGTCATCAAAAGCCCGTTCGTATTGGTGTCAACTGGGGTAGTTTGGATCACGAATTGCTCGCGAGAATGATGGATGAGAACAGCAAGCTCAGTCAGCCCCGAACGGCGCAAGCCGTGATGCGGGATGCGCTGGTGGTATCAGCTATCTCGAACGCGCAGCGCGCTGAAGAGCTTGGCTTGTCGGGCGATGCGATCGTTTTGTCCTGCAAAGTCAGCCATGTGCAGGACTTGATTGCCGTGTACCGAGATCTTGCCTCTCGCTGTGACTATCCTTTGCATTTGGGCTTGACTGAGGCAGGGATGGGTAGCAAGGGGATTGTGGCATCCACGGCGGCGCTAAGCGTACTACTGCAAGAAGGGATTGGCGACACGATTCGTATTTCCCTCACGCCTGAGCCTGGTGGTGATCGTACGCGCGAGGTCATTGTTGGGCAGGAAATTCTGCAGACAATGGGACTGAGAGCGTTTACTCCCATGGTTGTGGCATGCCCGGGATGTGGGCGCACCAGCAGTACTGTGTTTCAGGAATTAGCGGATCGTATTCAAACCTATCTTCGCGAACAGATGCCGATCTGGAAAACTAAGTATCCCGGCGTGGAATCTATGAATGTCGCGGTTATGGGCTGTGTGGTCAACGGGCCGGGTGAGAGCCGTCATGCTGATATCGGGATTAGTTTGCCGGGCACCGGCGAGGTTCCGGCTGCTCCGGTCTTTGTCGATGGCGAACGCACCGTCACGCTGAAAGGCGATCACATTGCGGAAGAGTTTCAAGTGATTGTTCAAGAATATGTGGCGCGTCGCTATGGCACGCCGCGGGTATCGACAAGTACTAACTGAATTTATTTATGACACAAGCGTTCGCAAAAGTTACGGCTATTCGTGGCATGAATGATGCACTGCCTGGGGCGAGTGCCCGATGGGAGATGCTTGAGGAATACGTGCGTGCTTGGATGCGTGCCTATGGTTATCGCAATATGCGTACGCCTATTCTCGAACATACGCGTTTGTTCACACGTGGAATCGGTGAAGTGACGGATATCGTCGAGAAAGAGATGTACAGCTTTACCGATGCCCTTAACGGTGAGTCTCTGACGATGCGTCCAGAGTTCACGGCCGGTATGGTTCGTGCGACTATCGAGCACAATCTGATCTATGACCGTCCCCAGCGCGTCTACGCGATGGGACCTGTGTTCAGGCACGAGCGTCCCCAACGAGGGCGTTACCGTCAATTTCATCAAATTGACGTCGAGGCCTTAGGCTTGGCCGGACCAGATATTGACGCCGAGATGATCGTCATGGTGGCGCGCTTGTGGTCGCTACTTGGCATTAAAGATGTCACGCTAGAGTTGAACTCCCTAGGTCAGTCGGACGAGCGTGCGGCACATCGTGCTGCATTAATTCAGCATTTAGAAGCGCACAAAGCTGTACTGGATGAAGACGGTTTGCGTCGTATGTACACAAACCCATTGCGTGTCTTGGATACGAAGAACCCTGCGATGCAAGCGATGGCGGACTCGGCCCCCAAGCTCTTTGACTTCCTTGGTGAGCAGTCCCGCGCCCACTTCGATGGCGTTTGCGCACGGCTGCAAGATGCGGGGATTGCGTACCGCGTTAATCCACGAATGGTCCGAGGGCTTGATTATTACAACCTGACTGTTTTTGAGTGGGTGACTGACAAGCTCGGTGCCCAAGCGACGGTTTGTGGTGGTGGTCGATACGACGGATTAATCGAGCTTGTGGGTGGTAAACCCGCTCCTGCCGTTGGTTTCGCGATCGGAATGGAGCGTTTGCTCGATTTATGGGGCCAGTACCAACCTGAGGCTCCCCAAAATGAATGCGAGGTTTACTTCGTTCACCAGGGGGACGCTGCACAGCGCCGGGCAGCGCTATTAGCGGAATGTCTGCGGGATGTCGGCATCTCAACGATTGTTCATGCCGGTGCTGCAAGCTTTAAATCGCAGTTCAAGCGAGCGGATACGAGTGGTGCGACGATTGCGGTTATTCTTGGGGATGACGAGTTGGCTGTAGGGGTGGCATCGGTCAAGATGTTGCGTGGTCAGGCAGCTAGCGAGCCCACAGGGCAGCAGCAGGTGTCACTGAATGATTTGGTAGCTTTTTTGAAAGAGAAGGTTAAATAAGAATGGCTTACGATCTTGACGAACAAGAACAACTAGACCAGCTCAAGGCCTGGTGGAATAAGTACGGCACACTGATTGTGACGTTGCTCGTCATTGCGACCGCAGTGGCTGGAAGTTGGCGCGGCTGGCAGTGGTACGAGGGTAACCAGGCTGTTCAAGCGCGAGGCTATTTCGAAGCGCTAGAGGAGGCCGGTCGTCAAAAGGGTGATGAGTCGGTGGCTCGAATTAATGCGGCGATGCAGACGCTTCGCGCCGATTATTCAGGTACAGATTACGCTGCGCGCGGGGCGCTTGTGGCGGCCTCAGCCTTGGCTGAACGCAATGATTTAGTCGGCGCGGGCGCCCAGCTTGAGTGGCTGATCAAGTCCAAGCATGCAGCCTTAGTCCCGGTGGCGAAGTTACGGTTGGCTGGATTGCTCTACGAGCAAAAAGAATTTGATGCTGCACTTGCTCAATTAAAGGATCCGTCAGCACCTTTCGCTGGGCTGTACGCGGATCGGCGCGGCGACATCCTTGCTGCGCAAGGAAAAAGTGCTGAGGCACGGAGTGCTTGGAACCAAGCCATTGAATTGCTAGGTGCCATCAACCCACTTACACCCGTCGTCAAGCTCAAATTAGATGCCCTCGGAGCCTAATATGAATTTCTCGTCCATGAGCCGTTTACTTCGCGTGGCTGGGCTTGCGTGTCTCGTCGCAGCACTAGCTGGGTGTGCACTGATTACTGGCGATGATGGACGATACAAACCAACGCCATTAACAACATATCCTGCCGGCCTGTCGGCACAAGTTGGTTGGAAAGTACAAATTGGCAGTGGCTCGGGGATTGGCTTTGCGCCCGCTGTCGTGGGTGCTGCGGTTTACGGTGCTGCTGGTAATGGCGTAGTCGGGAAATACGACCTCAGTACTGGTAATGCATTATGGACTGCCAAGCTTGAGCAGCGGTTAACCGCGGGCGTTGGTAGCGATGGAAAAACGACAGCTGTTGTTGCAAGAGACGGAACGGTTATTGCACTTGACGATACCGGCGCGGTCAAGTGGCGTGCCAAAGCAACGAGTGACGTGTCTGTGCCACCTGTTGTTGGTTACGGTGTGGTTGTCGTTCGAAGCGGCGATTATCGTATTCAAGCTTTCAATGCTGAGACCGGTGATCGTATCTGGAACGTTCAACGACCTGGTCCTGCGCTAGCGCTTCGCGCGCCTGCGCGCATCGCACTCTTTGATGGATTGATCATCACCGGCATTCCCGGCGGAAAACTTATTGCGATCAATGCAGTATCGGGTGATGTGCAGTGGGAGGGCATTGTGGCCGCTCCCAAAGGTGCCAGCGACTTGGAGCGCGTAAACGACGTAGTTGGTTTGCCCGTTTTGGCTCCGCCTCTCTTGTGTGCGGTTGCTTTTCAAGGTCGCATTCTTTGTTTTGATTTGGCTTCAGGCGGTCGTGCGATCTGGAGTAAGAATTACTCAAGTGCTGTTGGTCTGACAATCGATAGCACTCAGGTCTACAGTCCGAACCAGTCTGATTCGGTATCTGCGTTTGCTCTGAAAGATGGGAAGCTTAATTGGACCCAAGACGCGTTGAAATATCGGCAACTAACAAGCCCCGCCATTATCGGCAGTGCTGTTGCAGTGGGCGATTACGAAGGATATGTGCATTTCATGGCTGCGGATGATGGGCGTTTGCTCGCCCGCATTGCCGTCGGGGGAGGCAAGATCAGCGCTCCTTTGATTGCGACACCCCAGGGTGTGCTGGTTAAGACCGGTGACGGTTCTCTTGCTTTGATTGTGTCGAAATAAATATTGTGTCCGTAAAACCTGTCGTTGCTCTAGTAGGACGCCCGAACGTTGGAAAGTCGACGCTCTTTAATCGACTCACACGCTCGCGGTCGGCCTTGGTTGCCGACTTTTCTGGTTTGACGCGAGACCGTCACTATGGCGAAGGCCGGGTGGGCGATAAGCCCTTTATTGTGGTCGATACCGGAGGGTTTGAGCCCGTCGCTAAGTCCGGTATCTTGCATCAAATGGCGCGTCAGACCAAACAAGCGATCGCAGAGGCTGATGTTGTTGTGTTTTTGGTCGATGCACGTGCGGGACTTAACGCACATGACCATGACATTGCCCGGTTGTTACGCAAACTAGGACAAAAAGTTGTTCTGTGCGTTAACAAGGCTGAGGGAATGCAACACAGCAGTGCAGTTGCTGAGTTTCATGAACTCGGTCTTGGGCTGCCTTGCCCCATTTCAGCTGCACACGGAGATGGCATTGCCGACTTGATTGAGCATGCATTAGAAGGGCTTGGCGAGAAAGTGCAAGATGAGGTGTTCGATGCAGATGAAGCTGAGCCGAGCCTAGACGCTCTGGCAAGTGAGTCTCCGGAGCCGTCTGAGCCCGTGATCCAGCATCGGATCAAGTTGGCGATCGTCGGTCGCCCCAACGTTGGAAAATCAACCTTAATCAATACATTGTTGGGTGAGGAGCGTGTGATCGCGTTCGACATGCCGGGAACGACAAGAGATGCGATCGAGATTGAGTTTGATAGGGGTGGCAAGCAGTACACACTGATTGATACAGCCGGTCTACGTAAGCGCGGCAAAGTTTTCGAAGCGATTGAAAAATTCTCAGTGATCAAAACCCTTCAGGCGATTGAAGCTAGTAACGTTGTGTTGCTGATGATCGACGCACAGCAGGAAGTGTCGGAGCAGGATGCGCATATTGCGGGGTTTATCTTAGAGACTGGACGTGCTCTAGTCGTGGCGATTAATAAGTGGGATGGCCTGGATCCTGAGCATCGAGAGCGTATCCAGCGAGAGTTCGACCGCAAGCTAAGATTTTTGTCTTTTGCGCGTGTGCATACGATTTCTGCTTTGCGTGGCCAAGGTATCAATACTGTATTACGCTCTGTGAATGCGGCGCATGCTGCGGCATTCACCAAATTATCGACACCGCGTTTGACGCGCGAATTACAAGCGGCCATCGAGCAGCAGCCCCCTCCACGCAAAGGTATCTTCCGACCCAAAATGCGCTATGCGCATCAAGGTGGACAGAATCCTCCGCTGATTATTATTCACGGCAATGCCTTGGATGCGGTTCCCGACTCCTATCGACGCTATCTTGAGGGACGCTTCCGAGATGCGTTTGAACTAGCGGGTACGCCGCTGCGAATTGAATTTAAGTCTTCTTATAATCCATACGCGGATAATTAATTTTTTAACGCGCCAACCGCGAGTCCTTATGAGTCGTTACTGGAACAGTCTAATTTCTAAGTTAGAGCCGTATGTGCCTGGCGAGCAGCCGCGCGTTCAAAATTTGATCAAGTTGAATACGAACGAGCACCCATACGGCCCCTCGCCGAAAGTGCTCGAGGCAATCAGTGCCCAAACGAATGACAGTCTACGCTTGTATCCAGATCCGACAGCCCTCGAATTACGCGAGGCGATCGCTGGTCGTTTTGGGTTGACTGCAGAACAGGTGTTCGTTGGCAATGGTTCAGATGAAGTGCTAGGGCACGCGTTTCATGCTTTGCTGAAACAAGATCATCCCGTCTTCTTCCCTGATATCACCTATAGTTTTTATCCAGTTTATTGTGGACTCTACGAGATCGCGTACAAGGCAATTCCACTTGACGAAGATTTTAAGATCCGCGTTGAGGATTACTTGCCTGGTGGGCAGACTAGATCGGGAGGGATTATTTTCCCCAATCCCAACGCGCCGACGGGTATAGCGCAACCGCTGGATCAGATTGAACGCGTGATTGCTGCGAATCCTGACATTGTTGTGGTGGTTGATGAGGCTTATGTCGATTTTGGCGCTCAAACGGCAGCGGGGTTGATTGCGCGTTATCCCAACTTACTCGTTGTGCACACAATGTCCAAGGCGTATTCGCTCGCTGGCCTCAGAGTTGGGTTTGCGCTCGGGCATCCCGAACTGATTCAAGGCTTGGATCGAGTTAAGAATAGTTTTAATTCCTATCCTTTGGATCGACTTGCGCTAGCGGGTGCGCAAGCTGCGGTACGAGATCAAGAGTATTTTGAGAAAGCTCGCGACGCAGTTGTTCGTAGCCGAGAGGCGTTAACTCGGGATTTATGTGCGTTAGGGTTTGAGGTGTTGCCCTCGGCGGCGAACTTTATCTTTGTTCGGCATCCGGCACATACGGGTGAAGCCTTGGCGAGCGCTTTACGCGAGCGCAATATTCTTGTGCGACATTTCAAGCTCGGGCGTATTTCAAATCACCTGCGGATTACGATCGGTACGGACGACCAGTGTAATAAGCTCGTTGCTGCTTGCCGTGAAATCCTCAAGTAAAATGTAATGATTTATAGATAATTAATTGATTTTAATAAAACATTATAAATTTTTAGTGATTGAGCTTTCGTGAGGATATTTTGTGATGTGTTTCGAATGTCACTAGCATCCCGAGGGAAAACCCTGTAGAGTGTGACTTAAGATTTCGTCGCACGACGCAGCTTAGGTGAGGCGTAGTCGCTAACAACAATATAAGGAGCCTGCCAATGAGCAACAAAGGGCAAACTTTGCAAGATCCCTTCTTAAACGCTTTGCGTAAAGAGCACATCCCAGTGTCTATATATCTGGTGAATGGGATCAAACTCCAAGGCCAGGTTGAATCCTTCGACCAGTATGTGGTGCTGCTACGCAACACCGTCACTCAGATGGTCTACAAGCATGCCATTTCGACGGTAGTGCCAGCACGCGCTGTCAGTCTGCCGATTGATGGTGTAGCCGAAACTGCTGCCGAATAATATGTCCGGAGTCAGCGCATGCGTGCGCTGATCGTTAGCGTCGATCTTGGCTCGCCTGATTATCAGGCGCATGCTCAGGAGTTTGAGATGCTGGCGACAGGTGCCGGGGCTGAGCTCGTTGGCACCCTGAAGGCCCGTCGGCAACGGCCAGACGCCGCCTACTTTATCGGTTCAGGTAAGGTACAAGAGGGAGTTTTACTCGCCGAGCAGGGACAGGCTGAGGTCATACTGTTTGATCAGCCCCTATCCCCGGCGCAGCAGCGCAACCTCGAGCGTCAATTCAATTTGCGGGTAGTCGATCGCGTTGCGCTCATTCTCGACATTTTTGCGTTGCGCGCCAAGAGTCACGAAGGCAAGCTCCAGGTCGAGCTCGCTCAGCTACAGCATCTCTCTACGCGCTTGACGC
>JACCDX010764969.1_pt1 | contig 61623 bp, 91 predicted proteins | sample 7449681 | NCBI WGS metagenome assembly JACCDX01 (sample SAMN15323450, study PRJNA562643) | freshwater metagenome | isolation source: river surface water | place: USA:Blue River Watershed | collected 2017-08-18
TGGTCCCGTGGGTCCGGTAGGTCCGATTTCACCTTGGGGTCCGGTAGGACCAGTTACATTGCTATCTGCACCAGTTGGTCCCGTGGGTCCGGTAGGTCCGATTTCACCTTGGGGTCCGGTAGGACCAGTTACATTGCTATCTGCACCAGTTGGTCCCGTGGGTCCGGTAGGTCCGATGGGACCAGTCGGCCCAGTGATGCTTAAACCTGCAATACCTTGCGAGCCAGTTGGTCCAGTTGGTCCTTGTGCACCAGTTGGTCCTTGTGCACCAGTTGGCCCTGTAATTGATAGTCCATCACTACCTTGTGCACCAGTTGGTCCTGTTGGTCCTTGTGCACCCGTTGGTCCTTGTGCACCAGTTGGTCCTGTGATACTTAGACCGGCTTGTCCTTGAGATCCTGTTGGCCCGGTAGGTCCAGTAGGTCCAGTTGATCCAGCAGCACCGGTTGGTCCAGTAATACTTTGACCGGGTTGGCCTTGTGCACCAGTTGGTCCAGTTGCTCCGGCAGGTCCGGTGGGTCCTTGTGCACCGGTTGGTCCAGTAATACTTTGACCGGGTTGGCCTTGTGCACCAGTTGGTCCAGTTGCTCCAGGAGTTCCTGAAGCACCAGTTGGTCCAGTGGGTCCAGTCGGACCACCAGCTGGTCCGGCCGGTCCTGTTGGTCCTGCTGGACCTTGAGGTCCAGGACCTTTAACATCTACATACGCAAAATTGTCAGAGAGTACCACTACTTGGTCACCTCAGCTCTCACAATAAATTTTCCCTGGATAATCCGAGTGGTGTCTCCAGCGTTTTCTGTCTCGACTTCAATGTCATAGACATAAGATCCTGGCTCGTATGCTGCCATGTCTGCAGGTGGAATTAGAAGAGTGACAGTTCCTGCAGTTCCGTTAACGGTCAGATATCCGTTTTCAGTAGTGTATTCCGCAATAGTTGTTAGAACAGGATCCCTGGTTTCCATGTCCCAACGTCTGACTTGCATACGAGCCGTGTACCCAGTTAGTGGGATGATCCGCCGAGCCGAATTTTTAATGGTAAATACCTGGTGTACAGTAGAGCCCTGATCGGTAATAAGATCATGGATATTGCCACGCAAATAGCTCATGCGGAAAGTCCTAACAGGGGATTAGACTAGTCCCTACAATTTTACCGCAATTTAGCCAAATTGACTTATTGGCCCTCTACGTCGGTGGGATGCTGGCCATTGGCAAGCATTTCCCGCCATTCGTCCTGCATAACCTTCTGCTCTTCTCGGACCTTTTGGATCTCCTCTTCCCACTCCTTCATACGCTCTTCCGAATAGGTGGACTCCGCGTAGTCCCAGAAAGCACCTATTGTGTGCCTAGTGGAGCCCTTAACTGGGAGGACTTGGTGGATATTGTTAAATCCGCCTGGGAAAGTAATTAGCTGCCCAGCTACTGGTTTGATGCATATGTCGTGATCCCTGAAGTCTAGCTCCCCGCCCTCGTAATCGTCATTAATATACAAAAGACAGACAAGCTTGCTCTTTTCCCAGGCCGATGGGTTACCTTCCATATCGGTATTGTCTGAGTGGAAAGGAGCAAACGCCCCTACTTGCCACTTCTGAGCGTGGGAGGAGACAGACTTTACTGGACGCTCGTGGGCGTCTTCTACTACCTTGTGTAGTCGATCGGCCAACTTGCCAAAGTAGTCTTTGGGGAGTCCATATCTCTCTAGTATCGGGTCTTCGGGCATAATGCTCATTCCGTACGATTCAAAAAAAGCTGACATACTCCAAGGCTGCTCTGGATCCTCAAAGACTTTTACAATAGTTTCGCACTCTTCTTTGGTTAAGAAGTTATTGTAAAAAACAATATCTTCTTTAATAAAACCTTTATCACCAAACTCGGAGGGGGTCGTCGGGATACTAGCTATGTCTGTCATTTATTTCTCCTGTATACCCCAGAGTTTCTAGGAAGCGTTCCGGGTTAAATCGTTGGTTATCTTTAGAGAATAGCTTAGCAAACCCATACACCATAGAGTTGAAACTTTCTTCATCCATTTTTGGTTTAGCGGCGTTTAATATGTTGGATATCTCATAGTACTGAGACCGCTCGAACACGCACTCGCCACCCCTCGGTCTGCGCAAAACTTTACTGTGCACCCTACCAGTTGGCTCGTATAGCTCAACAGTTAAATAGTCTTTTGCAAATCCCCAGTCTTGGTAGGCTTGGTATCCAATAGTGGCGTCTACTGCGTTGTCGTAGAAATATATAGATCTTACGGGGGACTCTCCATCTCTAGCAATAGTGAGCATGTAGTGCTGGGCTGTTTTCTGCTTTGCCTGATTTAAATAATCTGACACCATGTCATGGTGGCTTTGGTTTAGTTGTCCTTCATTTGAATTATTCATATATTTTTCCGTCTGAATTGACTACCTTTTTTCTTAGCTCGTCTGCTGCTTCAGGGTTGCCTCGCTCTGGTAAAAGGCCTTTTTCCATTAGGTCATAGTAGCGATCAAAAGTTAGAAGAGGTTTTTGTACTGGATCAAACATAAGTAGGTCATCTCTTTTTAATCTTTGTTTTTCTAGCTCTTCAAATTTTTCATTTCCATAGTGTTTTCTTAAAGCGTGCCACTCTGGAAGACCTTGATCTTGCCATCCCCAGTAAAGTCTAATTATGTACTTTGGATTTTTCCAAATTCGCTTTACTCCGTGGTAGTAAGGATCTCCTGACGGAAAAATTACTAGTTCTCCTCTTTTTGGCTTGTATGTTATTTGTTTGGCTACTGTAAATGTTCCAGGATTTAAAATTCTAAATTGTATTTCTCCGCCCTCATAGTCATCATTTGGATAAAAAACAGAAGTTATTCCAAACTTATTGCCAGGCTGACCGTGCCGATCTTGTTGGTAGTCGGTGTGGTGCCCCATGCTGGTTTCTGGGTTGTTAGAATGATCCACATCGGGGGTGTATTTTGCTAGACACCAATCATTTTGATACATCCAATTAGGCAAAGTTGTTTGGGTATAGTCAACATATAAAGAAGAAATATTGTAAAATTCCTCGTGTATTTGATTTCTATACGGATTAATAGCATTTTTGTCTAAAGCTGCATCCCATTCTTCTTTTGTCGGAAACTTTTCTGTGTGGCACGTGTACCCTGTAGTTGGATTTTCTGGACTTGACAGTGTGCCGAACCCATACCACCCTTGCCACTCGACGTTTGATTCGTAGTAGTCAATAATTTTATCTGCAAAAGGAAAAACGTCCTGAAAAACTAAAATTTTTGGGTCTAAAACTTTTACAACGTATTTTCCTAGGTTAATTGTTTCCATAGCTTCTCCAACTTGGGTGGACCGATGCTTCCTCTAAGTTTTCTGGGTAATTAATGTAACACCAAAAACCAGTAAATTTTCTCTCTGATGGATCAAATCCCCCGGTTACTGCGTGAGCTAAAGAGTATAGATCTGGAATTAGGATGTCTCCTTGCTGCCAACGATGTACAATTCTTAATTCTTCGTTGTTCCATACCTCTGATTTAAATCTTTTATATAATTCTGTAAACTTTTCTTTTTCGTCTTCTGTTGGCCGTCTTCCATCAAATGATTCTAAATCTGCTGACACTATCAGCTCTACTCTGATCTGCTTCTCGCCTGTTATCCAGTGTGGCATCACGACTTTGGCTACATTTTTTACTGGGCCCGAAGAATGATAGATTTCTTCCCAAGAAGATTCGCATTTTTCTAGAAACTCTTTTTCTTCTTCACTAAAAAGAGATCGGTACACTTCACGAGAATCCATAAAATAAGTATTACCAGCGTCTGGGCTACAGGTAAAAATTTGCATGTTCCACACCCCGGCCACTAGGGGTGAGTAGTTGTCATAGTCAATGTGCTCTAAATGCCAGGCTAAAAACACTTCTCCAATTTTTGAGTCTTCAAGTTTTTGATTTGACGCATGGTTTTCTATGTATTTGTGATTAAAATCATTTGAAGTGTTTGGGGTCCATTGCATAACATCCCCAAGTTTTTTTGTAAATAAAAGTTGTTCCTCTTCTGAAAGATTTAGTCCTCTAAGACAAAAAACTTTTTTCTTTATAAGATATGTTTTTAGTAAATTAAAATCTATATCATCTTTTGAAGAGACGGGAATAACTTCTACAAATCTCATTTTAGTTTAAAACCTTATCTAGAGTCATGTGAACGTGGGTAAGAATAATTTTTCTTCCCGATAGTAATAGTTTAGATTCGTGTAAGTAATTAGAGGGAAAAATTACAACACTGCCAGGAAGGGCTTTTATTGATATATCTACCCCCGGCTCTACAACAGCTATCTCTCCTCCTTCATAGTCATCATTTAAATACATAGAAATAGTTATTGTGTCCCGCTCCGTGGAAACCTGGTCTTGGTGTGGCCCCATGTGCTCGTTGGGGTTGTATTTTCTAATGCCATACATAAAATCATCGTTATATAGAGAATGTTTTAGGTGATTTAGTTCTTCTTGATTTGCCCCGTGATTGATCAAGAATTCCCGACATGATTTTTCTAAAGCATCTATTATGGTAAAAATTATTTTTTCTGCTATTTCTTTTTTATTTTCATCTACTTCATTGTTTAGGAGTGCTGTTCTAAACTTTTTTAGGTCACCGTAAGGGTAGCTGTCGGGAGTATTTTGAGCATACCAAGTCTCCCACTCGGAAATAGACTCGCTACTAAATGTTTCTATTTTATCTAATAAATAATCTATGTCTTTAATTATTTTAGGAAAGTAGTATACTTTTTCGTGTAATACTTGGTACTCTAAGGACATTTTAGTCCTCGTCTAAATACTCTGTAGACTCCTGAGCAATAGTTGATCCTGCATTGTATTTTTGTCTGTGCTCTGGATTTTCCATATCGAACTCATCAATAAACACAAAGCCAGGAAAAATATACTTATCTCCAGAATAAATTTTGTGTACTTGATGATTGTACGGATGGGTAGATGGGAATATTAATGCCGACCCGGGTTTAGGTTTTAATGTAAAGTCAATCAAACCTTCGTTATATGGATCATTCAAATCAGTCACTGGCCTAAGGTGTGAATTTTTGGGGTTTCTTAAGTCAGGCTTTCTAATAATAAAAGAAATTTCTCCGCCCTCATAGTTATCATTTAGATATACAACGATTGAATATTTTAAAGTCTGATCTCCCGCTTGAGCATCAAAGTGAGCTCCCATTTCGCAGCCTGGGCGGTATTTCATTACACCAGCAAATGGGGAAATGTTGGGCTTTGTCTCAAAGCTTCTATCTCTATAATATGCGTTTGCTACTTTTCCAATTGAATCTTTTATCTGGCTAACTACATATTCTACATCAGCTTTTCTTTCAGACTCTAAAGAGTCTAAAGCATTTAAATTAAAATCTTTTTTGCTTCCAAAACTGTGGCCATCTGCACTATTTGAAAACCAAAAACCCCACTCAGGTATAACTGAATAAACTGACTCGTCGGAGTCTAGTTCCTCTATTAAAGCCACCAGCTTTGCTGGGTCGTCTATTACGTCCTCATAAAGGAATACTTCGTCATGTAGTTTCTGTACTGGCTTCATTTTTTCCTAGGTTTAGTCGGGATCTATTTTATCTTACTATTATTTAAGTTAAAGGTGTTTCTGTATGGTCCAGAAAAACGGGCAAACGTACCTAATCCCGGACTTGATTTCTGTGACTCCATGGATATAATTCATATCTCCAGGGAAAAAGTAGGCGGCACCCTTTTTAGGTTTAAACTGGATTCCTTGATTTGGGAAGTAAAGTTCTCCGCCCTCGTAATCATCATTTATGTAGAAAAGTCCGGCTATATCGTAATACGGAAAATCGTTGGGCTTACCTCTGCTTTTGCCTTCATGCAATTCTTTGTCTGCGTGTGGTTGCTGGCGTTGTCCTGGTAGCCACCTGACGATTGCTGGACTGGTAGGATGGGCATCTACCTTAAAAAATTCATCAACTTTCTTTTTAAGTCTTGCCTGCATTCCAGCTATTACTTCCGGAATGCTTTCGTCAACCTTTTTTAGTGTTGGTTCAGTAGCTACTCGATGATCCCAATATCCAGAATCATAAATTACTGTCCCGTCCTCGTTATAGTGGGTCTCGGTTACGTCCCATTCGTTGTTGTTTCTAGCAAAACTATTAAGTTTTTCTAGCTCTTCTTCTGTCATAAAATTTTCTATTTCTACAATATTGTCAGCAGAAGCTCCGAAGTATCCAGAAGGGGTTATAGAAACAAACTCTTTTCGTTCGTTATTTGTGTGTTGATCGGCTTGCATAGTATATATTTTACCTTACTCGTATACCCTTCGCTCCCAGACTTCTTTTTGATATATTCCTCCATCTGGTTTTCGGTATTTATTGCTATTTTCTTGATTTTTTGTGGCCATCTCTTGGTAACCAATAGAAGTGTCAAAAATTGATGACCAGTTTTCCCGTTTAAACGGCAGCATTTGGGCGTAGGGGGTACCGGCTGGTATTACTCCTGTAAAGCCTTTTACTATAAAAAATGGCATTGTTCCTGGCAGGTGAACTTTGTCATTGTCAATGATTCCACTAGTAGTTAAAAATGGCAGCTCAAACCTATTGAATGGCTGAGTATACAAAACACTGTATCCCTCGGGGACTTCTACTGCCCAATCTGACCACCAAGCAAAGTGTTTTTCGTGGTAACCCTGAGGTGGTACAAATTGGGGCATTGGCATTCTGTCCCCGACAAAGTCTTTATTGTTTGGATCTAAAACTTTGCACTGTATTTGCCCAAATTGATCCTCATAAAACTCGATGTCGCACGGTGTTTTATATACATAGCCAGTTCCCATTATGTCAAATATGGCGGGGCATGCTTTCCAAGTAGGAATTTTGCCACTTCCGTCTGGCATCTCCCAGGGTTTCTGAGTCGATGGGTTTATTGCAAATCGATCGGCTTTTCTATACCAGTCAGGTAGAGTTTTTATTGTTGGACCTGGTTTAGACGGGCTATTGTCACTTAGCCATGGCCTATTTTTTACAAACTTAATTACTTTATTTTCCACTTTATTATTCCGATACTTCGTAGGATTTACCGGTATACGGGCAAGTTACTGTTTTTAATCTAATAGATTTTGTTTCATGTTGGCCCACAACGTTACCATTGTAATCTAAGCCTTCTCGATACATTTTTGACCAGTCGCCGGCTCCGTTTTTTATTATTGTTGCATCACCGTATTTTCTTACTTCTTCCCAGTACTCGTCTCCAGGAAGCTCGTCAGAAATTTCTAACTCAAAATTTTCTTGAAGATCTGTTAGAGATATTGGTAAAACTGTTGCTACAGGAGTACCAGCAGGTATGTGTATCTCTAGGTTTGGCTCTGTCAATCTCCATGCTATTGGAAGCATATGAATATAAAAAGAGGTGCTCATTATGGTTGTGTAGCACTGGGCCCCACGAACAAAGAGATTGGGGACAGGCATCGCTAAAATTGAAGTTTGGGGGTCTGTTTTAAATTTTAGCCCGGTTAGAAAACTTATTGTTGCGTTTCCTCTTGCGGCATGTATAAATTTTTCTCCTTCTAAAATTTTTACATGATCTGGGGATGGGCTAGTTATGCCGTCCCAAACAAACCTTAAATCTTCCGGAAATGATATAGCCCAGCCAAGTCTGTTGGTGAGATTTAATGGAAAACACATGTAGGCGTGCCTATCGTCAGTCTCGTCCATCCAGTCTCGGTGGGCTTGAAGTTGCTCTAATGAGGCAACATCACTATCTGGAAAAAGTTTTTGTACTTCTATTTTTTTCATTAACTGTCTGAGTCCTGGTAAAAATTAGCGCCGTGGTATTTATCAGAATAGTCCAACATTGTAACCATAGAGTATTTAGTCCCTAAAGTCACTGGCATAGCTCTATGCGGATACATAAAATTGGAAGGGAAGATAAACACATCGCCGGCGCGGGCCTTTGCGGTAATGTTCTGAAGCCTAAAATATAATTCCCCGCCTTCGTAGTCATCGTTAGGGTATGCGACCAAAGAAACTACGCAGTTATAAGAATATCCGTGATCGTGGTGCTCTTGGAAATGTTGACCCACGCCGTATCTAACGTAATTTGTTGCCTCCCAGTACCTGAGCTCTCCTATGTTATATCGCCTGGTGTAGTCCTTTACGACTTGTAGCTGCCTGTGTTTGGTATCTTTTGCAAGCTGTCTAAGCTTGTCTCCCCATTCAGATTGATCATTGTCAAAGTCAGTCTCTTTGTACTTGAAATCTACGCAGTCTCTGTACTCTGGGATTTTCATTGAGTATCCGACCATAGCTTCTTGATACTCGTAGTGGTTGTCTGGACTATTAATTACTTCTTCTAGCCTATTAATAATGTCCATATCTTTTGGAAGTACGTCGTGATATACCCAAATGCCAGATCCTGGTTTTACTTCCTCAGCTGAGCTCCATGTAACTTCATCAATTTTATACCAACTAGCTAATCTTTCCTGCATTTTTTGTTGCTCTTGCTTGCTTTTTTCTTCAGCTTCAGCAATCATTTCTTCTTGAGTTTTTTGGGTTTCTTCAGTCACTGGAGTTTCTTTCTAGTACTTTAATTGGTAGTTTTGTATCGTCGGCGACACTCTCTGGTTTACATTATCTCTGTCATTATAGTCACTCATGATGACAACAGAGTACTTTGTCCCGGAAATCATATCTTGAGATGCATGCTCATAGATGTAAGTAGATGGGAATACTATTATGTCTCCCGGTTCTGGTTTTATAGACAAGTCAAATCTAGGAAACCAAATTTCCCCGCCGTCATAGTCATTGTTTAAATATACGACTATAGATACGGTGGTCACATAGGTGGGGCCATGGTCGGCATGAATTTTGAAGTGTGTACCTGCACCCTCATATTTTACAAAGTTAAAGGCCTCGTAAGACATAATTCCGACCCCCCAATATGCTCCGTAATCGTCAACGCATAGTTTGACTGACCTAAAAATTTGTTCGTGCATGTCGTACAGTTCAGAATTTTCTTCATTTCTGGGGCCTAAGCCCGTTGAATTAAACTTAAAGTCTTTGGCATTTCTAGCTTCTATATCTACTTCTGCTGAATTGGTAACCTGAGCCCCGCTCCATGAGTATGAAGTTTGCCCGTTTAACTTAGACTCTAAAGTTTCTATATATGATTTACATCTTTCTTTAGATATTCCGCCTCTATATATGTTTATTCCCAGGGCTGGATTTAAAACCTGTATAGACCCATATATCGATCTGTCTGGCATCCTATTTGATGCCGTCTCAGAGCGGTCCTTTGTAAACCAATTATTCATTGCTTTCCTTTTTAGTAGGATGACTTTTATTCTAGTCTATATTTTAAAGATGTGCCCCCCAAAATAAAAATAGCCGCCCTTTCGAGCGGCTATTTTTTTGTACCTCTACTTATTGTGAGCTAGATATCCACCAGCAATGAACCAGTGATATGGCTCGCAGGAAAGCTGGAAGACGTTGGTTGGCTCGTCTAGCAAGGTTATCTCAACGATCTCTTCTTCGGTGTAGGTACCGTCTGAGTTAATTACCAAGAGGTAGTCCCCGATCTTTAGGTTCTGGGTAATCTTTACCTGGTAGGTACCGTCTGACTTAACAAACAGTGGCTGTTCAGTTGAGTATCTGACTTCTGACTTTCCGTTGAAGTAGATAATTCCACTCTTAACTCGCTCTAGAATTGCAACAACCTTAGTTTCAACTAAGTTTGAAGATGAAATAGTCAAGCTTGGGCCAATTTCAAATTCAATTGGTGTTTCTGCAGCAGTGTCTAGTTCAGTTAGAGCCACCGACAAAACCGTATCTCCTGCTCTAAGATCCTTAGCTGCTACCCATCCGCGAGGAGTCAGCACCAAAGTGTTTTCCGCAATACATGCTGGCGTTGCGAACCTAGGTGGGAAGAATGGGAAGAAAGGTGGGAAGAATGGGAATCTAGGTGGGAAGAATGGGAAGAATGGTGGGAAGAAAGGTGGGAAGAATGGGAAGAATGGTGGGAAGAAAGGTGGGAAGAATGGGAAGAATGGTGGGAAGAAAGGTGGGAAGAATGGGAAGAAAGGTGGGAAGAATGGTGGGAAGAATGGTGGGAAGAATGGTGGGAAGAATGGTGGGAAGAATGGGAAGAATGGTGGGAAGAATGGTGGGAAGAATGGTGAAATTGTGGTTACGCTACCAGTGGTTGAGCCAAGAGACGTTCCATTCTCATTTACGTGATAGAGCGTATAAGTTTGAGTAGATCCGCCGTTTTCTGGTTCAGTCCAAGGATTGGTGGTCATTGTGACTGGATCTGGGTTAGTAGCCTGATCGCTAGAAACAAAATAAGTACTAGTTATAGTTTTTCCACCATTAGCACCATTTGACCAAGAAATGATGTCTTCGTTTGCAGTGGTGGAAGTTGCCGAAACATTTTGTGGTGCCTGTGGGACGGTTGTTACGGTAACTGCAGACGCGCTTACTGGGTCGGAGTCTCCAGAAGAGTTAGTCAAAATTACAGTTGCAGTGTAGCTGGTATTTGAAGACAGTCCAGTTATTGTGACGCTATATACGCCTTGAGATGGGGTTGGTAGCGAACCAGAAGATAGGGTGGAACCACCAGCCGTGTTTTTAATTGTGTAGCTAGTTGCGGCTGGAGATAGAGCATTAATGGTCCAAGTGACGGTTAAAGCACCATCATTGTATGGTCTATTTGTCCCTACGTCAGAAGCTGTTACATTTTCTGCTGGTAGTGGCTCTAGAAAGTCATTCTGTGAGGAAGACTTTCCGCCCGCTTCTTTCTTTGCCATTAGTTACTCTCTCTTAACTTTATGCTGTTAGATCGCCGTAAACAATCCAGCTGTCAGTTCCACGCTTCATTATAGTACAGCTTGACCACTGTGTTCTGAGTTTGTTTCCTGGGGTATAGTTCAGGGTAACTCCAACTGCGTTTGCAATAGTTACCTGACCAGTTCCAGTCTGAAGGATGTCCATAGACGCTCCTACTGGCCAAGCCAAAGTAGCGTTGGTTGGAATTGTGAATGTCAGCGCCGAAGAGCTGTTCATCTCAACTACGTTGTCTTTGTGGTCTAGAGTGTCTAGAGTATAGCTGGAGGTTTTCTCGGTGAACTCGGTTAGAGATGGGACACCAGCCGAAGTTTGAATAGTGTTGTCGGCAAATTTAACTCCAGAACTTACGGTCACAACGTTTGCAAAGGTTGGATCGGAAACTACCGACACCTGAGTGCCAGACACTGAAATGTTGGTTCCAGCGGTGATGGTTCCAGCACCTGAGAACTGAACCCAAACTACGCCGTCGGTTCCCACTGTTGTTACTTCATTGTCTACTACCCAGCCTGTTGCATTGTAGATTGTTCCGTTTTCTACGAATACAAAGTCACCACCAGCAATTTCGGCTGCTGAATTGAAATCGTCTGCTCTGGTAAGAACGGTTGCAGAAGTTCTCACGTAGATACCGTTGTGGGCAGCAGTTGCCTCATTCTTTACAAGAATGCGGTCACCATTGTTTAGGGAGTGTCCGTCTAGCGTTGTCAGGTTGGCACCAAGAGTTAGTGTTGCACCAACCCCGTCGGTTCCATTGTCGTAAGTTACAGTTGACGAAACTAGGTTTGCTAGGCTGTCAGTTGTAGCTGCGTGAGCTGCTTCGTGGACGTGTAGGCCAGCAGAAATGTTGTCTACATACTGCTTGGTAGCTGCGTGCAGTGCCTGAGTTGGGTCTGCGTCAAGAGTGATCTTGCCAGTCATGGTGCCACCACTCAGGCTAAGCTTGGCATCTAGTGCAGTCTGGGTAGCATTTGAAATAGGCTTGTCCAGATCAGAAGTGTTGTCAACATTTCCTAAACCAACCATTGATGCCGTAATACCAGAAACTGTTCCGGTGAAGGTTGGGCTAGCAGTTGGGGCTTTAGCGTCTAGCTGAGTCTGGATGTTAGACGAAACGTTGTCTAGGTAACTAATCTCGGTGGAAGATACAGAGCCAATTGCAGTGTTTGCTGGCAAGGTGACACTGTTGATAAATGTTGGATCAGTTAGCGGAGCATAAATGCTGGCAGCCGAAGAAGTTGCAAGTTTGGCATCTAGTTGAGCTTGAATATTTGAGCTTACGTTGTCTAGATAGCCAATTTCAGCTGAACTAATGTCTCCGATGGATGTCGTGCTTGGCAGTGAAATTGATCCAGTAAATGATGCATTTGCCAATGGAGCATATGTGTTAGCCGCGTCGGTTGTAGATAGTTTGTTATCTAATTGAGATTGAATGTTTGAACTTACATTGTCCAAATAGCCAATTTCTGAGGCTGTAATATTTCCAAGAGTATTTTGGATGTCACCAATATCTAAAGTTGCATTATCTATTTGAACTTGAATACTGCTAGTTACACCATCTAAATATCCAATTTCAGTGGAGGTAACGTTTCCTATTGCAGTATTTGACCCTAGAAGTGTGTTACCGGTTACGGTTAAGTCGGTGGTAGTGAAGTCTAAAGAAAAATCAGAAACCGTATTGTTTAAATCACTCAGCGTATTAGTTAAGTTAGATACATCGGTTTCTAGCGTAGTGACGTCAGATGCTACGTTATTTATGCTATTAGACAAATTGTTTGTTGTACTTGTCGTAGCATAATCAGCTAAATCAGCTGTATAAACTAAATCAGCCGTGTCCGTAATTCCGTGAACGCCAGTAGAGTCATTGTTGTGGTCAGAAATTCTTGCATTTACTAAAGCCTCTGCCACAAAGCCTAGATTGTTATATCTAGTTACTCCATCGCCAATTTTGATGTATCCGTATGCATCAGACAAAATGTATACGGTATTTGATTGCATAATAGCGTTTGCAGCAGCATAGTTGGCGTCTGTGTCTACGACATAAGTAAGCTTTGTTCCTATTGTGTTTGCAATAGTTGTGGCAAAGCTAGGGTCATCGCCTAATGCATTAGCTAGTTCATTTAGAGTGTTTAAAGTTGATGGAGCCGAATCTACTAAGTTTGCTATAGCGTTATCAGCATACCCCTGAGCACTAGATAAAATTGTATTTGCGTAAGTGACAGCATTCTGTTCTGCATCAGAAATAGCGTTATTTATGTTGCTGAAAAAGTCTGGATCATCGTTGATGGCTGCCGCTAGCTCATTTAGGGTGTCAAGAGTTCCAGGTGCGAGATCAATTACGTTAGCGATGGCATTATCTACGTAAGACTCGCTGACTGCACCGTAAACTAGGTTTGCCCAGTTGTTTACACCGTTACCGATCTTAAACTGGCCAGTGTCTGATTCATAACCAAGCTCACCTGCCGCTAGTGTCGGATCCGCCGAGGCCCATTCTGCGGCTGTTCCGCGTCTAAACTGAATTCTGACTGCCATTTTGTCTTAATTCCCTATCTTAGAAAGTAGACGGTCCGCCACCGTCGTAATTGATGTTGTATGAGCTTGAAGCGTTTCCGCCATCTACGTTTGTGATGTCGTTTACAGTCATTGAGACCCAAGCTATACCATCGTAAGTATACATTGATCCCAAATCAGTTCGGTAGAAGATGTCACCAGCTTCGGCAACAATCGGGTAGGCGTTACCCTGAGCAACGTTTATTGGCGTTAAGAACTTCTTTGCCATTTGCTGGTGACCTCTTTCTACCTCTTATTTTACGATTATCCAGTTACCACTACGCGGTAGGCATCTGCAGAGACTGCAGTTGCTGATACCCATTGAATGGTTACTACGTTAGCACTGGTAATTACTACATCTGCCTCAACTAGGGCACTGTCTCCCAAGTCACGCATCTGAACAGTTACGTCCGAGGTGTTTAGGTTGTGGGTTACAGTCCATGTAACTACGTTGCTAGTTGGGTTTAGTAGGGTGTTGTTTGCTGCGTACTTGGTGGTTGCACCTAGGTTAGCGCGGGCACCAGCTGCAGTAGTGGCACCAGTACCACCGTTTTCGATGGCAACGGTTCCGTTTACATTCTCGGCGTTTCCAGAGATGTCTCCAGTAATAGCAGTTCCAGAGATTGAACTGGTGTATCCTAGGCCGCCAGTCGTACCAATAACGAATTGACCAGCTACGATTCCCGACAAGTCGGCTCCAGTACCACCGTGAGCTAAATCAACAACGTCGCCTTCCCATGTACCAGTTGAAATTGTTCCAACGGTGGTAATGGAGGACTGACCAGCGTATGTGCTGGAGATAACTACATTGTCTCCAGAGATATCCAGCGTGGTTCCGTCTACATTAACCGAGAGGGTTCCATTGTTCTTGGCTAGACCGTCACCTGCAGTGATCTGACCAGTTCCAGAGAACTGAGTCCAAGTTATAGCGCTAGTACCAACAGTGATGGCACCGTCTGTTGAGATTACCCAGCCGGTGTCGCCGTTTAGAGTACCCTCTTCAACGAATGTAAAGGATCCAGCAGTTAGTTCGCCGTTTCCAGCATCATCTGCTCTAACCCATGCGCCAGACTTAACTAAGTAGATACCGTTTTCAGCAGCACTTGTCTGGTTCTTTACCAAGACTCGGTCGTCTACGGCTAGAACAACGCCATCAACGTTTTGAGTGCCCGAGAGGGTGATGTTTGCAGTTGTTGCAGCTTTTACAGAGTTCTTGATGTCAAGACCCTGAGTTGCAGCTGCAATCTCGGAGCGTAGAGTGCTTAGAACCGTGTTGTCTGCATCCTGGTAGTCCTGAGTCAGGCTTGAGACAACAGCATTATCTGCAGCTTGGTATGCACTGGTTAGCGTATTGCTCAGAGCGTTGTCTGCAGCTTCGTATGCGCTAGTTAGTGCGTTGCTTAGGGCGTTGTCTGCAGCAACATACGCATTGCTTACATCCGAAATTTCCTGGTCAACATAAGCAACTGTTGCCATTGTCGAAGTGTTAGCAGTGATTGCACCAGTTGACGAGTTGTAGTTGATGGTGTTGTCACCAGAGCTAATCGCGGTGCGTGCACGAGCGTCTGTGTGGTAGAGGTTGGTTGATCCTTCCTCAATGTCATCAGAAGTTAGGCCGTCTACCAGGTTGTTAGCATAGCTAGTTGCGTTTGCGTATGCTGTTTGAGCAGCTCCAACTTGGTCATAAGCGCTAGCAGTAGCGGTTAGAGCCCTCTGGTTGGTGAAGTATAGGTTGTTTGAGCCCTCGACCAAGTCATCGGTTGTAGAGTCTCCAACACCATTCTCGGCGGTAACGCTGAGGGTGTTTCCGACATAAGTAATTTGGATGTTGGTCTTAGTGGCATTAGCCAGTAGGTCACCAGCAGCGTCCTTGGCCCTCTGGTCAGTGAAGTAAAGGTTTGAAGTACCCTCTTCAACTGCGTCAGTGTCAATTGCATCGACAGCCGTAGAAATTGCATTGTCTACGTAGAGCTTGGTAGCTGCATCCTGGTTAGACGTTGGGTCAACTAGGTTAGTGATCTTGTATGTGTTTGTAGCATCAAGATTTGCACCAAGAACAGTTCCGCTGCCCAGAGTCTTGTTGGTGAGAGTTTGAGTGTCAGAAGTTCCAACAACGTTACCTGTTACACCATGAACACCAGTAGTTAGATCTGAGTGGGTGCTAATTGCATTGTCTACAGAGCTAACGGTTGCAACTACGTTAGTGTCAATTGCAAACTCGGTGCCGTCTAGGGTTAGACCGTTTCCGGCACTGTAAGTTCCAGCACCAGAGAACTGAGTAAACGCGATGGCATCAGTTCCTATGGTTGTAATCTTGTTGGTTTGTACCCAGCCAGTTTTTTGGTTGACAGTACCTGCTTCAACGAAGATAAAGTCACCTGCGTCAACTTCGCCAGCTTCGTTGTAGTCTGCTGCTCGTTGATATATAAGAGTTCCAGAGCTATCAACTACAACCCAAACACCATTTTCAGAAGCAGAAGTTTGGTTTTTGACTAGTACTCGATCGCCTGCTACAAGAGTTACACCGTCAACAGTTCCAACAGGGGCAGTTACTGTTATGTTTTCAGTGGTAGCTGCACGAACTGAATCGTGAACATTTAGTCCAGCAGTTGCAGCGTCTACATATGCCTTTGTGGCAGCGTCAGATGCGGCTACTGGTTCTGCAAGGTTAGTTAAAGTAAATCCATCTGCATCTAGATTTGCGGATAGTACAGTGCCAGATCCAAGAGTCTTGTTGGTTAGGGTCTGAGCATCTGAGGTACCTACTACGTTTCCAGTAACTCCGTGAACTCCGGTAGTTAAAGCTGAGTGAGTGCTAACAGCGTTAGATAGGTCGGTCTGAGATGCAATTGCGGTGCTGTCAACTTCGAGCTGACCAGAGCCGTCAATCTGAAGACCATAGCCAGTGTCTACAGAGAATTCTCCAGTACCAGAGATGTAGTTTAGTCCATCTCCACCAGAAACAGCCCCTCTGGCTCTTTCATCGGTGTAGTAAAGATTGTTTGTACCCTCGGCTAGGTCATCGGTAGTTGAACCAGCAACACCATTTTCTGCAGTAATTACAAGGCCGTCTCCGTCACCAGTAATCGTGATGTTAGTGAGAGTTGCGTTAGTTAGAAGATTAGCGGCATCGTCTTTAGCGCGAGCTGTGGTGTAATAAAGGTTATTACTGCCCTCTTCGATGTCATCGGTCGTTAGAAGATCGATAGCAGCGTTAATTGCCGAAGATAGGTCTCCACCTTGCGCTAGAGTTAGCCACGCTGTGCCGTTCCAATAGCGAAGGGTGTTATCTCCGGTGTTGTAGTAAATCTGGCCAGCAACAGGATTAGCGGGCGCAGACGCCAGGTTTTGAATTCTGGCATTTAGAAGCTCGTTCTTATTTAGATTGAGCCCTGTTAGGAATTGCTTTGCCATTTATTTTTTCCTTAGGAGAGGTATGCGGTTCCGGATATTGAGGCCGAAAACTGTATGGTTAGGTTGTTGGTGTCGCTGTGTGTGATTGCGCCCTCGACTTCCTGTGCGGAGGAGTCGAAGATTGTTACCGCAGGATAAAAACCTAGACCGTGGGAAATTGTCCAAGTGTTACTTGCGGAAAGCTGGTTGTGGGTGTGGGAAATATATGGGAGAAGCTCGGTTGCATCAATTCCCATGTATGGGAGGTTGTCCCAGTCGGTTACTCCAGTGCCAATTTTCATCTTATTGGTATCTATTTCAATACCAATTTCACCCTTAGCTAGCGTTGGATTTACAGATGTCCAGTTAGCTGCTGTGTCATTTCTAAGTTGTATCTGTACGGCCATGACTTACCTTAAAAAGTTGATGCGGATCCGCCTTCAATTGTACCAGACAGGTTGTTGGTCGATTGAGGGAGGTCTTCGGGATCAACGGGCAACCAAGAGTCGCTTCCTTGGTTATATACAAGAATTTGGCCGTCGGCTAAGGTGGTCAAATTTACGTCAGTTAATTCATTTAATGCTACGTCTTGAACTGATTCTGGATCTACCCAGTCAGTTGCGTAGTCTGAGTTAGAAGTTTTACGTAAAATTTGTCCGGTCAATCCACCGGTTGGAACACCCTGACCAGAGGGGCCGGTCGGTCCAACTAATCCAGCTGCTCCTTTGTCTCCGACTGGGGCAACCAGAACGTCTATTTGTTCGTTATAGGACCAACTAAGTACGGTCCCACCTATGTAAGTTATTTGAAAATCCCACCAGCCAGAATTGTCGGTGCCGCCAGTTACATAAAATCTGGCATATTTTCTTGGATCGCTAACTTTTTGTAGGGTCAATACTGACTTATTTTGGCTAGTTGATGCAATTATGGTAGACAGTAGCGCCGACTGAGAATCTGTTGCCATATCTGTTGCTGACACATACAGTTCGGTAGCAGCCATAAAATTTGAATTACTAAACGCCAAGTATCCGCCGCCCGGGTTTGCTGCACTATAGCTATTTAAAAATTTGTAGCGTGCAGACAAGCCACCAGCTGCTCCTGTGGCTCCGGCTGGCCCTGTGGCTCCAGTTGGACCTGCTGCTCCCTGCGGTCCAGAGGCTGCTACTGAAATCTGTCTAGCATATTTTCCTGAAGTGACGGAGCTAACTGTATATCCGGCCATTATCTGGTTACCTCCGACCTAACTGCAAAGTTTCCTTGAAGAATCTTGTATACAAACAAATCTGCGGAGGGAGCAATAAGCTCTAAATCATAGACGTATATGCCTTCTGGAATGGTAATCATTGTTACGTCTTCTACATAAAGAGATATGCTTCCATCCGTGGCCCCTAGCTCTATCCCACTATTTTCTGTAGTTAGTTCCAATATTACGTTAGTGCTGTCAACTGATGGTCTGACCTGCATACGAGCCTTATAGCCATTAAATTTAATAGGTTTTTTGGCTGGGTCTTTGTAATAAATAATGCGCGAAAACGTGGAGCCTTGATCGGCTACCATGTTGTATAAACCAGCTGGTGCACTCATTGCTAGTCTTTCGGCGGGAGAGTCGGAGTATTCTTATTTTACCTCATCTAGCAGATATTGATGGGGGAGAGTATACTGAAATCATGGAAGCCCAAATTGCCGAAAAAATAGAGGATATTCTGACCGAATCGGGAGAGCCCAGGTACGCTCACTATGCTGACTCGGTCTCAGTTACTGAAGGATACGTGACCGGGAAAACTGTTTTAGCCTTGTGCGGAAAGCTGTTTGTTCCATCTAGAGATCCCAAAAAATTTCCGGTGTGCCCAATTTGCAAAAAAATTGTTGAAGCACTACTATTAGATGAAGAATAAAAATCAGTAACTAGATTTTGTTCTATACTAGTTATCCAACTGCTCCTGACGGATAATTTTTCGTCAGGATTTTCCGTCTCTACCCTTGAAAGGTATTTAAAAATGGTCACTGTCTACACTCTCCCGGCTTGCGTTCAATGCGACAGCACTAAAAGATTGTTGACCAAAAATGAAATTCCTTATCAAGAAATTGATTTAAGTCAAAATCCAGACGCACTGGCTATGGTTAGAGAGCTGGGATATACGGCAGCTCCTGTTGTAATGGCTGGGAATGATCACTGGAGTGGCTTTAGGCCAGACAAACTAGCTACACTTTCTTAAAAGTGTATGACATTGTTTATTTTTCCAACGTCTCGAACAACACTCACAGGTTTGTCGAGAAGTTAGGTTTGCCTGCTCAACGGATTCCTATTCGTTGGGAGGGAGACGAGCCGTTTATGGCTCGGGGTCCATATGTTTTAGTTGTCCCCACCTATGGTGGTGGGAATGATTCAAACACTATACCCCCGCAAGTCAGAAAGTTCTTGAACATCGAGACTAATCGAGACTTGCTAAAAGGTATTGTTGGCATGGGTAACACCAATTTTGGTGAACACTATTGCAAAGCAGCCGAACTGATTGCAGCAAAAACTGGTGCTCCATTGCTGTATCGTGTAGAAATTACCGGAACACCAGAAGACGTAGAACAAGTAAAAGAGAGGCTAATCATACTGTGGAAAACTACAGCTATCACGAACTAAATGCGATGCTCAATCTTTGGGGGGAGAATAAGACTATTCAGTTTGATAAGGACAAAGAAGCTGCTCGACGTTACTTCTTAGACCACGTCAATCAAAACACTGTCTTCTTCCACAGTATCGAAGAAAAGCTTCACTATTTGGTAGAGAACGAGTATTACGAAAAAGAAGTACTTGATCAATACTCTGAAGAGTTTATCAAAGACCTCTTCAAGCAGGCATACGCTTACAAGTTTCGCTTCCCTACTTTCGTAGGTGCCTACAAGTTCTACAGTCAGTACGCCCTCAAGACTTTCGATGGCTCTCGCTACCTAGAGAGATTCGAAGACCGCGTTGTAATGAACGCCCTTATGTTGGCCAAGGGCAACGAAGAGTTTGCTAAAGACTTGGTGGACGAAATTATTTCTGGTCGTTTCCAGCCAGCCACCCCGACTTTTTTGAACGCTGGTAAAAAACAGCGTGGCGAGTTTGTCTCCTGCTTCCTGCTTCGCATCGAAGACAACATGGAGTCGATTGCCCGCGGTATCAACTCAGCACTGCAGCTTTCAAAGCGCGGTGGTGGTGTTGCCCTAAACCTCAGCAACCTCCGTGAACTGGGTGCACCAATCAAGAAGATCGAGAACCAGTCTTCAGGTGTTATCCCTGTAATGAAGCTTTTGGAAGACAGCTTCTCCTATGCCAACCAGCTGGGTGCTCGTCAGGGTGCGGGTGCTGTATACCTAAACGCTCACCACCCAGACATCATGAGATTCCTTGACACCAAGCGTGAAAATGCTGACGAGAAGATTCGTATCAAGACTTTGTCAATTGGTGTAGTTGTGCCAGACGTGACTATGGAACTTGCTAAGAACGGTGAAGACATGTATCTGTTTTCTCCGTATGACGTAGAGAAGGTTTACGGCATTCCATTCGGAGATATTTCTGTTACCGAGAAGTACCACGAGATGGTTGACGATGCTCGGATTAAAAAAACTAAAATTAAAGCACGCGAACTTTTACAGCGAATTGCAGAGCTGCAGTTTGAGTCCGGCTACCCATACATCATGTATGAGGACACCGTCAACCGCGAAAACCCAATCCAGGGCCGCATCAACATGTCAAACCTCTGCTCTGAGATCCTGCAGGTAAACACCCCGACCACTTACAACAACGACCTTAGCTACAAGGAGATTGGTAAGGATATCTCCTGCAACCTAGGTTCGCTAAACGTAGCCAAGATGATGCAGTCTCCAGACTTTGCTAAGTCTGTTAAGACTGCGATCAAGGCTCTTACCGCAGTGGCAGATCTTAGCTACATCGATTCGGTCATGTCGATCGCTGAGGGCAATCGCAAGTCTCGTGCTATTGGTCTGGGTCAGATGAACCTTCACGGGTACTTTGGCCAGGAGCGTATGCACTACGGTGACGAGGAATCTCTCGACTTCACAAATATGTACTTCATGACTGTCCTCTACAATGCCCTCAAGGCGTCTGCAGAGATGGCTCAGGAGACTAAGAGCCCATTTGACGGCTTTGAGAAGTCTAAGTATGCTGACGGCACTTTCTTCGACAAGTACATCAACGAGAAGTGGGAACCTGCAACTGAGAAGGTTGCTCAGCTGTTCAAGGATGCAAAGATCAAACTTCCTAAGAAGAAGGACTGGATTGAGCTTCGTGACTTTGTAATGGAGCACGGTCTCTACAACCAGAACTTGCAGGCGGTACCACCGACTGGGTCAATCAGCTACGTGAACAACTCAACCAGCTCGATTCACCCGATCGCGGCTCCTATTGAGGTCCGCAAGGAAGGTAAGCTTGGTCGCGTTTACTACCCGGCTCCTGGACTAACTAACGACAACCTTGAGTACTTCAAGGATGCCTACGAGATTGGCCCCGAGAAGATTATCGATGTCTACGCCGCTGCCACCCAGCACGTCGACCAGGGACTGTCACTAACTCTGTTCTTCAAGGACACCGCCACCACCCGTGATGTCAACCGCGCTCAGATTTACGCTTGGCGCAAAGGCATCAAGACCATTTATTACATTCGTATTCGTCAAGCAGCTCTCGAAGGAACCGACGTCGAGAATTGCGTAAGTTGTATGCTCTAAGGAAGATAAATGATTACTAGACCAATTAACTGGAATAAGGTAGAAGATTCTGTAGACCTAGACGTCTGGAATCGACTCACTCAGAACTTCTGGCTGCCTGAAAAAATTGCTCTATCAAATGACATTCAGTCGTGGAGCACACTTCGCCCAGAAGAGCAGCTTCTCACTATGCGTGTCTTTACTGGTCTAACCATGCTCGATACTATCCAGGGCACGGTTGGTGCCATGAGCCTGATGCCAGATGCTAGAACTCAGCACGAAGAAGCAGTGATCACCAACATCGCCTTCATGGAATCGGTTCACGCCAAGAGCTACTCCTCAGTCTTCTCAACGCTTTGCTCTAGTCAAGACATTGAAGATGCTTTTCGCTGGTCAGAGGACAACCCATACTTGCAGAAGAAAGCCGAGATTGTTCTTAGTTACTACCGTGGCGATGATCCACTAAAGAGAAAGGTTGCCTCCACCCTTCTGGAGTCCTTCCTGTTCTACAGCGGTTTCTACCTACCGATGTATTGGTCATCTAGAGCGAAGCTGACCAACACTGCCGACCTGATTCGCCTAATCATTCGCGATGAGGCCATCCACGGCTACTACATCGGATACAAGTTCCAGCTAGCCCTAGCGGAAGAGTCTAAGGAGCGTCAAGAAGAGCTAAAGACATACACCTACGACCTTCTTATGGAGCTATATGAAAATGAAGTTCGTTATACAGCAGATCTATATGATGACATCGGATTAACAGAAGACGTCAAAAAGTTTTTGCACTACAACGCAAACAAGGCTTTGATGAATCTGGGGTATGACCCGCTGTTCCCGAAAGAAATTACGAACGTCAATCCAGCCATTTTGGCTGCTTTGTCTCCTAACTCAGACGAGAACCACGACTTCTTCTCCGGTTCTGGTTCTAGCTATGTAATGGGCAAGCACGAGTCTCTCACGGACGACGACTGGGACTTTTAAGGAGGTATGATGGATAACTGCAAGTGCGGTGGCAACTGCCCGTGTGGCGGTAACGACTAGACTATATCGCATACCAAGGAGCCTTTAATGAAAGAGATTAAGCATCTGCACCTCATGGTGAGGGCAGAAATTACTAAACCTATAAAAACTGAAGAATATGCAAAGCAGTGGCTTACTGAGCTAGTTGACATGATTGACATGAAAGTTGCTGCTGGGCCAATTTCAAAATATGTTGACATGGTCGGGAATGAGGGAGTTACTGCTGCTATTTCAGTAGAAACTTCTCACATTGCATTTCATATTTGGGAAAAGCGTGATCCAATGATTATTCAGTTTGATCTCTACACTTGCGGAGATTTAGACTATAAACAAGTTTTAGAACACTTAACCGAAAGTTTTGGGGTCACCTCTATGAAGTGGCAATACTTCGATAGAGAAAACGACTTCGAACTTATTGACTCATCTAATTAATGGGATAAGATGCCAACATATTCTTATGTTTGCGAACGTGGTCATGAGTATGAAGAAACTCGTGCAATGTCCGAAAAACCTACTCGATCAACTTGCGCAAAACCAGACTGTGGCACTAAACTAATACGTAAATTTAGTGCTCCGTCTATAACCTTCAAGGGGACGGGGTTTAACGCAAACAGAGGATAACTGAATGACACAAAATAGCCGGTACAACAGAACCATCTCCGTCCCACTTTTTGTACTTAAAGATGAACCGGCTTGTGCCCAAACAGATCCAGAAATATTTTTTCCTTTAGACATAGAAATGGGATTTGGTAGATTTACTGTCAAATATCAAAATTTAGATTCAGCCAAAAAAATATGTCAAGAGTGTCCTCTAATTAAAGAATGTTTAGAATATGCGTTAATCAACCATGAAGCTGGGGTTTGGGGTGGAACCACTGAACGTGAAAGATATTTAATGAGGAGAAAAAATAGCCGAAAGTACCCAGCTAAACTCCGAAGCCCCAGTATCAGGTAAACTAGAAGAGCCTAGGGAGAGAGGCGAGTTACGTAACCCGCAAACCTAGGAGAAACCATGGGGATATTCGCTGAAGTATTCCGTAGAACCGCTGCATTGATCATCCTCCGCATTAGCGGAACCTTTGCTGGTGGTTCTATTGCCGGAGTTGAGCTCTGGCAGTCTGCAGCTGTTGCTGCATTCATCGGCGTAATGGACGTGGCAGAGAACCTGTCTCGTGCTTATATGCTGGACGGAAAGTTGGACATTGATGAGATTAACACCGCTTTTGGTGGTGCAGCTTATCCTGACCAGGACCCAGAGGCTGAGGCAGCAGTATCTGACGAAAATCAGAACAAATAAGTCTTAGCTAAATAATAGCCTTCACTATACTGTTAGTGAGGGCTATTATTGTTTTACTAAGTTAGGACTTTATGGAAGAATTTTTTGTTGGGCCTGGCATATTGTCGTACAAAAATGTAATTAAAGGCAGCGAAAATTTAGTAGATAGGGTAGAAAGCTTAGTAAACGCTGGCACTATTTCTTGGGTTCCCTCGACTATTTCTGGTGATTATTCTGGACTTAACACGGAAATAAGAGACACGCTAGCAATAGATATTCCTTATTTAAAATATCCAAAAATAGATTACTCTAGCCCGCAAAAAGAGTTTGAGTCATCAATTAGTTCTTTGTTTTTGACAAGCTTTAAGCCAGCAGAAGATCACTATAGACTGCAGTTTGATGTGTCAGCGGATGTCCACGAAAACTATAGTATTTTGAAATACGGTGTTGGCCAAAAATTTACAAATCATGTTGATGACAGCCCGGAACTGACTCGAAGAATTTCTATGGTTTATTACATAAATGATAATTATGAGGGGGGAGAAATTGTTTTTCCTAGATTTAATGTGTCTTATAAGCCCACTGCTAATGAATTAATTTTATTTCCCTCTTTTTACATGTACAATCACTCGGTCTTGCCGGTAACAAAAGGGACAAGATATTCTGTTGTAAGTTGGATATCGTGAGTAAAACTCCTAAAATACTAAAAAATGTTTTTTCAGAGGAAGATTTAGCTAACTTAAAAAATTATTTTGTTGACTATAAAAATTTTGAATTTCAGCCATTTTTTTCTAGATATATAATTTCTGACTTTGAAATTCCCGAGCTGTCTAGATACAAGGAAAAACTAGTTCCACTAGCAAAAACTATTTTTAATAGCCAAAGTTTGCTACCGACGTACTCAACTTTTGCTCACTATGAAGGAATAGACCCCTCTCCTAGTTTATTTAAACATAAAGATGACAATGCCTGCACATACACAATAGATCTGTGCCTCTATCAGAATGAGCCGTGGGACTTATATGTTGATGGTGTCCCATATACCTTGGCCCCCGGAGAGGCTTTAGCATATTACGGAAATGAGCAAGATCACTGGAGAGAAGATTTTCCCAGCCCCGAGACAAATAAAGTTGCAATGATGTTTTTTCACTTTGCGGAGCCGGACCATTGGTGGTTCACTAAGGGCCCCTCCTACTTGTCAGTAATTAGGGGCGAAATAAGCGAAAAAGAATGGGTAAAAACAGTAAACAGGGCTTGACATACCCCCCCAAAAGTTGCTAGTTTAGCTCCCATGGTCATTAAACGTAACTTTTTAAAGGTTTTTGTTTTTGTTGTGTCTCTGGCTTTAGCCTTTTCGCCTGCCCCGCCGTCTGAAGCAAAATCAAAGCGAATAAAAGAAACTATTTTTCGCACGATGGGGTACCAGAATCCAGCTGAATGGGGCTTAGATCGAATTGATGGAAGTTTAGACGGAAAATATGAGTACATAGGTACCGGGTCATCGGTACGTATTTATGTTGTAGATACAGGAATAGATGCCTCTCATCCAGAAGTTTTTGGACGAGTTGCTCCCGGATTTGATGCTTTTAATCAGGGACTCTCTCAGACTGACTGTAACGGTCATGGCACCCATGTTGCTGGCGTGATTGGTGGATCTACATATGGCGTAGCTAAGTCTGCAACCTTAGTTCCGGTTAGAGTTTTGAACTGTAATGGGCAGGGCAACACTACAAACTTATTGTCTGGAATTGAATGGATACTTTCTAACCACCCCGCTGGAAAAATTGGAGTGGTAAACATGAGTTTAGGAGGAGCCAAAAGCGATCAAGCCAATGCTGCAGTAGCGAAATTAATCTCCGCTGGATTAATAGTAGTGGCTGCTGCTGGTAACTCTAACGTAGATGCTTGTACTTTCTCCCCTGCCAGCGCCCCTGGAGTAATAGCCGTTGGTGCTAGCGATGAAACCGACACCAGAGCAGCATTTTCTAATTGGGGGTCCTGCGTAGACATATATGCCCCTGGAGTACGAATAAGCTCAGCTAATACCTTAGATAAAACTAAACCAGCTTCTAGGAGTGGAACTTCGGCGTCTAGTCCTTTTGTGGCGGGAGCAATAGCTACTTACCTATCCGAAGGAAGAATAAATTCCTCTTCCGAGGCATTTTCGGTCCTCTCCTCGGGCAGCGAGGTTGGGGTGGTTAAAAATGCTAACTGGGCCACTAGTTATCTAGTAAACGTTGAAAAGTCATTTAGTATAGGGCCCGATGTTCCGGTAGAGCCAATAACTGAGGATCCACCAACACCTTCTCCGAATCAAGTGGAGGTTACTCAGGACGGGACTGGTTCATTTTTTGGAACTCTTTCTTGGAGCCACTTTAGTGGAGCCTCTTCGTACTTAATCTACAAAACCGGGTCAATAAGGCCTGGCTGGAGGCAGTTTGCTTCAGTATCAACTAGGACAAATAAGATGACAGTTTCTGATAAGCCTGGGGCTATAGCCATATATAAAGTAGTCGCAATAGTTAACGGTTCTGAGGTTGAGATCGGTACTGTCAAGTATTTCCCCTCAAGTTAAAGTACTAAATATAGCAGATTGAACACCTTGATTTTACTGGATAATGTACATAACGTTGTGTGCATAAACGTCATACAAACTTAGACCTAAGATTGTATAAAAATAGGTTGTATTTGTCTTTAAAAACCTGTATACTGAATACATCCCCGAGCACGGGATCTAACTAAATAATTACGACAACTAAGGAGCACAAAGTGTCTTTATCATCAGCATCTGTATCAAAAAAGATCTCCCTTTTGGAGGGAGAGCGCGTCTACAACAAATACCTAAATCTGCTTCACGCCATGGGGCCTATAGATTATCAGCCTTATTCCATAGAGGGGCTGGCGGTCGTCCAATCGGACATGATGAAAGCCAGAAAGAAAGATCGAACCAACCCGGTGGCCTTGGAGTCTAGTCACTGGATAGTTGAAGCCAGGGAAGACTTTATGGACTTTGAGGTCCACGATTCTGATATGGATCCGGTCTACTACCTACACCCCATATACACCTTTTATGAGCATGTTCGCTCCTTCGATGAGCCTGGGCCAAAATTTTTAGGCATCTATACCAGAGGCGACTCGTCCTTCTTGCCTCTACTATCTGAGGGTGGAGAAGTCTACTTTTTGTGCACTAAATTCCACAAAGGTGACTTTTCGGTTCAAATCATATACTTCCCAGATAGACCGTTTGAGGTAAAAGAAAAACTCTATGAGCTGCTAAACCAGTACGAAACTAGGTAGCTTTAGGTCGTTTCTGGGTCGGTGTAATAAAACATATAGAGAATATTTACTCTAGTTCCTTTTAGTATTTGATTCACTCCATGCCGAGTGGCGTGCCCAGTGAAGAGCATTAGGGTACCTGACTTAGGTTTTATTGTGAAATCTTGATCCTCGAAGAAGGTCATTTCGCCCCCTTCGTAGTCGTCGTTTAAAAAAAGTCCTGCCACTAGGGTTTTCTTGCTGGGATCGTGTTCGAGGGTTTCACCATAAGAAAAGTCCTTGTGGCTGTGCAGTAAGGCTCCTTCCATCATAATGTTGCCAAAAATTCTATCTAAAACAAATGAGTCGCCTAGCTGATAGTGAGATTTAAAAAAATTAAAAGCATATCGAGCCGCTATTTGGACTATGTTGTCGGGGTCCCAGTCTCTGTCTATGTCTTTAAAAAGTATTAATTTATCCCCCATCGGGAAATACCTGTAGTGGTCTCGTCTGTCTTCGATGCTGTTTTCAATTATGTAGTCTTTTAGCTTAGCTCCCTGCTCGGGCGTAATAAAGTCTTCTATAACTGCAAAAAATTTCTCATTTACATCAGGATTCATTTTTGCCCTCTTGGGATGTAGTCTCTAAAAAAGAAAATGAAGTTTACTCGGCGGCCTTTAGTTATTGGACGCACTCCATGTAGGTTTTCGGCGTTTCCCCTAAACATGATGACGTCCCCTGCTTCCAGTTTAATTTCTACGTTGTGGTGCTCGAAAAATAGCTCTCCGCCCTCGTAGTCACTGTTAAGCATGACTATCCCAGAATAGTGCTTTTCTACGTCTGGCTTGTCTGGATAGTAGTCGCCGTCGTCGTCGTGGGCGGGGTTCTCGGTGCCGGTTTCCATGATGTTACCAAAGAACCGCTTCATATCGAAGGTGTGCTCGATTTCATAGTGATCTAGAAAGTAGTTCTGAGCTCTAGTAAAAACTTTTTTGATGGGATCTAAGAACGGGATATTTTCGTCATACCACTGATCGTACTCTGTGGAGATAAACCTGTACCCTGGACGAAACTTATCGTTTATAGCATATTTGTCAATCCACTTTACATATGCTTCGCACTGCTCAGGGGTTAGAGCATTTTTGATCAAGTGGTACGGCAGGGTTTTTTCGGTCATGGGTGCTATTTTACCAGCCAATTATTAGATGAGATTTATAGATTAGACTAGTGTCATGCCCGCTAAATACGTACTAACAAAAAACTTCCTTTCCAAAGAAGAGGCTAAGCAGCTCAAAGAGTACGCTGCCGAGGCTTTAAGCGGAGAATCTCCCAAAGACGGAATAACTCTGCACATGCTTGGGAATCGCCCCGATACCTGGTTTGACGGGGGCCACATTGAAAAAGTTTTTCGAGTTTCTATAAGCTATTTTGACAGAAACAGAAACGGTGGGGTTATTGAATCAGTTAAATTCTTTTTTAGAGAATTGAGGTCTGGATTCGGTATTCCTGCAACTGTAGAACGAGACACCAGTAGAGATGCCGAGGTTCACGGGATTTATAGAAAAATTGCTACTTTAGGGCTAAACGATGACTACGAAGGTGGGATTACTACTTTCACCAATAGAAATGAATCCTTTAAGCTCGGGGCTGGCGATCTTCTTATGTATGACGTAGACGACATAAACGAAATAGGGATCTCAGAAGTTACTTCTGGAAATAAATTAGAACTTATATTCTGGTTTTCCGAGGTAGAACTAAAAACTAGGTTTGATGAGTTTTACATGCCACCAATGGAAGATCAATCAGAGAGATTTTAATGTGGAAAAGATATTTATCTACATTGCATCTTGTAAAGAGCCGTACCTCCCTCAAACCATTAAAAGTGCGCTAGCCAACGCTGATCACCCGGGCCGTCTATATTTCTCTGTTTTTAATACTGTTCTATCTGAAGAAGATTACATAGTAGATGAAGAAATCCTGGGCATGCCACCAGGGAAACTATTTTTAGTTCAGGCTAAGTCACCTGAGATTTTGGGCATTGGTATGTCCAGAATGATTGCTTCTTTACTACAAAACGTTGAAGCAGATTATGCCTATCAAATAGATGCTCACATGATTTTTGACAGAGGCTGGGATACGCAGCTTATAGATAACCTAAAAAAGGTAGAGCAGTTTTCTGATAAAGCTGTTATAACCTGTTTGCCGGTCCCTTGGTCAGAGGCAAATTCAAAATACCAGACGCCCCTATTGTATGGTAAATACGAAATCGACCCCTACAACTTTGACTCTAGAGATGAAGAGTTGGTAAGTCGAGTAGGTTTTGAGTTGACCAACTACATCCCTGGAGTTGTAAATCTGCCAGAGAAAAACTGGAGGCCAGAAATCTTGGTTGCTCCGGACCGAGGCTGGTCAGACTTAGATCCTTCAGCGGAGTACATAGAAGTAAATGGGGTCCATGCTTCTAACATGTTTTTGAGGTTTTCAGCAGTAAGAGAGATTCTTCATGACCCTCAGAATATGTTTGAGGGAGATCAGCTTAACTACACACTAAGACTTCTATCTAGGGGATATAAGCTCTACGCATTTAAAAAACCGGTAATTGTGTCTCAAGACAAGTTTGATTTTGAGGGTGAGCTGTTGAATAAAAAATATGACTGGAGATACAGCAATAGGAGAAACCTAATACACTTCTACGACCCGTACCAGGAAAACATTCAAGATAGAATATTTAACGGAAAAGAGTTTGGGTACTGGGGAGCTCCAGACAGAGAAGGCTTAGATCAAGCAAAACGCAGTATGAAGGTTTGGTGGTACTACAAAGAATGACAGACACCAATCAAAAAGCTCTACTATATGCCCGCGTGTCTACAACTATGCAGGTGGAGGATGGCGTTTCGCTGGATGTGCAAGAGCGAACGCTAAAACAAGCTGGAGAGATGTACGGCTTCACTGAGACTGAGCTGGTAAAAGAAGAGGGCCGTTCCGGTAAGAATGTGTCTGGTCGACCAAAGTTAATAGACGCCCTTAATCGGTTAGACCGAAAAGAAGCAGACGCCCTTATTGTTACCAGGATCGACAGACTAGCCAGGTCAACCAAGGACTTTCTGGACATTGTGGATAGAGCCAACAAGAATAACTGGCGACTAATCCTGCTAGACCTAAATCTTGACACATCTACATATCAGGGTAGATTTGTGGTCACGATTATGTCAGCGCTTGCCGAAATGGAGCGAGGCATTATCGCCGAGCGGGCCAAGGACATCCACAAGGACAGGCGGGAGCGCGGAGTGGTCTGGGGCAAGGATATGGGCCCAAAACAGGTCATTTCTCCTGCTGTAGCCGAGCAAATTAAGCTCAAGCGAACCTTGGGCCACTCATACCAGGCAATAGCTGATAGCCTTAATCAGCAGGGAATACCGTCTGCCCGAGGGGGCAGCTGGTATGCCTCGAGCGTAAAGAACATAGTAGACGCCACTATTGTCGAGGTAGAAGATGCAGACTCCGAAGAAAGTTAAAATCGGTGCGCAAATTTTCTACATCGAAGAGCGCAGTGCCAAAAAAGACGGAACTCTAAACGATAACTCTTATGGCTACACACTAGATCAGGGGAATCTTATAGTGTTGGACGCCAATATTGCATTTACCAAAAAGCAGCAAACGCTGCTCCATGAAATCATTCATGCTATCGGTATGGTGTATGGTAGCGGACAGAGCCAACCAGGATCTAAAGACAACTATGAGGTGTGGGAGCATCACTTTATTGGAATCTGGGAAGCACCTATGCTATCTTTTATTAAAGACAACCCTGAAGTTGTCGCTTGGATGCAACTAGAAGAGGAACCTAATGGGGAGAAAAAGGAAAGCGGCAGAACCGCGAATACCTCGGCCAAACGCTGATTGGCAATACACAACCGAAATTCAAGTGCACGGTAGAAATGTTACTGCTGGGACCGAACTAAAAATTATTGGGGAACGGGGGCGCTTTAGGTTTATTCGGTTTGTCAAAAACACAAACGGGGCAGAGTGGATTGATGTTTGGGGTGGGCCCAAGGGGGCGGAGCAGTGGAGAAGTTTCAAGCTGGATCGAATAAAGCGAGTACACTACAAAAATCAAACTGTAGAAAATCTTGCCATAGAGCACAAGGCAAAACTTAAGGCTAAGAAAGCCGAGCTTGAGGATGATTAGGATCGTGGAAAAAGACTGCGTCAGTTGTAAGCCTGCTAAGCCGCACTACAACGTTGTTATAGCAACCCCGGGCAAAGAGCTACACCAAGACTATGTAGCAAGCTTGGTGGAAACCTTGCGCTGGCTAACCGAGCAGGGACTAACTTATAAGTGGCTAAACAAGTCTGGATCGCTTGTCTCTACAACTAGAGAGCTGACTGCTTTAGATTCGTATAATCCAGACTGGGAAGCCAGAGAGATTGGTCGTGGGCAGTTTACCTATGACAAAATCATTTGGATTGATTCGGACATCAGCTGGGACATCGAGCAGTTCAAGGCACTGTGGGAGCACGAGCTAGACATCGTTGGCGGAATGTATCAGACTGCTCCAGATGGTCGAGTGGCCGTTGCGATGTTCGACGGAGCTGGTCAGCCAACCGTTGTGCGAGAGCAAGACTTCATTTTGGTAGACGCCCCTATTGTTGAAGTATTCGGAGTCGGATTCGGATTCGTGGCAATGAAGAGTGGTGTATTTGAGAAATGCGATAGACCGTGGTTCTTGATGGAGAGAATCAAATGGGATCATTTGGACTTTGAGTTAAATGTTGGTGAGGACTACTCGTTCTGCATGAATGCCAGACGTAACGGATTTAAGGTTTGGCTGGACAGTACGATTAAGGTGAAGCACCACAAAGAAATTATTTACCAGCTTAGGTAATTTGCAAATAAAAAGAATTACGTGTATGGTATATCTCGACCAGGGTAAGGTTCTTATGTTGAGCTTACATAACCAACCCTCTCGGTAAGTGCCGAGCACGCCAGTAAGGTCTCTGGCCCCCGCGTACTCCAATGGTAGAGAGGGCCGACTTAAAATCGGTACAGTATCGGTTCGAATCCGATGGTGGGGACATGGTAAGTAAAAAAAGATCTTTAGCCAAGTCGTTGACTTGGCGGGTTATTGCTATCGTCAGCACCTTTGCCATTGGGTACGTGCTGACTGGCAGTTTGGCATTTGCTGCCTCCTTGACATTGATCTCTAATGTGATTAACTTTGTCTTGTACTACCTGCATGAGCGAGTTTGGCTAAAAATTGAGTGGGGGAAAGAGTAGTGGCTAAAAACAAAAAAGTAGACGCCCCTATTGTTGAAGAAGGAGACGAACGGACAGCTATGTTTGGGTGGTGTTTGACAGGACACCATGATGGGTGTATCGTGAGGATTCCTAGGTACAAGTGTGCCTGTAAGTGCCATGGAGGCGAAGATGGATGAGTTTGAGCGTGGTGTGCAAGCTGAGCGCAAGCGAATCATGGAGGCTCTGCACCGATACAAAGCCGAAGGTATGGAGATAGTACAAGTTGGATCGGTGCCCGGTGTGAATACAAGGGCGGTGCGTAGATTTGACACTGCTGAACTAATTGAAAGAATCTGGAAAGAGCGTGAACTAAATGATTAAATGGGGATCTGTAATGCTAGTAGACGGAATGGTCTTCGAGGGCATAATCAAAGAGGAAGCTTCTTACGGGATATATCTTCACATTGGCGGCAACTCGGACAGATTGTCCTTATTTCCTTGGCACACTGTGTCCAGGGTAGTTTACAAATTTGACGTGTAATATTTATACATGGCAGTTTTAGTACTGGAAAATTACTTAACTAAAGAGGACTGCCTAAAAATTAGACAGTTCCTCGATCCTCACGTTAGGCCTACTCCACGGGTTGGGATAGGCGGGGCATTGGGCTACTCGACTTCTCTTGAAGCATCTACTGTTAGTGAAAAAACTGGAGTTATCTTTGGAGATGAGACTCCAGTTAACTTTGAAATGGGAGCAATCTACCAAAAAATTAAAAAAGAAGCCGAGCAGTATTTTAATCAAGAGTTAGATCTATGTCAGTCAAACTATCAACTTATGACTAAAGGTGGCAAAAATCCTCTCCATGCTGACACTATTAATTTAGATGGCAGCCCTATACAAGCAGACGGCACGCCAGAAGAAATAGAGTTTAGCGGTCTTTTGTATCTAAGTAACTACGAAGAAGAGTTTATGGGGGGAGAGCTATCTTTCCCGGGGTTTGACCTTACTTATCGACCTAAACTAGGAGACTTAGTTTTATTTAAAGGAGATTTAGAACACCGTCACGATGTAGCTGAGGTTATTTCGGGGGAACGCAGAAATATTGTTTTCTTCTGGGCCCGAAGGGGAAATGTTTCAGACAACAAATCTTACTTTGCGGAGAACTGATGACTACTAGCATTTGTGTTTTGGGGTATGGATCGGTTGCTCGAGTTTTAGTAAAAAAGTTAAAGTCTTATGACGGATACAACAATAAATTTAAAGTTCACTGCATCCACGTGAGGGACGCAGATGCAGATAAATATCGGGAATTGACCACCATAGTTCAGTCTGAGGGTCATGGTGATCTTAGAGTTTTAGTAGACGGAACAGAAAACACGGAGAGTATGACTCCCTTTAGTAGTGACCTAGAGTGGTTGCTAGATTCACAGGGGCACAACATCGTCGTTGACTGTACGTCCTATAACGAAGACTCTGTAAAGCTAGTTTTTGATCTAATAAAAAGAGGAAACAAGTTTCACTACATGCTGCCTAGTAAAGAACTAGTTAGAAATCACTGGCAGGAGTTAATAGAGCTAGTAAAAACTAATGGGGGCAGAATAAGCTTTAATTCTATTGTTGCCGGAGATGAGTCCGAGTGGTCAAATATTTACATGGATCAGGAGAACTTTCATCTTTATGCAGAAAACCCTGATCTTTATTCGTTTAGAAACGGAGGTCCAGAAGAAGTTTCTGGAGCTATATATAAAGACATCATGATTCAGCACGCCGAAGAGCTAAGACGAGCTAGGGAAGAAGAGCTAAGGCTGTCCTGCGAGCCTTGCGGAATAAATGACACTTTTTCTTGGAAAGACTTGGACTAGAGTAAAAATATGCTAGTGTGTCTTCATGAGCTTAAATGACTTTGAATACGTAGAAGACCTGCCAAAAGAACCGACTGGATTCAGGGGTTCCTCCTTTTCCACCTTTGAGGATGGTGACATGGAACTCTTCGAGGTCAGTATTGCCAAAGCGATCCTGAAAAAGCAGGAGGCAGTCAAAGCAATAGACGCCCTTACTGATGCAGCGGGCGAATCCTGGTTTGAACTAGGGGAAAAGCTTGAGAGAAAAAGGATTTTGGGGCTACTTGACAAGTTTGAGGGGAAGCTGGTAGATTCCGAGGAAGACGCCAAAATGGTGATCGGAATTATTAGGGAGATGATTGATCAAGAAGATGAGTGATTATTCAAGTGAACAGCTTGCGGAGATTTACGCAAAGCTAGAAGTAGCAAAGATTCTAAGTGAGATGGGCGCAAAGATGGCCAAAGAGGCTGCCAGTGATTTGGCATTCTTCAAAATTACTAACGGCATTGCAGACGAGTAAAAATAATGGACGCCATTATGAGAGATCTATTTGGATCAGCGTGGGCTTACTATGTTGCATTTGGAATCCTATTTGTTTGGTGGCTAATAGAAAGAGCTGCTAAAAGGAAGAAAGATAATTAAATATGGCTGATTGGGATCTAACCGCCGAAGACTATCAAGACGCTTGGAACGATTGGTATTCAGGATACGAAATTGGCGACTTTATAGAGTATTCAGATGAAAACTGGGAAAAGGTCCAGAAGATGGATCCTCACTTAATTTGGACTAGCCATAGTACTTGTGAGGACGAGAAGGTTTCGGCTGGTATTCATCTATTTCAAAACAGTTGTTGCTGGGACACCTATGGCTGGTACGTTGCCAAAAAGCCGTGGGAGGGCGATCCAGATAACCACTATGAGTCATACAATGCAACCGCGTACTTGCCTTGTCACATCTGCAATCCAGAGGGAGAGGGCGATGAAGGAGACTTTAATCCTGAATGCGAGTACTGCGAGGGTGAAGGCTACGTAAACCACTACTTTGACTAAAAAGAAATAAAAATGAGTAAATTAGTTAACTTCAAAAAGTATGGGCCAAATAGATATGATCCAGATAAGTTTTTTGGTATAGTCTTTCGCTCTCATCCTAAATACAAAGGTGTAGAGATTTTTATTGGTAGAAACATTTGTGAAATTTGGGTTGGATACAAGAGATGAGTTTTGAAAGATTTGGTAGCTCGGATGTCTATATCTTTGAGCATGTAGCTGGATATATCGAATGCTGCGGATGTTTGTTAATTAGGGGGGAAGACGAAAACGATTGGTATGTGAAGCTAAGTACTCCTAGAGCTGCATTAGATCATTTAGACGCCCATGAGGCCGCTGGGCATGATACTGGCGGAGCCCGTAAGCGTATAGAGAAAGAATACGCAAATCTAGACGCCCCTATTGTTCCTTTCTTTGAAGACAAGGAAGTAGTATTTCCACCTAAACAATTTAGGGATGGAGGTAATGGTGAATAAAAGAACTCCTTATGTTGGTAGGGAAGGCCACTGCCAGCATCCTGGTTGCGACAAAAAGATTAAAGCCAAGCGACTTTGCCAATACCACTACCACAAAGATCTATACCCTCGATATAGAGACAGGCCAAATGTTGTACTGAAAAAAACTCCTAAGGGGGAGCCATCCGGGGAAGAACTTTGGCAACTAATAGCGAATGATATTGCTAATGGAAAGCTTATCTTAAACAAAGAAAAATCAAGATAATGTGGATTATCTACTCTAAAGACGGAAACAAGCCGTTGTGGAAATCAACAGACCGTGAGACATTGAGTAGACTAATGGCCGAACTTAATAAAACTTTAGGTAGTAAGTTCTACCTTAAACAATATAAGGAGAAAAAATGAAGGTACTAGTTAACCACTGCTCGCACGGATTTACCTTGTCAGAGCGTCAAAAAGCTCTATTTCCAGAGCTACAAACAACCCCATACATGAAAGTATCGGATGTAAATAGAGCAGACGAAAGGCTTATTTCCTCGTTTGAAGCGGGGGACAATAGGGGAGATGGCGGATCTACCTTGGCTATCGTAGAAATTCCAGACGGCGCTCGCTTTAGAATTATTTCTAGAGACGGGTACGAAGAGGTTGTCTGGACCATGGGAGAACTGCACAGCGCATAATGGTTACCTACCTAGGAAACAATAACTGGGTAGATGACTATAACCAGGTAATTGTCAACGTTCATTCGGATAACCAGTGTGCTAGGGACTACTGCACGATACATAGACCCTCCAACCACCACATGTTAGACTTTCCCCAGTTGTGGAGACAGGACCGCCATATGATGGAAAGAATGTGTCCACATGGAATAGGCCATCCGGATCCTGACGACATTACGTTAAACAGGACTCACGGATGTGACGGATGCTGTATAAAAAGTACAAAGGATGTAAGTTATGAAAATTAAAAATCCATACCCTGAAGGTGATCCAAAGCGTGAAGTATTTATCGAAGGTGTTAATGCTGAACGTGAAAGACTAGTAAAGGTATTGCAGCTTTATCACAGTAGGTTTGGCCAAGGTGATATTGAAACCGCTGAAACAAAGATGCAGATTAATTACATGTATGAGTTTGTCAGCGGCAAAGAGGCTCTCTAATGTCTTATGAAGAAGGGTTTGAGAGATTAGATATAGACGAAGATCTAATGACTGAAGCCCAGAAAATCATAATTAAAGGTTTCATGTTGGAGGGAGAGTTTAGGTTTAGAGAAAATTTAATAAACGTCATACAAAAAGAGATCTCTACCTATCTAGATGAAGTCGACTATGAGCCAAACATGGACTGGGTAAATGGCCTATCTTGGTGCATTCATCTAATAAAAAACATGAAGCCTGACCAAGCTTAAAATATTATTTTAAACCTTTAGGAGAAACTATGTGCGATCAAGACTGCGGCTGTGAAAACATGAACCGCCAACAAAAAATTATCTTTTCTTCTACCTGTAAACCGAGAGTGAATCCAGCAACACTAGAAGACGACAATAAGGCAACTTTTGACTTAGGATTCAAAGAGGGATTTAGACAAGCTAGAGAAGTGTTCTGGGAAGAGTTTCAGATCAAAGCTAGCGATGCCAAGATGGTAGCAAAGTACCTAAACGACAGCGACTCAAATTCCATCGAAGCAGATGGAATGAAGATTGTGGCAGCTACTTATCTTCATGCAGCAGACGTAATTATTAGGGACCGCAGAGACCTTCCTGGTTATATCGAAAAAACTGAAGAATATAAGTTTGACTAACTCATGTATTACGAAATTCCTTACGACAAAATTGTCTATTTTAAAGGCGTTATAGAAAACGTCGACGAGCTGATCGAAAAAATAGAGTCAATAAATAGTTTTGCTATTTCCCCTTGGAACACTTGGTGGGCCAGCAGTGAGGAAAATGGGCATGCTTATGGTGAAGTAAAGCACGTAAGTAAGCTACTTTTACAGCAGGAAACTGACGAATCTATCAAAGAAGAATCTCGAGTTGTGATTCAAACTTTAATTGATGCTATGGATAAGTGTGCCAGAGTTTATGCAGATATTTATCAGATAGACCAGGAATCGCTGCAGTTTGCAATAGACGCCCTTAATCGAGATGGAACCAAGTACGGAATAAATAAGTACTACGAAAATATGTACATGGGTCCGCATGTTGACTGGAATGAAATGAATTCCGACATTACCTACACGATAGTTGTTTATCTGAATGACGACTATGAAGAGGGCGAACTGTATTTTGTAGATCCAAATATTGATTTAAAAATAAAACCAGAAAAAGGCAGCATTGTGATGTTTCCCTCGGTTCTGCCGTATCTACACCAATCTTGCAACATTCCCCGGGGGAGAAAAATGTTAATAACTCATCACTGGAAAAACGACTCGAAAAGCAAAGAGTTTTAGGGTAGTCTTTTCTTATGACACCTAAATCGTCAAATGATCGATCTTTATACAGGTTTCACTATTTTGAACCAGTAACTGGTGAGTTTTATGTTGACTGGCTGTGGCTCAAAGATGAAGAAGTGATGCCTTACGCGAGCGAAACTCCTGGAACTTTTAGACAAGCAACAGAAGACGAAGAAGATTTATACAATGAAGCTTACGCAGACGGCTACTCTCTTGCAGCTATGTTGGAATACGAAAGCAAATATGACGGAATAAGTTTTCGAATAGAGCTAGATAAAGACGGAAAATTAGATATGACCGGCAAAAAAATGTTTCAGTGTGCCATTTGTGATCGTATTTTAGATTTTGACGATAACGTAGCTTGTGCGAGTGGGATGTATTTAGGTGCCATTAGAGATGAAAAACTTTGGCATCTGTGCTATGACTGCGCTCAGGGCACTGCGGAAGTAGATTGGATTGAGCAAGGTTGGGTGTGGGACGATGACTCTAAGTCAACGGACGAGAAGGATAGCTGAACCTTATATAGCTCAGTATCGTAGATCTCCTTGGTGGGTTAAGGGATTAACTCTAGGATTAGTTGGGCTAATTATTTTGCCGGACCCATTTGACTGGTTTCCTGGGATAGCCTTTTTGGATGAGCTTTTGTATGCTACGCTACTTCTCAAGTTGTTGTACAAATATGGTGCTTTACCCCATGAAGTAAAAACGAGTCCCAAAGACTTAGTGAGAGAGATACTTAAGAGAGATGAATCTAGATGAGTTCCGAAAAGTTGCACACGAGTATTACCAATTCGCTGAAGACGTTCTGGTCAAAAAACAAAATGATTATGGTCCCACTAACATTAGTCGCGCTCCCGGTGGTGCTCTTAATGGCCTCCGTGTACGTATACATGACAAGGTATCGCGGATTAATCACCTTATCGACTCGGGAGTCACGCCAGAAAACGAATCCTTAAAAGACTCGTTTTTAGATCTAGCTAACTACAGCATTATTGCCATGATGGTATTGGATGGAAAATGGCCAGAAAAGTAAACGTTTCATATGAAAGTCTCCGCCAAGAAGGCAGAGAAGAAGTTCTTGAGTGGCTTCGCCAGCACGAGATAATTAGCTACAGCAAGCCAGAGAATAAGTACTTTATATTTAACGAATCAAGCAAGTGGTTGCTGTTTCTACCTTGGGAAAAATCACAAAAATAGGGCGCTGATAAACTGGTCATACCTTTGTTTAGGAGCGCTATGACTAATCATCCACCAATGTTTGCTGCCCAGGCAATAGACCAAAATAAATGGGACGAAGGCTTTAAAGCTGGTATATCCGAAGTCTTACATGAGCTATCTTCGGCAGTTGAGAAGAGCTCGGATCTAGAAGGTCCAACGAAAGAGTGGGTTTCGGAGCTCTCAACAAAAATTACTAAGAAATATCTTTAAGGGGTACCGATGGGTACTCCCTTTTCTAGGGACGACATACCGGAGCTGGTTAACAGCTTTGTTCATTTTTCGTCTCCTAAATTCTGGGGAGATCCAGAGTGTATCTCTGGTAGAGTCAAGTTTGTAGAATCTTCCGACAACCCAAAGGTTATGTACGTAGAGCCTTATGGTTTGGGGTATTCTGTACGTGTTGATGTAACCTGTTATGAGGTTGCGGAAAAGATAGAGGAAAATGAACAGCATTCGAGCCACTGAGCGCCAGCTAAGGAAACTCCAAAAACAACGTCACATGTACGAAATCAACATGATGATCCTCTCTAATCCTCTACTAAAAAACCTGAACAAGCGGGACCAAAAGAAGTTGGCCAAGCTTATGTATAAAGCCGAAATGATTGAAATGTTTATGCGGGATCGTCAGATTGTCCGCATTAACGACAGCTTTGAAGACATAGTAGAGAACGTTGCCAGGCTGCTAGATGATGCCGTAGACCGCGCCAGAGACGACGAAGAAGACCCTGAAGGGCCCCAAAGATAGGGCCAAAAAAATCTTTTAAAATTGACTTGACAAAGGTTTTTGTTTAGAGTAGGTTTCTAGTAACCCTAGAGATAAGGACTCTAATAAATGAAAAAGACGACCTCCATTCTGGCCGCAACCGCGGTGATGTTCGGTCTATTTATTCCTGCTAGCCCTGCTAGCGCAAACGTCACTAACCAAGCTGCATACGACGTTAGCGCCTACTACCGAGTTGATCTTGGCTACAGAGTTGGTTGGAAAGTTCCAACTAACAGAACTAATGTGGTTGGGTACACCGTCACTGCCAACAATGGCAAAACTTGTGTTGCGCGAGGCGCTACTGCAAACGTGTGTACGTTCCCATCTTCCACGCTTGGTTTCAGTGGAAGCTTTAACTTCACAGTCACTACGAACTTGCTTTCTGGTGTAGGTGGAGTTTCCGGTGTATCAAATACTGTTGGTGCCCGCACTATTCCTAGCGCTCCATTAGCAGTATCGTCTGAAACTATTTCAGACACCGAGATCTCAGTTGCATGGATTCCAGCTTCTGGTACTGGCAACTTGCCTTTGTATGGCTACGAGATCACTTATTGGAAGTCTGATCAAAATGGTCAGCCAATTACCACCACCAAAAAGAGCGTAGTTGTTTCTCAGACTTACGCCAACTTAACCGTGGCCGCTAGCACTATGTACATCATCAACGTTGCCGCATGTAACGCTCTGGGATGTAACTCTGCTAACTACTGGACTCACACTGCAACTACTCCAATTACTCCTGAAATTGAATCAATCCAATTTCCAACTGTGATTGGTGGAGGTTCCGCAGATACCACTTGCTTCGAGAGCATCTATGACGCCAATAGCGGAGAGACTGCTCTAGGATCCTGTGGTTCTGTAGTTGCTAACCCAGCTACTTACCCCGTAGTTGACCCTTCAGCTACAACTGTTCAGGATCCAGTGCTAGCAACAAAGTTTGCTCAGCGGGCGGTTCTGTCACGCTTTATGTCTTCCTACTCACTGGCTACTTGGAGGTCGATTGGAATTAGCTGGTTTGCTAACCTTTCGGCAGATAGCAAGTCGGTGACTCTTGGATTCACCACCCCTGTCACTATCTACAGCACTACCCCTGTTGTATGTGAAGTGGTTGGTTCAAAGATTGTTTTGAAGTCAATCGGTAAGTGCTCCATTCAAGCGCAGGTTGGCGGAGACAATACTTGGTTGCCTAGCAACACTGCAAGCGCAACCTTGACGGTAACAAACTAGGGTAAATAAAAAGAAGCCCCCGGTGGTTAGCCGGGGGTTTTCTTATTCCTTGTCGGGATTAATACTTGTTGTTATTAATTGCACCACGAAGAGCTGCAATAGTTTGTGGGCCCCAGGTTCCGTCAATGCGACCTTCATAGTCTGCTCGAGCAACTAGTCGACGCTGGACGCCCTTATAAGTATTAGAGCCTGGATCTCCGTCAATTGGTCCTGAGTATCCATAAGCTGCAACGGATCGTTGGACAGCCATCCAAGTGTTCTTGCCTGGGTTTCCGTCAATTGCTCCGCTGTAGCCGTGGTCGCGCTTCAGCAATTCTTGGAACTTTTTCCAATCTTCTGGAGTAAGTTCTTTTGATTGATCTGCAACTAGCGGGGGAACTGGAGCTACTGTTGGTTCTTCTTTCTTTGGCGCAGTTCCAGAAATAATTGCCTTAGCAGTTTTCTTGTCAACCTTTGGAGCAACTGTAACGGTGCCTCCGCTGTTTGCAATGATTGCCTTTTTCAGGTCAGACTTTGAAGTAGTCGGACCAAATACGTCCTTGACTGCCTTGCCCAAAGTCGCATGCAAATGAGCCCCGCTCGAGGCATTCCCGGTGTTCCCAATCGTCATGCCATGAGATACATCTCCGGCAGTTACTTTGTCTCCGACTTTAACGCTTAGCGCGATTTCTGGACCATGTGCGCCTTTGCAGTTAATGCCGCACTTTTTGCAGGCTAGGTGGCAATATCCGATAAACCAAATCTTGCCGTCTTTATCTGCGGCGGTCTGAACTACGACCCAGCCTAACACTTTACTCCACTGAACAAGCTTGATAGTTCCATCTGCAATAGCAGGGATTAGGGTCTTGCCCTTGTTTGAGCCGCCTGGGGCCCAGTCGGTGCCTGAGTGAGGCTGCATTTTATTCTTGCGGCGGTAGGCTGAAAGAGTGCCGTATTCGCCAGTAATTGTCTTTTCAGGAAATGGCATTACCCAAGTCATAGTGATTCCTTTCGGTAGTTCAATTTTACCTCAATGGTTAACGTCTAATTTTTGTTTGGCATAGGAATGCCTATATCCGTTGTTGTAAGCCCTCTGGAAGGCCAAAAAGTCCTGCCTGCGTCTCTCATAGTCGGAAACCCGTGGGAATCGATTCTGAGGGCTTCTGAGGGGCAATTTGGCATAGTGTGCTTTAGCGGCAGCATAGGCCAGCTGGCGAACCAACTTATCTTTTGGTTCGAAGAAATACCTCAAATAGAGGAATAGGTGGGAGAGTCCTCTCATGGGGTAATTTTACCATCTACTGAGAGGGGTTGTTTTCTTGATTGTATTTGGGTCTATGAAGTTCCCAAATGAAGTCCCACACAAAGTTTTCATACTCGGCGGGACTCATTCGGCGACCCATTGTTTTTTCTAACTCGCAGGCAGCTGAGTCTGCCAAAACGAATTTTTCTTCGTTAGAAAGATTGAAGTTCAAGGTTATTCCTTGTCTTCATCCTTTTCATAGCGAAGTGGGAATGTAATTACCCAGATACCGAGAGTGATCCAGATGAGCATGCCAACAACTTCCTTGGCAGATCCCTCTAGAACAACCCAGGCAACAAACATACCGAGCAGGGTCCAAGCCTGATCGATCATGTCCTTAAATAGTGACTTAAGAAAGTGAACCATTTAATTTCCTTTTCTGAATTAGTTCGTCAAAGTTTTTGACTTTGGTATCTCCCAGGTAAGACCATGCGTACCCTGAGGCAATCATGGTTTCGTTAAAGGATGTCTTATCGTCATCGAGATAAAGCCACCCAAGAACTCTTCCATATTTTTCGGAAGAGTCCGGTTTTTCGGTGCGAATGACAATTGTCTGAGCAGCCGAAAGTCTTTGCTTTAGTAGTGCCTTTGATTCAAGGCCGAGAGACTTTTCATATTTGTCAGCAGTACGAGACTCAGGGGTATCAATACCTGCGAGACGAACACGCTTGGTTATTGAGATGTCAAACCCTAAATCAATCTCTACATCAATAGTGTCGCCATCAATAACTGCTAACAATTTTTTGACTCGGTATTCGTACATTATGGTCTCCTTGCTGCAGACGCTGCTGCGCTAGTGGCGGCCGCAGTTGCAGTCATTGCAACCTGACCAACGATCACAGCTGCGATAACAACCTTCTCTGATTGCTCGCGAACTTGTGGGGACATATCAGCGCCCGCGTTTCCTAAGGCGTTGAATACTTCTACAGCTGCACCTGCAACATCACCTAGCAGTGGAACTGCCGCTAGTGCTTCGTCAAGAACAATGTCGTCTTGCTGAGCTGCAACTAGCAGTGCGTCGAGGGCTGCTTCGTAAGCTTCAGATCCAGGAGTAGCTGTCTCGAAAACTTCTAGGGCAGCTTCCTTAATTGCCTCTGCCTGCTCTTCTGTAAGCTCGGTAGGTTCGATGTTGACAAGTTCTTCAACCAGTGCAACAATGTTTTCTGATGAAATTTCTTCTTCTAGTTCTATCGGTGCTTCTGGCTGAGTCGGTTCGGACGGATCAGTTGGGGTCGGCTCTGGCGTTGGTTCTGGTTCTGGGGACTCTTCTGGCTGATCAGTGGGCTCAGTGGAGGGCTCTGGTTCGGGCTGAGGAGTTGGAGTGGGCTCAGGAGTATCCGTTGGTTCGGGCTCGGGAGTTGGCTCGGGCTCGGGCGTGGGTGTCGGTTCGGTTGGCTCGGGTGAGGGCTCAGGAGTCGGTTCAGGCGTTGGTTCGGGAGTCGGTTCTGGAGAAGGTTCGGGGGTTGGAGTAGGTGTTGGTTCAGGAGTTGGTGTGGGTTCGGGACTTGGTTCTGGTGTTGGGGTTGGTGTGGGGGTTGGCGTTGGTGTTGGCGGAACATAAATAACTTCTGCAGTTACAGGGGCAGATTGCTGAGAGTAGATACTTTCAGTGTCATTGTCCGCACGAACTGTAAATGAGTAAGTAACGTTTAGACCACCAGTTTGTTGAAAGACTTCCTTAGGCAATGTGATGGAAGTAGTTGTAGATGCAACTCCCCAACCTGGGTTGTTTCCGGTTGTCCAGAAGATTGCATAACGCTCTACTGTGGTGTTCTGTGCAACTGCAGCAGTCCAAGTAAGAGTTACAGACCCGTCGTTGTTGGCAGTTGCCTGCAAGTTGGTTGGAGCCTGTAGAACTGGAGCAATGCTTACGTTTCCAGTAAATGGGAATGGGTACTCTACTGAGTCAGCCATCGAGGTGATGTTGTATCCATAGTTAGAGGTATATGTTGCACTGTATTGGTAGTACTCAATAAAGACTCCACCATCGCCGTCCCATGAGTTACCCTGGATAGATGCACCCTGCTGTGTGGCCTTTCCATCGTTGAAGTAATCATTCAAGAGGATTACTCGCTGAACGTTGTTGCGGAAAATATTGTTGTGGATTACGCGACCCTGTGGGGGAGTTGCGAAGAAGTTGGTCCAGCTGGTTGGGATCCACGAGTTGGTATAGATAGCAATTTGGTTTCCATCAAAAGTTGAATTGGTAACTCTGTGCTTGTTGATTCCCTGCATGCGGAATGCGTAACCGTTTGAGTTAAATGTTGAGTTGTCAACTAGAACTGTTCGTTCTCCGTAAATAGCAGTTGAGTTGCTAGTAAAGGTTGTGCCAGTGATTGTGATTCGGTTGTCGTATTGAGTGTCAGTGGCAGTAGTTACGCTTGGGGTTCCTCCGTAGTTAGAGAAGACGCCTTGATTGTTGTTGGTGAAGAGCGAGTTCGAAATGTTGATGTAAGAGCCGCCCTCCTTGGTAGTAACGGCTGAGCCCTGTGCAATATTGGTGAAGTGAACGTTGGTGACGTTAGCAGTTCCACGAACCACCCAAAGAGCCGAACCACGCTGCCAGTCAGCCGCATAAGTGTTGCGGATGGTGACGTTAGATAGATTCAGAGTCAGAGCTGAGTTTCTAATGTCGAAAGCAGTGTAGAGAGCGTTTCCATCAATAATCGAGGTTGCTCGGTTGGCAGAGGTGATTGTCACGTTCTGAGTGATGATTGGCAGATTGGCAGTCAGAACAATTGGCTGTGTGGTCTTGATTGTGATTAGGTCGTAGATTCCACCAGCAGTTGCGTTAGCCTGAGTGATCGCCCAGCGTAGAGTTCCAGGATCCGAAGTGTCGGCAGTCGAGGTAACTTCTAGTGAAGTTGGAGGAAGAACGATTGCACCGTAAGCTGCAACGGTGGCGGTTCTTGCAACGATTCCATTATTGATTGCTGTAGCGAGTGTGGCTGAGGCAGACTGAGCTTCTGAGTTCTTGGTGTCTCTAATGGACTCAAGGTTTGTTAGATAGCTTGGAGCTGAATAAGTATTGTAAGCAGCTTGAGCCGAAGCAAGAGTTTGGGACGCCTGAGTGAGAGTTGAGTTAGCAGTGTTATAGCTTGGGGCTATTGCGTCAAGAGCTGCTTGTTTTTCTAAGTAGTTCTGGTAGGCAGTTGCGTTGTAAGAACTATTAGAAAACGTGATGCTGTTGATATAGAGAATGTCAAAGTCGCCAGGAATCCAAAGAGACTGAATGGTTTTGCCTGAAGTAGCTGTGTAAGAAACGTCACAGGTGTAGTTAGGGCAGGTTGGAACTCCATTTGGGTTAGTGAAGTTTGCAGAAGTTCCGTCTGTGAAGTTGGCTGTTACTTGCTGATCGCCATTACGAGCATAAGTTTGGAAAGCAACGCCAGTAGGAGTTGTGTTAGCTGCTGGAACAAAAAGCAATCCTGGGCCATTACCGCCAATAAAAATCATTCCGTTTGCTAGGTATGGGTTTCCAGTAGTTGTGATTGGAGTAGTTCCACCAACCAAAACCTGAATGCCAGTGCTGATTGTTGCTCCGTTAAATTCTTCAGTAACGGTAGAGTTCACAACGGTTGCTTGGTAAGCAGTCCATGCATCGTTGCGGTCTTGTAGGGCAGCTGAATAGGTTGGCTGAATAGCCGCCAAGGATTCGGAGGCCGCGTCGTAGTTTGTCTGAGCGATAGCAAGTGCTTGCTGAGAAGTTGAGATAAGTCCTGGCACTGCGTCAACGTTTGCTTGGGCTGTAGCTAGATCTTGATTAGCTGTATTGGACGCGCTTAGTGCGGACTGAGCGGTTGCAACAGCCGAAGAGAAGGTAGTCAGCGAGCTAGCAAAAGCGTCAAGCTCGGACATCCTGCTTGGGGCATACTGTTGATAGTGCCCAACATAATTCGAGTATTGTTGGGTGTAGGTCTGTAGGTCAGCCTGTAGTTGGGCTACTTGCTGAGCGGGGGTTTGAGTGGCATAGCTAGATAGCGCTCCAGATAGCGGAAAAGTAAAAGCTAAAAGAATTGCTAAGGTTGAGTTAAGGCCGACTCTACTTCTTAGACTTAGTTGCATTTGGTGCGTCTTCTCCGGCTTCTTTGAGGCGAACAACTTGGCTGAAGATCATGTTTACTTCACTGCGAGTGATCTTTCCGTCCTCTAGGAAAGCGAGAGCTAACTTTTCAATTACCTTGGCAACAGCTAGTAGTCCACCAAGGGCGGCGGACATCCAGACATCAATACCAATTATGGAACCCGCTCCAATAACTGCTAGGGCAGAGGCAATAAAGGTGGCTACTATACGCCAAAAGATGTCAACTGTCAATAAGAACTTGGAATTATTTTTCGTAGATTTTGATTTAAGTGTCTTGGTAGATGGCACTTGGAGGCTCCTGAATTCGGGCCTCTCCCCTATGTAAAATTATACAGGGTTGACAAAGTTGGGAGTTGTGACTAGACTAATCTCTAGCACCATACTAGAATAATTTTAATTTCTATAGGAGAGTAAAATGATAGTAATCAACTGGGACTGGGCTTCATTTGTAGCTGGAATTTTTGCAGTCATAACTGTTCAGTTTTGGGCAGTTGTATTTGTAGCATTCCGTCAGTGGAGAAAGTCCAAGGCAGCACTAAAAGAGACAGACGCTGCTCTAGCTAGCTGGATGAAAAAGGGTACGTTTTAGTATCGATCCAAATCTAGGTTATGGCAGAGAGTTATAATCTAGGTATGTTAGACGCCCTACAAGTGGCACTTATATTTCTAGTGGTAGTCATTGGACTACTAGCTAGTTTTGTTGTCATTATCTCTAAGTCTGTTAGACGTGAAATAGAAAAGCTAGCTTCTGAAACTGATGATCCAGAAGAGAAAATTGAAATCTATCAGAAGCTAGTCAAAGCTATATATCCCCCTAGGTTTAACCGCTAGTCTTCTTGATCCGGCCTTTTCTTAGTTGGATCGTTAACTTCGTATTCGTGCTCTTCCCCCCAGACGTAATACCTAACGGTCTGGTAAAGGTCAACGGTTTCAGCTACTAAACGCTCCGTGGCCAGAATAAGGTCGGCCTTTTGGTCTGGGGTGTCTGGCTGCTCCAGTTCATTATGGATCTCTTGGAGGGCATAGGTACAAAGCTCCAGACGCCGTAACGTAACTGGCAGTGCACTTATGGGCAATTGTTCTGCTGACATGTAAACATTTTATGGCATGAAATTAGGGCTAATTAAGTTGACTTTTGATCTGGGCAATTAGTAGTATTGGGGAGTAAAGTGGGAAAAATATTTCTAGTTAAAGGGCTAAAGGTGGAAAAATATTTCCTATAGTTATTATCAAAAAACGCTAAACTGGAAATGCAATTTGTGATAATAATTATTGATAGTTATTATCAGAGAATTCACTAGAGGCAAGAGAATTTCTTGATAATGACATTATAAAATAATAATATATATATAAATGACAATAATTAAATTCGATACGCGTATAGAGTTCCTCTTAGGCCTTACGTAAAAATTAATCGCTAATTATATATTGAGTATTATGTATTATGTATTATTTAGAGGGAGTTTTTGTGGTACTCTGGAGAGGGAGAAAACTAATTGCGTTTTATGTATTGCGTATGGTTGAGAATGGTGCTAGGGTGAGGCTATGTGGATCAGAGATTACAAGTTAGACATCCTGAAATACCTAACTGAGATGCGTGCTGACAAGCGAGAAATGGAAGCATTCGAGGAGTATGAGATTGCCTTACAAGCTAGGGAAGAGCTACTGGATAGATACCCAGGTTCTGAGATCTTCTCTGCTCCCAAAGTTGACAAGGAACTTTTGAATGACTACAGTACAAGAATCATCATGTATGAGACGGATCTAATGGCAACTCCAATTTATGAAAAGCTAAAAAAGAAATATGAAGAGGACCAACAGAACTGGCCAAATTTCATGAAAGACGATCGCGATAAAGCGGTCCAACCAGGAGCTGAGAAAGCGGGCTGGTATCAGAATTCCAATGGTGATTTATTTCACTATGACGGAGTAGTTTGGGACACTGTTCCAAGCGAGCAAACTAAGCAACTAGAATACCTAGGCTAAGGAAAGGAAAATATGCTAAAGCCTAATGCAGGACAGATGCGTGGATTCAGAATCGTTCGTGATCCAAATAGCATCTTAATTAATCCGTTCGATATCATGGGCCAAACCTATGGCTATGTAATTACTTACGGAGAGGGTAGTCCAGCCGTTCACGACGGTAACGACTGGGTGTCTGTTCTAGCTGACAGTAACCTTAATTTCGAAGACAAGCTCCAAGAAATTCTGGTTGAGCAGGGAACCAAAATTGCTCAAGCTGCAGCAAGCAACCCTATCTACATGGAACTAGCTGCTCAGATGAATATCTATGCAGGAGCTCCAGCAGGTGGAGCAAGTCAGTCTGGACCAGATTCAACCACCACCTATTTCAAGAGCTAACATGTCTTCATTCCTAGATGCGTTTGATGTCAATAAAGAGAAACTCGATCTCTTGGACAAAGCTATTGCCCAAGACCCGAGACAGAATGACAAGCGCATCTGTATCTGCGGTCACTCTATGTCTAGACATAAGATCAATGACTACACCGGAAAAATGGAATGTAGACCTGCCAGATTCAAATGCCCTTGTCAAAGGAAGCACCCAGTTATTGAGGTGCCGAATACTAAATACTTTTTGAGTAGGACAGGAGGATCCGGGGAGAAGCATGCTTTAACCCGAGGAATCTATCTATCTCAAAAGGCTCTGGGAGACGAGTTCAACGAAACTGCAAAATGGTTAGTTGAAATGGAATGCGAGAACCCTAGCTGTAAATCACCTACCAAGCTGTTCCCAACCATGTGTGATTCTGATGGCTTTAGGCTCTACGAAAACAGACCAGACAACCAAAACCCAGATCAAGGCTATACCTGGTTTCTTTGTGAAGCTTGCCGAGACGTCTATCACGATAGCGAGGAAGCAACCTTAGCCAAGAGAGCAGCCTTAAAGGCCAAGAATACAAGTAACCCCCACTAGTACGAAATCTGTGCTAGGATGCAAATACCAAAACTAACGTTAGGAAAATAAGTTATGGCAAAAATTTCAGGATGGGAAAAGTTCCGCAAGGCGGTAACTGGATCCTACAGCGAGAAGTTGACTCTAGCTCTAGCTCAGGAGCTAGCAGCCAAGAAGTCGGCAGAGCTTGCAGCTCAGAGAGCTAAGGCTTCAGCTGGAACTGGCAAGGTAGCTTCTTCTGATCCAAAGAAGCCAGCTACAAAAAAGCCAGCGGCAACTAAAAAGCCAGCGGCTAAGAAGCCAGCCTCTACTACAAAGAAAGCTTCTACCAAAAAGAAGTAGAATAAAATCCCTATCGGAGTTGTTAGGAAGAACATGGGAATGGAATGGCAGCTCCGATAGGACAGATTTGTTTCCGGGAGAGGGAAACAAAATAACCCAGCTAGGGTTAGAAGACCGCCTCAACATGGTAGAGTGTTGGGGCGGTTTTATTTTTGGGAGATTTCGATGAGAAAAGACATAGAGCTTTATTGCAAAGATGCCACAGAAATTTTTCTAGACCAGTCAAGTGTCAATCTGTTTTTTATGAATCCTTCCTATGTTGGATCCGCCCTAGAAGAGTACGGGGGATCTCTCGATAGCCACATCAACAATGTTCAATCCATAGATGACTATCTATCTTTGCTGATTAGGGTTGCCAAGCATGTAGAGCATTCTTTGGCACCTGACGGATCGGCGTTTATTATGTTGCAAAATCAGCACAACATAGTCCCCAGGTTTTGTTCTTTGATAGAGACCCATACTGGCCTAACGGTGGGTCAGCTTTTTGTTTGGGACTTTTCAGATACAGAGAATCTAAAACATTTGAAATACGAAAAGATGGGGCTGATCGTTCATCTCTACAAGGGTTCTTTTTATGTAGACCCCACCAAGCGGGAGTATGTTCTGAGGATACCCTTCGACCCACAAAAAATTAAAAAATACAACGACATAGGATTCATTGGTAGTTCAATTCCGGAAGAGCTTTACGAGAACTTTATACTTGCGTTTTCCAAAGAAGGCGATACATTTGCAGACATATTTGGGGGAACAGGAACTGGCATAGTGTCGTCGGTCAAATTAAATCGAAAAGCCATATACAATGACATTGCCGAATCTCAATACAAAATAGCAACGAGTAGGATTTCAGATCTAAATGCCGATGAACAGTGACTGGGGGAAGATCCCCCTAGTAGCTAAAGAGCTTGGTGTTTCAACCAAAACAATCTACAACTGGATAGGCTCTGGAAAACTATTTATGCCTCGGCCCGGCTATGTAGACAAGAACGAAGCATTCTCTGTTTGGGTAGATCAAAGAACTGTTAAGAGTATTAATTCATACTTCATGGCTATCAAAGGTATCAAAAGAGATAGCAATGGACGATTCTCTAGCACCATTAGAGAAGTGGATTGAAGTGGTGGAAAGTGGAGTCGTTCTTAATGAATGTCCAAAACCCCACCGATCTCCCTCTCCTCACGCAAAAATTCGTCCGGAAATAAATCACCAACTTTTAACGAATGTACAATTGATGCCATGTCAAGTAACATTAACGGCGTCCAGGGAACTCAGTCCCAAAAATTTACCCTACAATTGACGGAGAAGGCGGCCCTGTCACAGTCCTCTCCCCAGTTGGCAGGGTCGTCTTCCCACGTTAAGGGCGTTTAACATGACCGACACCCCTTTTGACCCCGCCAACCTCGTAATCGACCTTCCTGTAGCGGCTCGCGCCGATTTAACGGAGCTTGGCATCGAAGAACTCGATAGAGGCGTTTGCGAGGACACGTTCCCCAACCGCGCCATCCTCAGGAAGTCCAAGCTGGTTTGGGAAACTATCTACAACCAAGACGGATCAGCAAGCGGCCTGCTCAAAGTAAGAAGCGCGGAGTCTACCCGCGAGCGCCGAATCCAATCCCTTTCAGAAAAGCGTCCACTACTTGTCAACCCCTCAGACAATAACTCAGACTACCTAACCGGACTGGATCTGATCGCCGAAGAAGCAACGGACTACCTGGTACCGCCTTGGGTGTTAGGTGCCACCCGTAAGTGGTTGAAGGAACAAGAGAACGGAGGACCGGCGTCTGACAAACGCCAGCCCGCCGCTTTGCCTCACCGCTGCCGCCAAGTTAAGTTTGACGGAATTCGTTGTATGCTATGGTCTTCAGGCGCACCGAAGGATGACGGCCTGTGCCGAATACACCTGCGCCACCTCAAGCACAAGACCTCCGACGACATCGAACGCGCTCGTGAAAAGTTGATGCAAGCTGCACCGTTTGCTGTAGACAAACTTGAAGAGCTCATGGAGTACGCTGAGAGCGAACCGGTCAAACTAAAAGCAGCAACCGAGATCCTCGACCGCGCTGGGGTTAGGGGCGGCTACGAAGTTGACAACAACCTGAACGTTGAAGTACGGCCTGCCGCGGAGATCATTGCTGAACGGCTTGACCGACTAGCGGCGGGTGCTATACAAGCCGCGGCACGGCTCGCGCCCGATAACTCTGTGATAGACGCTGAGGTTGTGGTCGAAGATGTCAAGCCCCCCTTGACTGAAGTTGATAACGGGGACTTGACAAATCCAACTTTTAACGAACCGTTAAAAGATGAAGAGCGGCCCGCGCTCACTAACTCCCAGGAAGAGAAATAACCGATGAGAGATTACGACCGATTAGTCGAAGCGGCCCGCGCTCACTATGAGAACCTGAAAACGGATATCAATAACAGCAAGGACCGCATCGAGCACATTCGCTTAACCGCTCTTGCCCAGGAAGCTCATAACCTCTACACGGATCTACTTGCGTTTCAGGTTGGTTTGGTGTATAGTCACACCGCTTTGGTAGACGGACTTACTTTGCCTGATGTTCCTCAAACGGAGGACCACGTTCTAGATTTGCCAGACTTCAAGTCTCCCTATACCCCACCGCTTCGTTTAGAGTAACCGAGGAGAATCATGGAAGAAGCTAATTCCAATCTCTCAATAGCAGCGTCTGCGATCGGTGACGCAATTGCAAACGGTCATGCTGTTGTCTTCAGAGAAATTTTTAAAGATCACAATCCGGATTGGGAAAGATTCATCAGCCACATCAATGATGAATTCAACAACAAAGAACGCAACGAGCGTGCCGGCGATTCAATTTACGAAACAGCAATCAACAACATGCTGATCCGGAAATGGTTTTACATGATTGTTCGAATGTCTGACTGGCGGAAACAATTTCCATCTGCTATAGTTCCAACAAAATTTTTAGCGGAGGCACTAGATGATCCTGGGATGGCACCAGCAATGTCTTTCATTCAGTTGGTTGAGAACGACATTTCGCCCACCAACGTTCACTCAGATCCTGGCCACACTTTTTACTGGCAGTGCCAAGGCGAGTCTGAGTGGATGCTTTTCGAAGAGTACATGTGCCCCACCTGCGGCTGCGGCGAAGGGAGGCATGGTGCAGAAAGTCAGATCTTGCTGCGGCCCGGAGATATAATTTTTGTCCCGAAGGGAATGCGGCACACAGTGAGAATTCACAGCCCAAGAGCAGCAATCGTTTTTAGATCTGGCGGCGACGAAGAAGCGGCCCAGACTGTTGTTACACCAAACCCAAAGAGAATTGAAGTGATCGAGAATGTTAGAGTTTGACCCACCAAAAAGAATTTTAACTAAAGAAGATCTAGAAAGCTTCGGCTACGAGGTAGAAGAGATTCTCCCTCGGGTCTACAAGGTTAAGAACTTTGCGACGCCAGACCAGGTTAAAGCTTTGTTTGATGAGGCAGCTTCCTACACTGACGAGGAGTGGAGCGCTCGCTATTTGTCGGAACTCAAGAAGCACGCTCTTGAAAAGTTTGGCAGCGACGATCTAGATGATTTGGTTGAGAAGGGCTACTTCGAGGTAACGTGGAACTTTGCTGACAAAAACGCTGCCATTCAAAACACAGACCTTGCCTACAAGCTGATGGGCAAATGCCAAGATATCTTTAACACCATTGGAAATCTTGATGTCACAGGGTTCCTGGCGTTTCAGAGACTGTACGCTGGATCAGATTTAAAATCTCATTGGGACAACTCAACAGATGACTTGGTGGCGTACGCTGCAGTGCTCTACCTCAACGATGACTACAATGGCGGCGAGCTCTTCTTTCCAAAATTTGATTACGACATCGTCCCTGAACCAGGCTCCCTGGTCATCTTCCCGTCAGGTGAACTCTACGAACATGGAGTGCGTCCAGTAAAAGAAGGACCAGTTCGATACGTCATTCCGGTGTTCATCAAGATTGCTCACGAGGCCGGCTCCATGGCTGGGTGGGCACCCCAGAGGTAAATAAGCCCTGGATTGGTGTAGGATAGCTCTGTGAGATTACGTAGAGCAGCAAAAACAGCAGCGTCCATAGAACTTTTTATGAACGTTGCAAAGCAGTACCTGGGCTACACTGCTGAACAGCTGGGCAAGAACATCTTTGGCCAGAGGGTTGGCTACGACTCCCAGCCTTGGGGCGGAGCGTTTGTTGATGTCTGTGCCCGCGAGGCCGGCCTGAGCCTTCCATCCTTTGTACACACTCCGTCGGCGCTCGCAGAGTTCATTCGCCAGGGGAACTTTTCACGAGACCCGCGGCCCGGATCCATTGCTGTCTACAACTTTTCATCAATGATTGGACATGCAGCAGATGCATTCGGCATGCCACACTGTGGGATTGTAGTTGATGTCCGCGAGTTCGGGGACACGGGACGGTTCATTACTGTTGAAGGAAATACCGACGGACCAACTGTTCACAGCAAAGCAGACGGCGTGCACCAAAAAGTGCGCAGCATCAACGATGTTCTGGTCTTTTGTCACCCATCAACTGACGGGCGCCCAACTTTTAATGAACGGTTAATGAAGTTCCTGGATGGCGGCCGGACCAAAGTTGAGTCGAGTGAACTCAAGTTTATTGAGGAGGCGGCACGCAACCCTCAGCAAATCAAGCTTGAAAAAGAGATACGGCCCGGAGACCGTAACAAGAAGATCGAAATCATTCAGCTAGCCCTAGGAACGGTAACCGATATTAGAGGCGTCCAAGCAGGCAAGTGGGATGCAATAACCGCAGCGGCCTGCGCTAGGTATCAACGGATGATAGGATATGTTGGTAAAGACGCAAACGGCCTGCCCGACGTAAACACGCTGAAGAGGCTCGCGAAGGATACGGGGTTGTTCGAACTTGCTAGCTGATCACCAACCAGGAAGTAGAACGGGTAGGAAATACCCTGAGCGAGAGAACGCTGTCATCATGACGGTGTACACCAGATCTCCAGAGAAGTGGTTACTAGTCGATCGAGAAACGGGTGAGGTTTACGAAGGAAACGAAGTTGGAAGTTGGGATCGCTACATTCCAGATCCAACCATTACGGATGAAGAGAGACTGAAGAATGTTAAAAGAATTCAATCTGAATAATTACCAGTACGTCGAAGACCACCTGTCTTTTTCTAATTGGTTAAGCTCTCACCGGCCACAAAAGAATCATCTAGATCCTGAGGCCCGCCTGAATGGGTTCTTATACGAACACGAGGGGGATCAGTGGGACCACATAGTTCAGCTGCCGACAGAAACTTTTTGGACAGTTTACGAAGAGAACAATCAAATAAAGATTAGAAATGGTTACCAGGTCCGCGGCCGAATTGGCTACGTGATAACTAGTGTCCCCCACAACGCCCACAGAACTATTATTGTTGATGACCTCACCAAGGAAATGCTGGAGCACAGGCCTTCAACTGTCTATTCTTGGTACAGCACTGAACTTCTTGGCGAGTCTCGCGAGAACATCAAAGATCTAAGAGAAAAGTTTAATCCAGAAAACTTCTTCACGTTCAGTGAATGGCTGCAGAAGTACAAGCCCCAGCCAAACGAGCTTGATTCAAACGCCAGACTGAGCGGCCTGCTTTATGAGCATGCCCACGAACAACAAGCGAATCACGTTAACTCATTAGACAAGAGCAGCTTCTGGACTGTCTACGAAGAGCAGGGTCAGATCGAGGTCCGCAATGGTGTCTATGGCGTCCCTGGGCGTCTAGGCTACGTTGTTTGTGCGGTACCTCATGACTCGCAGCAAACTTTGTTGGTAAAAAACATAACACCACAGATGCTGGACCACCGGCTTGGATCAGATCATTAACTTTTAATCAATCATCAATACACTGAAGGGACCGCAGGGTCTCCAGGGTCTTCAGGGTCTCCAGGGTCAACTTTTAACGATCCATAAAAAGTTCAGTGCAGCCGGCCCGGACATCAACGACACGCCCGGCGAGCGCCGATTTGACAAAGTCCTACCCACCTGCTAACCTTTAGAAAACAAGGAGGAAAGTATGGCAAAGCCACAAACTTACACAATCACCAGGCTTGACGGCTGGAGCGATGAGCTCTGGGACGAAATCATTGATGCAGTCGAGGAAACGGTAGTTGCTGTTTCAGATGACTGGGACAACACTGTAGACGAAGACAACTAACGGAACGGCGTGCGCTAAGTGAAACTGATCCAAGCGAAGGACGCGGCCCGCCTTGTTGGTGTATCCAGGGAAACAATCTTTTACTGGATCCGAACGGGTCGACTGAAGAAGTACCCGTACCCACTGTCCCAGCGATCAAAAGAAATTTACAAACGGACAACCGGCGTGCGCTACTTCTTACTGAGCGAAGACGAGGTTCTCAAGACCGGACGGGAGATGGAACAATTAAGGAACCGTAAAAAGTTTGAACCGGTCTGCTGCGATGACTACAAACTTTTCGAGTGCCTCGACTGCGGGACCTGCACGAACTGTACGGGTGAGTACTACATGGTGCATGATCATGTTTGGCTATCTGCGAATCCTAGGGACCACGGGATGTTATGCATTTGGTGCCTGGAGCGCCGACTCGGCAGAGTTTTGACGAAAGATGATTTCACTGCTGCTCCGGTCAACAGTCTTTGGGGCCAGTTTGGATCGACACGCCTAAAAAATAGATTGTTGACAAATTAAAAAAACATGTTAGGATCTAGATCATGGATAAGTTGATTAGATCTAAAGATCGCAAAGTTGCGAATTCAATTATGCCTTCGGGCAAAACACCACGCATTGCTAACACCTTTGGCCTGCCGGCCGGAAGAGAGTACTCCTGTCCAGGCGCGACCAGTATCTGCAGCAAGATCTGCTACGCGGGTAACCTAGAAAAGATCTATAAGGGCGTCAAAGAAAAGTTAGTTCATAACTGGGAGCTGCTTAGGGGCGCGGACCTACAGACTATGGTCGGCCTGCTTGACGTAATGATCACTGAGTTTGAACAAGACTGTGATAAGTGGTCCGCGGATAAGTTATTTAGGATCCACTGGGACGGTGACTTCTTTAGTCTTGATTACGTACGGGCCTGGCGTGAAGTGATCGAACGGCACGCGGATGTTCAGTTCTGGGTATACACGAGAACTCACTACGCAATTCCGGAATTGATCGGGATCAAAAACTTAGGCCTGTACTTCTCAACGGATGATGAGAATCTGGAGCTAGCGGACGGACTCAAGAAAACATACGGCGTGAAGCTAGCGTACCTTGCTCAAAACTTTGAAGCCGGCCAGGCCAAGATCAAAGAGATGACGGCGCGGCCCGGAGCTAAGTGTCCCGAGAATAAAAAAGCGCTGCCACTAATTTCCGGTGACGGATCAGCGTGTGTACGATGCTCACTGTGTGTGTACCAGAAGACGGACGTGGTCTTTAGCGCTAGCAAGAAGTAGACGCTAATCACCGGTAAACGGATGAATGTATTCTTGATGCATGCGATCACTAGAAGTGCATTTATTCGAAACGGAGCGAGACGTAGATCTTGCGATCAAAAGCGGTACCGCATTGCCGGAGCAGATTGCTAGCACCCGCTGCATTGACTGTGGGGACCCTGCCGGCTATAGATCAGAATCTTTTGATCCATTCATTTTAGTGATCGACGAAAACGATCAAGACTGGATTTTGTGCTGCAGCTGCGCCGGGCCGGTTCTTAGTTATGTTGACGCATTCTTCCCTCCAGTGGTTAGAAGTCATTTTGATCCAGAGGATCTTGATGGCTTTGATCAGTTTTAGCGTTATAAAACTGTTATAAACTTTTCACGAAACACGCCTTGCGTTCGCTCGACCTATCTGCTAAGTTTTAGTTGTCGAGAAAACGAAAGGATAAAAATGACTACTCTCGCACCAGTAACAACTGCTGTATCTACTACACCAGAGGTAGTGGGCAAAGCACTTTATTTAGAGCTAAAGCCACTTTTGGACGAAACAGGAAAAACTTTTGGTTTCTGGGGAAACGCAGATTCCGTAAAGCAACTAATCGTAATGCCTCAAGGACTTACACCAGAGGGCAGAAAAGTTAGACCTAGCGTCTGGGATCGTATTGTTTCGCCAAGTTACCCGAGAAGCCAATGGTCGTCTGTAAATGTTTCAGTCGCACCAAGCAGAGCAGACTTTCTTGCTAGAGGCGAAGAAAACTACAATGGAAAAAAACTAGAAGTTCCACACGATTCAGAACTAGACGCTATGCCAGAAGAAGTGGTTAGACAAATGCTAACTAACTTCACAGAGCAGGTTATTCACAGAGAAGTAATGTATTCAGGTGCGAAGTTCGATCCAGAGCAGGACAAGCACATAGAGTTCACAAAGCAGAACTGGGAAATTGTTAGGCAGTTCGCAGTCGAAGTTACAGACAAAGACTTATCAGATGTTCTGGCACACAAAACTCCACAAGCAGTAATTCGCAGAATCAACAAGGTTCGAGTATCGCTCGGACTTCCAGAGAAGCTAGTCTAAGAAAGAAAGAAAAGGATAATGACTACTATTACAAGACCATACGCTAACGCACACAAAGGTTTCCTAGAACACGAAATCCCACTATGGGATTCAGTAAAGGAAATTATTAGCGAAGTTATGATTCAGACCTTACCAACTCCTAACTTGGACAAGGCACTTCCAGTATCAGGTAGGGCAACCCTACGAGCCACTCCAACCAAAAAATCAAGTGGTGCTAAGGTTATAGAAGATGTTGTAACCAGCACGACTGAAAATGAATCGGAAACTTTCGAGAGAGTAGAGCAGATTATCGTGGACGATCTAGCAGGAGAAAAGTCTTATGTTAGACCTAATGGCGAAGTTTATTACGCTCGCAGTTGGGGAGAACACTCCGACATAGAAGTTTTGCGTAAGTCCAGAGAACTTGGTTCTTATGTTCTACTTTACGGAAATCCTGGAACTGGAAAGACTGCCGCAGTCGAAGCCGCGTTTCCAGACGAGCTATACACAATTCTCGGTTCTGGCGACACAGAAGTTTCAGACTTGGTTGGTTCTTATGTTCAGACACCTAGCGGAAGTTTCGAGTGGGTGGACGGAAGTTTGACTAGAGCCGCAGACGAGGGTAAAGTTCTACTGATTGACGAAATTGGTTTGATTGACCCAAAGGTTCTTTCAGTTGTCTATGGACTAATGGACGGAAGAAAAGAGTTGGTTGTAACTGCTAACCCAGAGCGAGGAGTTGTAAAGGCAAAAGAGGGTTTCTATGTTGTCGCCGCAACTAACCCTAATGCCCCAGGAGTTCGCTTGAGTGAAGCACTACTCTCACGATTCACGATCCAAGCAGAAATGACTACCGACTGGGCTTTGGCAAAAACTCTCGGAGTGCCTAACGCCGCAGTTGTCGCCGCCCAGAATCTATCTAAGAAAATGGAAAATGGCGAAACAAGTTGGTCGCCACAAATGCGAGAGCTACTTGCTTTCAGCAAAAACGCAGAAGCGTTTGGAACTATCTGGGCAGTTCGTAATCTACTTGCCGCCGCACCAGAAATAGATAGACCAGTTGCCGCAGATGTTTTTGCCAGAGTGTTTGGCGAATCAGTTTTGCCAGCTAAAATCTAAGCAGTAAAACTAAAAGGATAAGGATAAGAAAATGGCAAAGCACTACGCACCTATGCGGAGAGTGTCGCAACGCAAAACGCAGACACCTAGCGAGTGGCTAAGAGTTGGTTCTCAAATTGGCTACTTGGTCAATGGTTGGTCAGGCAGAAATGACTTGGCTGTATTTTGCGGAGAAGAAGCCGCAGACGGAGAAGCAGTCGCGGCACTCTATCACGATTCAGCCGAGATCGAAGTCAATGTTGTAAAGGCGTTTGGTTCGGCAATACCAAGACCAGAGCTAGACGCAATTTCGACTAGAGCAGTCCAATACGAATACCCCAAAGCTATTGGAGTTATTTATCACGAAGCACTCCACGCTAAACACTCCAACTGGAATAGAGAATACCTAAGTGAGAATCTTGAGCCTAGTGCTACCAGAGTGTTTATGTTGCTCGAAGAAGTAAGAATCGAAGCCAGAGGAGTTTTAGAACTCCCGAAGAATAGATTGTTCTTGAGAGAATCAGCACTTGCTTTCGCACTAGAAGAAGTCAATGAAGCCAACCTACAAGAAGTTTCCGAAGTCTGGCAGTCAGCTATGCTCGCAGTTCTAGCTATTGGTCGTTTTGATGTTGGAGTTTTAGAGCGTGAAGATGTTGTAAAGATTCACCAGCGAGTATTGGAGAATCTTGGAAACGACTTGCTAGATAAGCTACGCAAAATCTGGGTAGAGTTTGCCAACCTAAAAGTTTCTCAAGTAGATCGTGCTATGGAACTTTCCAGAGAGTTTCTAAAACTACTCCGCGAAGCAGACCCAGAGGGCGAGGGCAGTTTCGGTGAGCCAGAAAAGTCAGAGGGCGAGGGCGAGGGTATGCCAATACCAATTCCAAGTCCACTAGCCGAAATGCTAGAAGAACTTTCCGAGCAAATCCAAATCGAAAACTCTATGGACTTGGCAGACCAAGAGAAAACTGAAAACTGGGAAGAAGAAGTAAAGTCCAGAAATCAGTCCTCAAAGAATCGCAACCAAAAGAAAATGACTGCCCAGAAAATCTTTGATAAGCAAAATGACGCAAAGGGTTCTGGCTCGGGTTCTACTCTCCAAGAAGCAAGAACACCTAAGCCAGAGGAGAGAGCCGCCGCAGTTCGTATTGCGAAGATGTTGGAAAAGGCGAAGTATCGTGAGAGGTCACTCCACGAAGTTCGCTCGACAATTCCGCAGGGAAAACTAAACGCTAGAGCCGCAGTCCAAAACGCGGCACTTGCGGCTCGCGGTTCTATCGAAAGAGTGCCAGCGTGGGATCGAAAAGTTCGTAAGCACACAGACGACCCAACACTACGGCTCGGAGTTATGGTGGACATAAGTGGTTCTATGTTCTCCGCTATGGAAGCTATGGCAACTACGGCGTGGGTAATGGGAGAAGCAGGACACCGAATCCAAGCCAAGACCGCTATGGTTTATTACGGCTCGGGAGTATTCCCTACACTCCGAGTTGGACAACGGCTCGACCAAGTTCGCGTATTCACCGCACCAGACGGAACAGAGGAGTTTAGTGACGCATACTCCGCACTAGACGGCGAGCTTTCACTAACTTATGGTGACGGCGTGCGTATGTTGGTTATTGTTTCAGACGGACAATACAGACCGCACCAGTTGGACGCGGCACGCAAAGCACTAACCGAGTGTAAGCAGAACGGCGTGGCTGTTCTCTGGATTACGCCTAAAAGTTGTTGGGGTTATGGTGCGGCGAGCCTTATCCGCGAAGCAGGTTGGGGAGTTCACCTTGACGGACTGGAAGTAGAAGAAATTGCGATACAGGTTGGTAAAGCCGCCGCAGAAGCGTTAGGCAAGGTGAGCCTAGCCGCCTAACCGCACCGCAGACTTCCCGAGTCGTTTCTTATCCTTTCTGCTCGGGAACCGCCCACCCAGTGAGATCCTTTTCGACACTTATCCTTTCTGCTCACTGGGTGGGTTTTTACGTACGGTGCTGCTGAAACACGATCAGTGCCCGGGCGATCCTGGGCGGCGCTCGCTGATCCATAGAAACGCCGGACAAGATACTTGCGTAAGAACCCGCAACCTAGTAAAGTTTGATTGTCGAAGAAAGGACGCTCAATGCCAAATTGGGTTTATAACCACATTACGATTACTGGAAACACGAAAGACCTACTCGCTTTCGCAGAGAAGGCAAAACAACAACACGAAACTTTGTGGAA
>JACCDX010412062.1_pt1 | contig 61612 bp, 111 predicted proteins | sample 7449681 | NCBI WGS metagenome assembly JACCDX01 (sample SAMN15323450, study PRJNA562643) | freshwater metagenome | isolation source: river surface water | place: USA:Blue River Watershed | collected 2017-08-18
CCACATTTTGTACATCTTTTTTCCATACAAACCCCAATTCATCCCAATTTCGATTGTATTCCCTACCTTGACCTGAGAAGAAATCATTGAATTGATAATCATTGATACCCTTGTAAAACCATGAACTAATTGGATCGTATTTTACATCATATTCCTTTTCAAATCCTAATTGCTTCAAGCATTCATTGATTCGAGATTGTACAAAGTTCTCTAGCTGATGTGCAGTGATACCTTTGATTTCACCTTGCTCAAATAATTTAGCAATAATCTGACATTCATGTTCATATAAAACTTTGGCTAATTCTCTGATTCGCTTTTCAATTTTTTGAACATATGCATCAAAATCTTCTTTAGATAGTTTATCTTTTAATTGTTCAAGTCGATATTTAAATGCCCATGCACCAGCTACAGAGTGGATGTTTTCATCGCGCACTGAAAAGTTAATACCACGAACAACGTTCATTAGTTTATTCTTACCTTGTGATTGGTAGTGCTTTAAGAAACCGAAGTTGCTATAAAGAATAACACCTTCAACCATTGAAAAGCCAGCTAGTGAAATAAGATCATCTGAATCATCAATAATCTCACCAATGTAATCTACACGTTGCTTTAGAACAGGGTCATCTAAATATGATGTATAAAACTCAGGTGTATCAATGTGCAATAGTTGATTAATCTTATTATAAAACGGTGCATGTACTGCAAGTTCAAACATAGAGAATACTGAAGCCATTCGATGGAATTCTGCACCATTGAACATATTCTTAAACCGCCCACCCCAATATTCAGAACCAGCATGTGTTTCATAAATACTAAATAGTTTAAGAGTGGTGATTACTGCATGTTTTTCTGCAGGTGTAAAATTCACTAGAACGTCTTGAATATCCTTTTCTACTTTAATTTCATCTGGTAGCCAAAATACTTTTAATTGTTGATCTGCGAACTCTACAGGTTCTTGTCTTTCATTGATTGGCAACAGGTGCTTTTCTAGCATTACTCTTCCTCTGTGATTGTATTGTATTTATCTCTAGCTTCCAACAATGCTTGAGCATCTTCAGTTTCATATCTAGCACGATAAATATCTTCTGTTAATTTACTACCGCTTGCCTTATCAATAGCAGGTTTACTTGCGTATCCACTATTTAACCAAGCTTCATCTAATCGTTCTTCACCAACCCAACGGCTACACACTACGATTTCATTTAATCTATTTCTATGCTGTAGTGCATCTTGTCGCTGATATGGTTTTTCTGTATCCATCCCCAATGAATAAAGGAAATTCTTAAATCGATCTTCTTGATTCTCGAATTCACTTGAATAATTCGGCATAACTCTAACAATCTCTGATTCAGAAATGATGCATAGAGCTACGATTGCACTTGGACGCGCTGGAAATTTTAGTTTTTTATTCATTGTACTACCTTTCAGAATAAACGAGAATTCATTATATCACTGCTTGTCAGATAAATCAAGATTGTCCTGATCTGTATCTGTATTATATTTTTCTTTATGTTCTTTTAGCATTTTGTGAATTGCAGAATATACCAAAATAAGTATAAGTAGTAATACTAAGATACTCATAGCTTGTAAAATAATCATTTAGTTTCCTTTGTTTCTTGAAGTTCTGGATTGTACATAAATTCCAATAGGAACATCGCGTTTACAGCTACAGCTGACATATGACTCATGTTTGGCTCAGTGCTTTCGTGGTCAATAATCTCACCACGACGAATAGCCTCAAAATGCCGCATTAAAGCGTCCATATAACGCTGCCTAGCCTCTGGTACTTTCTGCCAGTTATTACGCTCCTTGTACTTCTTTAAACCAGCTGTCAGGTTACGTGCAACCTCTTGCAGTGCATAAGGTGGTACAAGTGTATATTGAAGCTTACCACTGTCGTATTTAGTACCGGGAATTTGTTCTTCTACAGCATCTGGATTCCAAGCTTGCATTTGTTGTGTAGCAGATCGTAAGTCTACTTTTGTTAATGTAGAAGCAGGTACAAAATGAACACCTTCATAACTACAGGAAGTCAACTTGTGAGCTTCTGTACATAATGACCCATTAGTATAGAATGCACAATCAATGCAATCATTTTCATAATCTTCTACAGGTGTATATTCTTTACCTCCGATAGTAATATTATTTAGACTCATGTTCAATCCTCCTTAAATCCATTCTCAAGTAGTTCTTTAGGAATACAATTGGAAAGATCATTAGACTCAAAACCAATTGGCTTCATCACTTTATCTTTCAGATTCTTGATTACGAACAAATCGTATTCTGAATTGTATTCTACTTCTACTTGAATACCATCTTGTTCATACATCTGAGCAGTCTGAATTGCAGTTAGCTCTTTAGCAGGAAACTTTGTCAGGTTATTATAAGCAGTGTCTCGCATTGCTTTATTCATATCTACACCAAGTGATTCTAGCTTTTGTGCTAAACCGAGAGCAGTAACCATTACATCTACTACACCATCAACGACTTCTTTAGCGTTGTTATGATCAATACCTTTTTCTTTAATCTCTTTGGTTTCTTCGTAGATTAGCTTGTATTGAAAATCAATATCTTTTAACGTAGTAAGGTTGTGTTTATTGGCGATTTCATTGAATGCATAGCAATCATTTTGAAAATCTGAAATGTTGTAAGTTTCAATCATAGGTCTTCCTTTTTAATGTTTTTAATTGATTCGATATCGGAAATTGCATCTTCCATTGATTGTTTCAAATACCATAACCAATATAGAGGTAGTGCAACTAACCAAATAAGAACTACAAGAAATTTAAGATTATTCTTAATAAGCCATTTAACCCAAGGTTGCATGAAAAGCTCCTTTCAAGAGACAAAAAATCCCCGGTTATTAGCCGGGGTGTAAACTCAAATTGTTGTTAACGAAGTGTCGTTACAAGTGCCATTGTAGCACAGGTTTGTTACATCAGCAAGCTTTTACGCTTTTCTTTTGTAGTCTTAGATTGACGATGACGATGTACAGCACCACAATCATTACAGCGAACTTCATCAAAAGTATTCAATGATGTTTCTGTAGTACGACCTGTAGCTTCTACATCTGCACTACCACATACACGACAACGAACCAAATCATCATCATAGTATAGAGCAGCATTAAAGTCTGAACCTGCACGACCCAATTGACGAGTGCGTAGATATACATCATACAACAGATCAACGTCTTGTTCGCAGTAAGTTACCATATCTTCCATTGCTTGTACATCACCTTCTTGGACTCTACGCCATAGTGAAATACCACCAGTTGAAATCTTACGACCTAGACCAAAGAATTCACCAATCGCATCCAAACGGTTACTTGGTAGTTTCAGATACTTCTTTACCAACTGCAGTGTATCCAGTACTTTTACTTGAGGTAGTGGAGGGAAACCACTTGCAATTGCACGAGTTTGTACAACCTTGTGATCAAAACCTTGAGAGTTGTGAGCTAGTACAGCGTCAGCTTCTTCATATAGTTCGAACAATTTGGCTACAATACGACTGTCATCTTTTTCAGATACTTCAGTTGGTGTCAAGTAGATGCGATGTGTTTCATACTCACCTAACCAGCGCCAGCAAGCACAAAGAATCCAACCACCGTTATCTAGAATGTTATCCTGAGATAAGTTAACTTTGAATCGACCAAAAGTTAAAGCTGTAGCTGCGGCTGTTTCAGTATCGAATACTAAAATTTTAGGTCCATCATTCTTAAAGGCTACATCACGAGGATCGTACTGAAGTTCTCGATCACGTTGTAGTAGATCATTAACACCAGACTTACTGATACCAAGAGTGGTAGCAATTGCTCGTGAAGAAAATCCATCAAACTTCATTTGTAAGATTCTATCAATTGTTTCATTTGTATATTTCACTCTACATTTCCTTCCGTTACAGTTGCATCATCTTTATCAATCCAATTTAAAGCATTGAATCGACCATCACGTTCTCTACTCCAATACGCTTTGTCATCTACGAATTCTACAGTGAATTCTTCACCAATGTGTTTAGCATACCAGAGCAGTGAGTTTTTACATTTGATTACCTTAATCTTCATTTGCACCTTTCACTTGTAATATTAGAGATCGAATTGTATCATAGCTAAAGTTCTTTGTCAATAAAGCCTTCTGAAACAACTTCTTTCGTTCAGTTGCATTTTTACCACTAGGTTGATCTAAAGATTTTAATACTGTATCTTTTTGTACTTCTTTCAGCTTATTAAATTCAGTGTTAATCTTTTTGATCCAACCATTATGACGATATCTACCATCAGGCTGTTTCTCCAAATAATCAGCACACTCTCTTAATAAAGTTGGCAGATCGTTTGGATACCACCATGCTATCAATCTAATGTATGCGTTTTCAGCTTTACCTGCGAAGGCATTCACCTGTCGATGTAGTACACCACGAACAAACTGTGTATCATCGTGTGCATGATCAAGTACATGTTGTTTAGCTGGAATATCTAAACCAGTTACAGCGCATTTGTTATCTTGCTCTTTAGTTAACTGTTCACGTACTTTCTTTACGTCATTAGTATTATATAAATCAGTTGTCATGTTAAATATAAATACCTTTCTTCAATGGTTCTCTTTGCAATATGTTTGTTATCAAGATACTCATCTACAATAGTTACTTCAGCAATTCTCCAAAGTACAGAATCATCATCCCATTTGCTTTCTCTTTGGGATTCAATTGCTTCAGTAAAGGTATCAAAACGATCACCTCTAAACCAACTAATACCACCAGACCAACCCGTATTATCAACTCTATAGTATTTAATCATAAGGATTAATACCTCGTTCCATTGAATACTGCATAAAACTGCTTACATCATCCCAATTTCGTTTCATATAAGCACACTGCCAGTAAAGATTCAGCATATCAAACCAGTCAGCATCACTGTGCCAAACTCCATGACAATCTGTATACTCAAAAGGCTCAGGGTATAGTCGTTTGAATTCACTGATCAATACTTTTAGAATTTCTTGTTCAGTTTTACACTCGATCAAAGCTTTCATTGCTTTAGTCGGACCATAACTTACCTTTGATAATTCATATGGTTTGTATGTATCAGCTAAGTCACCAGAAAGAACTTGTAAGGCTAAGAACATTAAACCATCACCTTTTACTGCAGTCTTTACTTTGTACAAACTACCTACGCTTGGTATAAGTTCAATCTTGGGTTCATCCGCTAACCAGTTATAAAGCGAAACACCTTGACACTGATAGCTATCCTTGTCTACGCTTGCTAACACCGCTTCCTGACCGTTTTGAAGGCATTCGTAGGCTCTAATCGTCACTACATCATCAACCTCTAAACCGTTGTCAATAATCTTTGCTTTCCATTTACGTTTCAGATGATTTCTTACTGCAGTCAAATGCACAGGTTTAATCATCTCAGCACGATTATCTTTGTATGGTGTAGGTAGTGGTAGATTGTGTCGAAACGTCTTACCAGAACCGAGATAAATTTCTGCTTCATCACACCAAGTATCTTGTAGCATCTTTTCTAATGCTTTGTTTACTGTACCGATAGCAAATGAAAGGTCAACTGGATGTTGTTGATCCTCAAAGTCATAATCAGTTTCTTCGAACTGCATGTTCTTATCAGCTAAAAACTTCTTGAATTCCGTTCTAGTTTTAAACTCTTTTTCTCTACCTGATTTTTTATGCTTAACAATTACGGTACGAGTCTCAGCTGCAGCGGCGTGTCTATATGCTATTAAGTCACCGTCTACAATTAAAAGTCTTTCACTCATGATTCTCCTTAAAGAAAAACCCCAAGGGATTAACCTCGGGGTGGAATATTAGCTTCGGCTAACTTCGATAGCTTTTAGGATTTCATCCGATTTAGCTTTTAGATCATCAACCTTGTTCTTAACAATTGCTTTTGCTACTGCAGAAATAATTGCTGGATCAAGACCAGACTCTTTAGCTTCATCTTTGATTTCCTTAGCTTCTTCAGCTAGTGATTGCTCCTGTGTATAAATGCGTACTAGACTAGCGATTGCTTCTTTTTGATTCATCATTAGCCCTTCTGAAATGCTACTTTTGAAAACAAAGTAAGGTTTAGTACTGCAACTGCCAACCATTGATAGAAACCAACTGGAATAGCAAGCACAGGGAACAGTGTATTCAACGACCAGATGACAGCTAATGGAGCAAATACAATCACAAGAATTGCAAAGACCATTACGCTAACAATTGTCAGAATATCTTTAGTAGTTTTCGTCATAAGTTATCCTTTCAATTAAAACGGTAGGTCTTCTTCATCTTCGGCTTCAACCTTAGCACGAGCTTTTGGCTTTTCAGCTTTTGGTTCTGCTTTAGCTTTTGCTGCAGCTTTTGGAGATTCTACTTCCTCTTCATCATCGAATTCGCTACCAGCTTCGTATCCAGCACCTTCTTCAGCAACGTATTCAATCATTGAAGTCACTAGAACGTTCTTTAGATACAGTGATGTAGTACCGTTAGTGCGTTCGAATTTATCAATGCTGATTGAACCGTAAGAACCGTTTGCAGGTAGTTTACTGTTGGTAACATCAACCAGTGCCTTACCGACTTTTTCAAATACTTTTGGCTTGTATAGATCAGGTACAGGCTTACCAGTTTTACCTAGTTCTGTAGATTTGCGTAGAGTAATTACCCAAATATTTTTACCTGCATCTTCTGGTGGTGCAACTTTGTAGATGGCTTCGAATTCAGTAGATTTTACTTTCTTGATAGAAGTAGCAGCATTAATGCCTTTAGCAAATGCTTCATATGCATCTACTGTATCTTCATCGGTAATCGCTACAGAAGCTTTCCATTCATCTGGTTTTGGTGCTTCACCTGCTTTAACGTAACCTTTAGCGGGTTTGTTAAGTTGTACATAGAGAAGCATACCTGTTAGTTTGTTCATAATATTTCCTTTCGACTATTATTAAAAGACTCTGCTATAACGGAAGCAGTGGACCGAAATGAGATTATAGCAAACCTCAGATTCATTGTCAATAGTTAATTGACGTTATTTTATTGGTGGGTCAGACTGGACTTGAACCAGTACTATCTCGATTATGAGTCGAGGGCTTCACCTTTAAGCTACTAACCCCTTGGTTATTAATTATTCGTATACTGTAACAGTTTTCTGTTGTGGAGTAACAAATTTACAATTTCGATAATCTGAACCATAGTGACTTGCATAAAAACCGTAGAATTTAATAAAGTACTCTTCATTATCTTTGCTGAATGAATATACTGACCAGTAATCAGAACCTTGATCTTCACCACCATAACTGTCTACTTGATTTACAGTGATCAGTTCGTTATCAAATAGCTCTTCTGGTCCATAGCCATCCATGAAACATTCTTTGTCATATTCAGATAACTGCTCAAGGATGCTCTCTAAAGTTTCTTTAAGTGCCATATCTACTCTTTTATTTCTTTTCAAATACTGTAATAGTTTTCTCTACAGCTTTGACTTCGTAGAATTCATCAAAAGTTGCACCTTCATAAGAAGCATACCAACCATCAAATTTAATAAATACTACTTCAGAACCATCTGAGAATGAATATACCGACCAGTAATTCTCACCCTCTCCTTCACCACCATAGCGATCTACAAATTTAAACGTAAGTCCTGCATCAGAAACTTGCTTGCGAAACTCTGTTTGTTCATCAGAATCCCAACGAGTACTTTCAGTAAGTTCACCATGAAAAAAATCACGAACAATATCAGTGTCATTGGTGTGCAATAGTTCAAAAACTTTATTTTTAAGCATATTTATTCCTTTCAAGGTTTATAAGCAGTAAATACTTTACAAGTGATTTCTTTTGGTTTTACAAAAGAGAAACCATTGTATTCATTACCATTGTATGATGAATATTGGCAGTTAATTTGAACATAACCAATAATTTCTTTATTTTCAAGTACAGCAAACACAGTAAACACTGGATATTCACTTAAATCAAAATTGTCAATAGTACTTGATGTATTGTAATATAGATCATTATCGAATGTAGCTGATTCATATTTAATACTTAGATTAGCTTCAGATAAATAACAATTGATTTCACTTTCAACACCACTATCTACTTTATGACCACTCAAATCTGTTATGACATCATGTCTATTACTTTTAACATATTTATTGAATGCATTTGTAAAGCGTTTATCCCAAGGTAATGATGTTTCAAGAGCTTTGATTTTATCTGCAGCTTCTTTACGAATCTGAGCGATCTGTTCTTCAACTGTCAATTCAGTTGTAGTTTTAGTTCGTGCCATGTTCCAGTTCCTTTCTAATGTTTTCAAACTTCATTGTATCACACAATTCGAAGACTTTTGGATAATTATCAATCGCAAAATCTCTGAACCAACCACTGCACAATGTAGTACAGACTTTATCGAGTGCTTTGATGTACGCATGTCTAATTGGATAATCCCAATTATGAGGTACAAGAAAACGCTCGATTGCAATAACCTGTGTTTCTTCAGCTACGCATTTGATTTTATCATCATTTGACAGCTTATTCCACAAATCTTTATCACACCATGCACTACTTGCATCACGTTGAAGCTGAGTATACAACGGTTTATCGTGATACGCAACAAGTTCATGCAAATAATCATGGTTGTATTTCTTTTCAACATAATCATCAAAGAAGTCTTCAACTGATTTCTTCAAGCTTGGATGACCCTGTGGGTAAGTTGCCATAGTCAATTTTGTACGTTTATCGAGCACTAGTTCATCAGCTTGTGTAAACATACTGCGATACTTTGCCAGATGCTTATGGTAGTGTGTAATGTGCTTTTGAAAGCTTAGATTACGCCACAGATGACTACGCTTGATAATTGCTAGCCCAATCGGATTAATGATGTATACACGTTGACCTGCAATTTCAATATACTCATCAGAAGCATATCGATCAATATCATAGTTACCTACAATATTACAATCGTGCCATTCGATACGTCTGGTATCATCTACAATCTTAAATTCACTAATGATATCCCAATCAGAATTATCTCTAGCTTTGAAGTCTGGACTCCAGTACTCTAGCGCACGAGAACCAATCAATAGATTTTTCATTTCTACTCCTTAGTTATAGTAAGAGATATTAACACAACTCCTGCATGTGGGAAGCACTCGTTTGTTAATCTGACACACCACCATCACTTTTATCTCTTACTATAACCTCTGGTCCCTAAACCAGTATTATAGTGTCTTGTTACACCCGGACGACAATCCTTGGGCCTAGAAATCCGCAGTGTACCACGCCATCAGTACATCTGTTTTTTAATGATAGGGCTTTCACCTACCTCGCTCGAAGTGTGCCGCTAACTCTAGGGATTTGAGCAACAGGCATAAGCGGGACTAATTTCTGGTACGACTGGAGAGATTTGCACTCCCGACCCACAACTTAGAAGGTTGTTGCTCTATCTAACTGAGCTACAGTCGCTTAACCCTGATTATACAACAGTTTAAACCAATTCGTCAAGCTGTTGTGTAACTAATTGTCGAATTTCTTCTAGACTAGTTTCTTTGATCATCTGACCATCTTTAAAGACAGTTTGTAGACAACCTTGTGCTTCTTGTTCTTTGGTTTGCTGATCGTATAGAACGAATTGCTTACCTTGAAATTCAGTATCTTCATGCTCAACTCGTAGTAGACCTTTAGCTGATTTTTTTGTACCGCTATCAGTAACAGGGTCTTTGTACAATTCTACACCAACTCCGTTGATTTCAGCGTAAGTAGCTTTCATTGCAAAACTAAAACTATCACGAGTGACGTATTGGTATGTATATGAACCTACACCGAACACAACGTTACTTGAAGCAAAACCTTTGTCTTTCAAACGCTGCAAGATATCGGTTGCACGATCTAGTGTAATTGAATCACCATAGATCAGACCAACACGTTCATTCAGCATCTTAAAACCGTTATCGTTGATTGTACCACCAAAAATATCCCACAGAGTTTCCACTGCACCTTTTTGTTCAGGTGTTAGTTCAACTGCTTCGAAGCTTTTCAGAGTGCTACCATCAATGTAGTAATATTGTTTATCATAGCGATTCCACTCAATCTCTGCTTTAGCAAGATAAACTACATCATTGTATCGGAAATAACCTGATACTTCCCAATTACCGCATTCACCATGTGGTGTATCCTCTGCTTCAGCATCAACTAGAATCTCTTTAGCCATGTCTTTGACATATTCAATATCAGGTGCATCATAACTCAAATCATGCACTTTAATACCACAAAGAATATCAGCAGGATCACCACTATCAGGACGGAATACTACTTTAGCTAGACCAATCTCATTTGGAGTGCGAGCTAGAATCTCTGGTTTCAAATTAGCTGAAGTAACAGACAGAGTGTGCCAGAAATCCCACGTATCGCTTACGATGCTGACTACACCAGAAGGATGCACTTCAGTAATTAAACGGCGGAATGTTTCTTCTTCGGTTTCTTTACCACCGGCACACATAACAGAGTGCTCAGTAGCTGGAACAGAACCACCGACAAACGTATTAAAACCACCGTAGAAGGCTTCAACGTAATCGATAGCTGGAATGGTATCAGTACCAAGGAAACCAGCAGCCAAGTGACCGCTTGCATTGGATGCATCATCAGCACCACTTAGACCACGATAGCTAAAGTCATGCCCTTGCCAAAGGACGAAATCCAAAGGCGCACCAGTAGCTTTAGCATAGCGAGTGAGAATCTTACGATATTCAAAAGCCGTAGTAGCTGTCGTGATCTTTTTCCAGAGTTCATTACTGAAAACTGTTTCCAGATAGTTAGTCAACCAGAAAAATTCAGGAAGTGTATTCTTTACAGTTAACACCGGAACTTTGATATCAACCAATGAACCTTCTGGCAATGCTTTAATTTCAATTGGCAGATAACCAAGATCGTGCAAAGCTGCAATGTGCGAAGCATCAACTGAATTTTGACCAAGAGAACCATTCATACGGCGGTTGTATTTTGCAATAACTTCAATCTTACTTTTACGAAAGAAATTGGCATTGAACTGCTCGATCAAGAAAGACTTGATAAAACCTTGCAGACCATAGAACAAAACTTTGCTTGGCTTAACACCACCAGCATTAGGTGCCAGTTTGTTAGACCGTGGTGTAAAGTTACTGTAGATAACTTCAGTACCAGTAGGATACATCGCTTTGTGACCTACTTTGTAGAAATCGCAAGCTGTGATCGGATCGAGATAAGTCATAATACTCCTTTAAATAATAGTGACAGATTCTACAACAGAGTCATTCATCAAGTTGTGAACATAGATTGTATCATAGAATTTCAGAAGTTCTGCAACTCCTTTAGAAAAAATTCCATGTGTTACATACAAATTCAGGCTTGTGATGTTTGGTTGTGTACGCAAAAGCATTTCAGCCAAAGATAAGAACGTTGCACCACCATCACAGATATCGTCTACTACGCAAACCTTACCTTGAATTGTATCGTAAGAATAGTCTTCATAAACTACTCCACGCTCCAAACGAACTTTGTTCAGTGTAACCACAGGTGTACTGAAAGCCTTGACCTGAAAATGCGTAGTGACTTTATCTTTAGCTCCTTTATCTGGTGCAATCAGTGCATCAAATCGAGGTAGATATTTAGCGCATTCAGATTGCGTTTTATTTTCAACTCGAAACATAGCTGAATCAAAAACTCGCAACGATTCTTCACTATGAGCATCGCAAATTACAAGTTTTTCCAACCAGTGACTAGACATTAGAATGCTTGCAAATACCTGTAATGCGTAGCTTTCACCTTTAGAGCATACACGATCTTGACGACCATATGGTAGATATGGGATGTGCAATTCAATGTTCTTATACGGTACACCACTTTGATACAAAGCATCCAAAACATTTAAGCATACGAAAATATCATCTGAAGATGGCATACGCAATAGCACTTGTACTTTGGACAGGACATTGACTTGTGGAATCTGCACACCAACTTCACCAGCAGGAAATTTCCACTGTTTAAATGCAGTAGTTACTCCATCAATTTTAAGTTCAAGCATTTGTAGTTCCTTTCATAGAATGCTCAGATTATACAACAGTTTTCAGTTCCAAGTCAACATTTCGTAAAATATTTTCTTTAATGTTCAGTTGAGCAATCAAATTGAGATCACTCTTTGGCATAGACATGCTAGATCGAAGTATACCATGTTCATCCCATTGTTGTAATGTCTGATACTCTTTATCGTATTTGTAATTGTATTTCATGGATAATAAACTCTCATATGCTTGAATTTCATCCTTGTAGTAAGTTATTGCTCTTTCTCTATCTATATTGTAAAAATACATAACATAATCAACTGCTTTCTCATGTGTTGTCATGATTCCATCCCCCTTCATCATGTGTTTTAAATGTAGCTTTTGACAAATTGATAACATGTTTAGGTAGTACCTTAGATGTACCAGCAAACCACTCATCTTCAAAACAACAAGTTGATTGTGCTAGAAAATGCTCATGAGTAGCTTCCCATACCCACATTGGCAATACATTGTTCCAACTCATGCTCAATCCTTTCCAATCACAAGCTTTTCAGCTTCACTTACATAATAATCCAAGTCTACATCATAACCGAAGTCAGCAATATTGTTACAGGTCTTTACATTCCACGCTGTATCAATACCAAGTCTACGATCACCTGTATCTTCTTTACCTTCTAGTGCTGGCATCAACTTGATCAACTTACCACCAGTTTTACAAGGATAGTATCTACAGATATTCTGTTGCTCTTCTACACGACCATCTTCAAATTCTAGCACAAGTTTAGAACTGCGAGGAACTTTTGTACGTAGCATAAAGTCAAACAGATTACCTTTTTCAAGATGCTCTTTGATGAATTCCTTTGTATCTTTACCATGCAACATTGCAGCTTCAGCAGCCATCGGAATCACTAGACCACCTTGGTTCTGATGCCATCCTAAGTCTTGATACTGATATGCACCTTTGCGTTTAGTCTTGCCATTTGTATACACAGCGATGTAATTGTTAACATCACGAATGTACATACTTTCGTAGTCCACAAACTCTAAATCAAGACCTACATCCTTTTGCCACTGAGTGCAGATTTCATTGTACTGCTCTTCAGTATCACGAGTCATTGCTACAGTCAAACCGTCAGTATTCAACTGAATTAGCTTCAGTTTAGGAATCTGCAGTAAACGATCAGCAAGCATCAACAATGATAGCTGACCATTGATTGTGATCGACATTGTAAACTTAGGATCAAAGAATACTGAGTACTTATCGTTGCTTTTACCATATGTACCGTTAAGAGCAAGTTTTAGCATTGCGTTCTCAGCAGTATTCTTGGCATAAGACTTACGTTGTTCGTACATGTCCTTGTAAATAACACAAAACTGCTCACCAAGATGCTCAGGATAAATCTTATTTGCAATAGCAATGTTTGGATACATTGAACTTACGTCAGCATCACGAAGCATGTACGTTTTGTTGGCCTTGACTACCTTTTCAGACAATGATGCGTGTACACCACCTACACCGAAATCGATGCGATAACCATCAACCATTACATTTAATGTTTCAGCAACACGATAGCAACCCCAATAAGACTTCTTAGGTACTCGTACTTTCTTAGGTTTCTTTGTAAGGTCAGGACAACCATCTTCATCAAGAGGATACTCTGTAACATGATCACCATTTGCATCCAACAGGTACTCTGTAGCCTTTAGCTCTTCTACTTCAATCCAAGCTTTAGGATGTTCGCGCATGAATTCTGCGATATCCATTTCAGAGGGCTTACCTTTGAACTTATTGCGCTTTACTGACATTTCAGCATACTGAGCTACATCACCAAGCTTGTGCTCTTCTAGATCAGAGAATACACCTTTTGTTTCCCTAATAACTTGAGCAGCAAACCAGTCATAAACCGCTTGGAATTCTGGACGAGAAAACTTGTAGTACTTGAACAGGCATTCTTCAATATCAATTTGATATCGCTTAGTTTGCTTCATTACTTTCTTACCATCTTTGAATTCGTGCAGCTTCACACCTGATTCTTCAAGCTTCATTTGAAAGTACTCTGCACCAATCTTAGTATCGTCTGCATTGGTAAAATCACGACCAAGTTTAATACTCAGGTTATCCCTGAATTCAATTTGCGTCAAAGACTTCAGATAAAACTGCAGTGTGCATTTCACATCATGCATGTTGTATGCTTTTAGCTTGTCAATTTCATCATCTGTCAATTCAGCATCTACAGCATATGGCAAGTCTTCAATGTTATCCATACGCATGTTGAATTCCAGCATCTTCAAACCGGTAGCTTTTGCTTTATTGTTGAAGTGATGAATACGGTACAAATCAACCTGTGGTACTAGTTGATCAGCTGTTCTGATGCTATGACCAAAGCCATTATCTTTGAATGAATCAATCTGCTTTTGTGCAAGCTTGTGTACATCTGCAGCAATCTTCTTACCAGTTTTCTCTCTCCAAGTAGTCCTGTTCTTGATTACTTCATGCAGGATAGGGTAGTCAAAACCTACGTTGTTGAATCCGACCAAACGACCTGCAGTGTCCTCAATATGGTCTACACATGCGTAGATACGGTCAAGCTCATTCATGCGGCTAGAAACCTCAAATACACGACCATACTTACCATCTGCACGAATGACAGCAAATGTAAACGCTGACTTGTACGTTTCAAGGTCATAAATCCAATCTTTTGTCAGGTCCATTTATAGTTCTCCAAATAAAGAAAACCTAGAGTCTATCACAACTCTAGGTCTACGTCAAGCTTAATTGTTGTTATTCAACCATTCATCTAAGTTGTGCAAAGTATGAGTGTCGTTGTCGTAATAGACGTTACCAGCAGGTCCAGTCAATCCACAAATACGATTCTTACTGAGTACAACTTTGGTTGTATTTCGTTCAATAGGGTCTTCTGCGTACTTATTCCGACTCAGCAAAATGTTAGCTGATGCAGATTTAATAATCGTAGAACTTCCTTGGATTTCCTCTTCAGTGAATGCACCACCTTGTGAAGAATTTTGAACACCAGAAGCTGACTTACGAACGTGGTTAATAAAGATTAGAGTTACATTGTGACTCTTAATAATACCTTTAGCCCACTTCATAAATAGCGCCTGATCTTCATTGGAGAGGCCATCGAGGATATCCTGTAGGGGGTCTAATACAATGATTCTACAACCGCATGATACTACAAGTTCTTCAACGGTATCTTGAATCTCTTCAATACTACCATCACGATTATCCAGTAGATAAAAACGATGTTGACCATCTTCGTTAAAAAATAGTTCATCAGCCTTTTCACGTACACGATCTGATTCTAACAACTCTTTCTTAGCACTATCATCTTGAATCAATGACAGTTTGCGACTGAGGTGTCTACCAAGTAGTGTTTCACCGTATTGACCTGAATCCAATTCCATTGAAACAATACCGATTTTATGCGGTGAATTGAAAATCCAATGGTAGATCATTTCATTAACGAATGATGTTTTACCTAAACCTGTACCAGCTGCTACGTTAACGATGTGACCCAATGGTAAACCACCTACAAGCATTTCATTCAGTGTATTCATGAATGGTGGAAACGGTACTTTTGGTACAGTGGCTTGAGCTAGGATTTTATCATATAGATCACCAGAACCCAATACACCAACCGGAGTGTATCGTTTAGCTTCATAGAAGTTACGAATGAATTCTTCCTGCTTACCTTCTTCAAGATAAGTGTTAGGGTCTTTGTAACGCATGTGCATTACTTTGACTTTACCTTTAGGTAGAGCTTTGACTACATTTTCAACTGCTTCTTTACCGGCTTTATCATTGTCATAACACACAATAATTTGATCAAAAGTATCAAAGAACCGATATTGTGCTGCAATTTGTTTATGCGAATTAGCACCCGTAGTTGGACTGACTACTGCTATTTCATAATCGCCACCGCGTGTTTTATTGTATTCTGTGAACATTTGATATGCAGATAAAGCATCGAGTTCACCTTCTGTAATCAGAACATACTTACCACCACGATTAAATTTAAACTGCATGAATAATTCACAGTCAGCACCAGTACGACCTTTAGAATAAAAGTTCTTTGGTACTTCACGAATTTTATATCCTACAATTTGACCATCTTGTGTAGTTGGATAGTATTGCTCTTCAACATTACCATTGTCATCATAAGCATATCGTACACCGAAAGGTTTTGTAGTTTCATCTTTCAATCCACGAAAGCCTTTACCGGCTACACCAGTTACAGATTTGATCTCTGCATTTTCATCCGGTGTCATTGCAGGTTTACCACTAGGTTTAACTTCCATACTCTTTTCTTCCTTTACTGTTGTTCTAACTTTAGATGATTTCTTAGGATTTTGCTCCTTGAATTCACTAGATGGTACTGTGTGTTCGCAGACGAAACAGTGTGATGATCCACCTTCATACACTGCTTTACCATCTGACGATCCGCATTTTTCACAATTTGTATGTTTAACGAAAGACATTATTCTCCTGTTTTAATAAGCCATTTGTTACTAATAGACTTAAAGCTTCGATCATGTTCAGTATTACTTTTGAATACAATACCTTCTCGTTCACTACCATTTAGAACAGACTTACCTTCTGCAAAAGTCAAGATGGAGTCAATTGTCTGCTCTTTAATTTCAGTAGCTTCACACAAGATTGGTACATGATTTAGTCCAATACGTTCACAAGCTGCCTTAAGCTGCACTGGCAAGATGTATTGCCCTGTGTGAGTATTGTACATGTCATACACGTAGAAGTCAAGCTGTGTTTTGTACTGGTTGCCTTGGATACCTTCACCAATCATTTCACCTTGGATTGCCATACCTAGCATAAAATTACGCCGCATGATATCTTCAATTTGAAACTTACGTGCTACTTTCCAGAATGAATTTGCTTCATCTTCTTTAAGATCAAGATTACGTGAGCATACGTGAAATACACCTTCATCATCTAGGTAGAAAGTGCAAGATGAACCATCAAGTTTTTCAGTAATAGACCAACTGTCTAATTGGTATTTCTCAAAAGATCGAGTAAGGTTCTGAATACGCTCTTGGTCAGTCTTTGGTACTAATGCAGGGAAATTTCCTCGTGCCATACCAGCGAGTTGAGCATTCATTGGACGCTCCCATTTTAGGATACCAAGGTGATCTGTGAGGTCCAATCCTTCAGCAACAAGAACACCAGCACCTTTAATTGTATCCTCTGGAATAGGTAGCAATAGACCTTGTGAGATTTGACCACGTAGTTTTACTGTACGTAGACGTTCACCTTTTACATTTTCAAATTCACGAGGCTCTTTACCTTTGGATAGGAACGGTGCTAGTTCTGTTGGAACCCAACTATCGATTTCCAAGTACACTGCGAGTGAATCAATTTGAAATTCACCCTTCTTAACTACCACTTTCCAACCATCGACTACAGCTACTTCAATAGCATCTGCACCTTCGATGGGTTCAATACCAGCAATCTTACGAATTGTTGCGAGTTTACGTTCTGTCATTTGTTCTTTCCTTTCGATTTGAAATGCTTTCGTGTGAAATATGAAATAGTCTTCATAGACAAACCAGATGATAACATACCCAATGATAAAACAGTAACTACGCCATCAAAAATTTCAGATAGTCCAAAAACTACGAATTGCCATTTTGGAATAGGACTTTGTGTTTTACGAATCATAGATCATCCTTATGCCGGATACCAACCAGTACAGGGAATCTAGGGACATTATATCCATTCCCAACATCAAAGTATTTAACCTTTGCAAGTTGACCCATCAAAGTTTCCCTGCGTTCCCATAAGTCTTCACGAATAGCATCAGTCATACCACTACCACAACTGAATGTATCGCCTTTAGAGGTACGTAGAATCAACGATCCCATTGTGTCTAGGGCTACCATACCTTCCTTAGCTGTAGAGCGTGCTGTACGGCCTAATTCATTGACTGTAGCAGCATTAGTATTGGTGTACTTAGGCTCCCAACCGATGATCTCAAATTCATTGTCAACAAAACGTTTAACTTTTTGTAGTTCTGGTATTTTAGTACCAGATCGACCGCACTTGTATTTAGCGTTTTCATCACGTAGCATTACACCTTCAGCACCCTGCGCCAGCATTTCAGCTTCAAAATCATCAATGTCTGCATCTTCTGTTATAGGATGATGTTTTAGCAATTGAACACGAGCTGGAGTGAAAGCTAGATTTTGCAATCTACGATAACGCTCAAGCCAAGTTTGTGTAGGATGATACCTGTCAAATACCCAGAATGTAAAGTTTGGTTCACCTTCAATACGCATTACACCAGAAGTACTTTGGTTAAATACATCAGGTGCATTCTTATCACCAACGATAAGCTCACCATCCATACCTTCCATTGCTTCAGCGTGATAATTAACATAAGCTTGAACACTTAGGTTAGGAATACGCTTGAGACTACGGCTATAAGCTACACCACCAAAGATGATGCAGCGAATACCATCAAGCTTTTCAGACATATAACGATCTGATGGTTGTGTCTTGACTTTTGTATGTTCGATTGCAAGTTGTGGTTTGAAACCTTCAGGGATTGTCATCAGTTTACTCCTACTTTAAAAATTCTGTATCGTTTGTTACCAAGCTTCAAGTATAACCCAGCATAGTAGAAAATTTTAGGCGATTGCCAAATTAATTTAGGTAACTGCATTTGATTCCCACAATTCTTGATTGATAGCATATGCAATAGCTTCAAGATGCTCTTTGCGACTTGCTTCTGTTGGAAACGTACCTAACCATCCTGAATGATCCCAAAACTTATGTTCATAAACGTTTTTACCACCTACATCTGGAAATGCACAGTATAGATTACCGTATCGCAAGCGTACATAACCTACCTGATAGCGTTTATTTGTTTCAGGGTCTACCAGTGTAGCATCATATTGCTCTGGACATGCACCACACGTACCAATGAATTCGATATTTGCATGAATGAAGTCGGGTTTATTTGCAGCGTAAGTACCAAGATATTCTTTTAGGATCATTTTGCAACCACCTGTAAAATCATGTTAATACCTTGGATGACCATCTGCTGCTCCATAGGATTCAACTGATGCCAATTACGGTTGTCACCAAACTTAGCTGCAACTGCAGACCAGAATTTTTCTACATCACTCATAGACGTTCCTTTCGATAAGCTAACTCTTTGATCATCAAGTCCTCTACATAAGAACCTTTGATGTGCTGTTGAGTCTCAAGTATAGCATGAATATGGTCGGTCGTCATTGCGTGTAACGTAATATAAATTCCATGAGGTAGATATTCACCATTTTTACCATAGCTCTTCCATACAAAAGCTTGACGAATTCGCTCAAAAGAATCACTTAGATATACATCCATGCTTTTAGCTGGTGTTGTATTTACGCTACGACGAAGATAGTCAGTACCACCATCAACCATGTATGTCTCACCAGACACTTTATCTTCATGTGTTACATAATCATGTCGATGAAAGCTACGCAGGTAAGTACCATCAGGTGTAGTGATGGCATTGCAAATAATTTGATCAGAATTCATAATAGTTATCCTCTTCATTGTCAGTCCATACTTCTACCAGTGTAGGACCATCGCTTGTTGGATCAAACATCATTTGAGCTTTAAAGATTGCTGTATCTTCTGTGGCAGCTTCAACTTCAATTGTTTCCTCGTATTTTAATGTTACGTAGTACTTCATTACAGTAACTCCTTACGTTTCAATTCAATAATTTCGTCAGTGGTAAACCCTGCATTTCGCAACTTAACTAGATCGTCAATAGGAACACTAGATTTTCCATCAATAGAATCAAACGGCTTCAATGAAAGATTGGAAGCAATATATAGATCATTTGCATCGTAGATAAAACCAGTTGCGTCATCAAAATTTAATACAATTTTCTTTTTCATTTCGTTTCTCCAAATAATAAAAGAGAGGGATAAACCCTCTCGTTGTTACTTACCTACTTGAACCATACCTTTGAAATCCATTGGTACAACAATCGTGTGTACTTTACCTGCAGCAATACCTTCAGCAATTTTCATCTGTGCTTGTGCTTGCATGTAAGCAATTGATTGACCAGAATTAGAACTTAGTGCAGCCATACGCTCAGATTCTTTCTTAGCAATATCAACTTCAGTTTGCTTAATCTTTAGTTCATTTTGAGCGCGAACATAGTTAGTAGCAGACTGCAGGATTTCAGCATTAGGCAGAATATTACGAACTTGTACAACGGTCAAAGATACAGAGTTATCCAGCTTTTCAGCTTTCAGTTGATCATGTACTGTATCACGAATTTGTTCTTCAATCTTAGCTCGGTTATCTGCAACTTCAAGCGATTTATAGTTACGTACAACTTTGTAAGCTGCGTTATTAATCAGTGTACTCATATAGTTGTGCATCAGATAGATATCACCCTTATGCTCAGTATGGAATGAACGACTCTTAGTTGAGTATAGTTCAGCAACAGATGTAGAGTTTAGACCATACACAACTGTAATATCAAAATCAGCAAGAGGACTATTGTCAGCTGTCATTGGAGTTTTGTTATCCAAGTTAACAGCAATATCTTTAGTTGGGAAAGTCAGGATTGAACCAACAAGGGTTTGATTCCATGATCCCGGTTGTAGCTCGTTACCTTCAATTTGTTTCGATGCATTGACTCGTACACCTACTTCACCAGTTTCAATACGAGTGCAACCAACAGAAGCTAGTGCAACTGCAACAGCAAGAATAATACCTTTGATAAATTTCATAGAAAACTCCTTTTCAATTAAAACAAAACAACAATTGCAGTCAGGATTGACAGTGCAATGAACCCGAAGAACAGCAAGTATAGCACAGTTTTGACAGCTTTCCACTTAGATGAACCATCAGCTTCTTTAAAAAAGAAAAACATACAGGCTACCATTATTGTAAATAGTACAAATACGAAGATTAGTTTGATCACAATTTCTCCATCTTAATATTACGAAGGCTAGGACTCTTACGCATTTGCATCAGATGCCAGCTTGCACTTTTATCATCACAAGCGTAAGTACGATTTGAGATTGTACCATCACTTTTAACTTCTTGCCAAGTTAGACGTACATTTTTAACGTCTGTTTTCTTAAACTTCATCTTTGATCTCCAATGTCAATGGTTTATAGATTGTATTCATAGTCTCAATTGTATTATCAAAATACTGATACAACACAATAGATGTACGAACATTTGAACATGTACCTAAGCGTGGATGATCTACAACGTATGGTAGACTAGCTACCGGTTTCGTAGGATCATCATTCCAATACCAAATCTTTGCTAAACCTACATAGTACACTACAGGTTTACCTTTTAATAACGTATTCATTTCATTCATTAATTACTCCTTTACCGTATGTTGGATTCTTCTCGCTAATATCTGCATTGTACTACAGATTGTACCTAATGTTAACCTAAGATCAACCTGAGTTCAACCTTGAGACTAACCTTTCGACTTAACCCTTCGCTCACCCCTCTCATCCCCTCGTTGAACCGAATTGTATAGCATCTGAAAGTTCTTGTCAATAGGGTAACAGCAAAATAATTTTAAAATATTTGTTGTGTTGTACGAAAAGTTGTGCTACAGTTTAGCCTTCTACAAACAACCGAAAGGAACTAACATGATCTTGAAACAAGAATTTATCCACATGGTCAACCACATGGGTCTAGAAGATGCAGAACTGGCACTTGCTGAAATCGTATGGAACAAAGCTGAACGTGCAATGCAAGGTAAACCTGTACAGGAAGCTGTTCTACTGAAAAACACATACCTTTATCCCGGACTTTCACAGGAACTAACACAAGCTGAATTGCAGATGCTAACAGATGGTCTATCTCTTGTACTAACTGCAGATGAACAGCAACTGAAAAACATCAAACTTCGTATCGAGCAATGTTGGAACAAAAGCAATCCCGATGATAAAGATAGTGAAGTGTATTTTGATATGATGAACGAATATCGTACACAACAACGCAAGATGAAGAAAGCACACATTGCACTTGCACGTATTCAACATAAGCTTAAGAAACAACAAGGACGCTAAATTGACCCGTAAGCGCTATGAAATCGTTGCCACCTGCTTTGATCGTAAAGGTAAGGTGCTTGGTACAGGAGTAAATGATTACAATCGTAGTCATCCTCTCATGAAGCACTTTGCAGTTAAAGCTGGTGAGTCTGAACAAAAAGATAAGCTACACGCTGAACTTGCTGCAGTACTTGCATCAGGTCGTAAGAATGTTCATAGTATTCTTGTGCAGCGTTTTCATAATGATGGTTCAATGGCTGTTGCAGCACCATGTCCGACTTGTCAAGCAATGCTCAAAGGTTTTGGTGTTAAACTTGTGCGATACACTTCTGAAGAAGGAATTAAAGAATATGAAATTACCTAAATTTTACAATCCATTTAAAGCACACATTGTGCAAGCCTCAAATGGAAAGTATTTTGTACGTAGATACCGATTGTTGTATTGGGAATATAAAGATAATCAAAAAGTATATCTCTCAGAGAATAGCTGGTGGGTTACTTTTGAATACGCTAAAAAGTGGTGTGCTGTAGATACACTTGAAGAAGCTAAAGCTTTGCTTGATAAACATAAAAGCGTAAAATTTAAGGTAATTCATGGCTGATCAAAAACAACTAGATGAAACTTACATGGGTACTGCCTTACTTCACGCAAGGCTATCCAAAGCCATTAGAGCGCAGGTAGGAGCCGTTTTAGTTACTAGTCAAGGGGTTACCCTCACTGGATATAACGGAACTCCTACAGGGCTTTCTAATGCTTGTGAAACATTTCAAACATGGCATGAGGGACCAGTTTATGTAACAAAACCAGAAGTAATTCACGCTGAGTTAAACTGCATCTTAAAAGCTGCTCGTGAAGGTATAAGTTGTATTGGTGCTACAATGTATGTTACGCTATCACCTTGTGTACCTTGCGCTGCTATGATGATTCAAGCTGGTGTAAAACGTTTGGTGTACAAAGAAGTGTACCGTGATCAAGGTGGAATTAATTTGCTCATGGATGCAGATATTGATGTACAATGGTATGATTCAACACAGATGATAACCTGAAAGGAACTAACATGGATAAAATTCAAGTAATTAATGCATTCGTGCGAATCGAAGCTGAAGTTTCAATTAAGATTAACCCAAGTATTCCTTACTCTACTTTAATGAAAGAGTTTAGCGAGTGCATCTTTCCAGTACAAACCTATACAGAACTCTTTCAGTTTATTGCTGCACGTATTGCAAGTGGTGACCGGCATTTCATTGAAGGTATTGGAGAGATTCAATGGGACTATGGTCAAGAATTTACTGAAGATTTAGTCGTATTGTATTCAACCAGTGTTGAATGCGAAGCTGACGTTATTAGTGCAGAGATCGACTAATGCTACGCTGGTCCGGTACAATCTTCTACATGATCGGTATGCTACTGACTTCCCTAAATATTTTTCCATTGAATCTGATATTTGGTGCAATTGGTGGTATACTCTGGTGCATCGTAGGATTCAACTACAAAGATAGAGCGTTGATTCTAGTAGAAGCTGCTTCTGCTGGTATCTATTTGTTTGGTTTAATTCACTGGAGTATAAAATGACGTACAATATGCATCCGAAACTACAAGCAAGACTTGATGAAAAAGAAGCAATTTATAAAAAAGTAACTGCTTTCGCTGAACTATTGCCGATGTTTGAATCTGAAATCATTTATCGTGAATATACTGGTGATCACTATCATGATCTAGGTACAGGTTACAAAGGTGTATATTTCGCATGGGGTATTAATTATAGTACTCACGAACCCACTAATTATGAAGGTGAATACGATGGTACACCTACAATTAGTGTATACTGCAATTGTATCAGTATGTTTGGTGATGATTTATATAGTTATGCCAACAAGAAAATGCATGAAGCAATGCAGAATGTACCAATGTTTCACAATGATATTCTCAATAGTACATTTTATTTTGAACTACATCAAATCGAAAATGGTCTAGATGCTATCGTTGCGTGGTATGATTCTGTTAAAGCTCAGGGTGATATCATCTTGAAGCAAAAACGCAAAGAAGAACTTGAACGTCAACTTAAAGAATTGGAGAATTAATATGAGTAACCTATGGTTTAATATTCGTTTTGGTACTAGGCATTTCCAGATGACAAACGACTGGAAGTTTTCATTTAGTGTTAATCCGCATTGGATTGTGTATAAGCCTGAGAAATTCTTCGAGGTTTATTGCATGTTTGGTGTACAGGTTTATTCAGCATGAAACCTACTCTATATTTAATCCGTGGTGTACCGGGAAGCGGTAAGTCTACACTCGCTGCTAATCTTTGGGGTACAATGACAGTAGAGCGTGTTTATGAAGCAGATCAGTACTTTTATGACAACAATGGTGTCTATGAATTTAACCCGATGAAGCTTCACAAAGCACATGAACAATGTCAGCGTAATACACGTAAAGCATTGTCAGAAGGTCTTTCTGTAGCAGTTTCAAATACATCTTGTGCTGAATGGGAAGTTGAAACTTATCAGAACATCGCTGCTGAATTCAACGCTAATTTTGTGAGTATCATTGTAGAGAATAGGCATGGTAATGAAAATATTCATGGCTGTTCAGATGATAAAGTTGAACAAATGAAAAGGAAGTTCCATGTTAAGTTATGATCAACAAATGAATCTAGTTAGTCGTGGTCTTGCTACGATGAAAAACGATGGTAAGTACACTACGTTCAAGTATGCTCGTAAAGCAATGTACGATTATCTTTGGTATAAAGTACCTGATCTACTAGAATGCAGAGGTCATGTATATTCAAACGATACAAAAGAACTGGTGCAAGCCGCTCCAAAGAAAAGCTTCAATTATCTTGAGCGTGATTATTGGAAAGATGCACCATTGGATACTCCAGTTGAAATGTACAAGAAAATCAATGGTTTCATGGCTTGTGCTACAATCCACAATGGTGAACTGCTAGTTTCCACTACAGGTACAACTACAAGCGAATATGCTCAGTGGGCTAAAGAGTTGATTGTACGTGATTTTAAACTGTACGACTTGGTGATTGAAAAAGATGTTACTACACTATTTGAAGTTGTAGTACCACAAGACCCTCACATTGTACAAGAACGTGAAGGTTTGCACTTACTTGGTGTACGTGAAAAAGCTAACGGAAATTTTCATCCTATGGGTGCTTCTGTTCGTTGTACACTAGAGCAAGCACTGGAAATTGCAAAATCAGATCGTGGTGAAGGCTTTATGATGTACCCTATGCAAGCCGATGGTACTTATTATTACAACTACTGCTGTAAACTAAAGACTGACTATTACGTAGGTAAAAAGAAGTTGATGCGTATGACAGCAAAGAATGTTGAAAATATGTATAGTAACCCTCGTGCTACTGCAATAAGTCTACCTAAAATGTGGTATGATGTACCTCGTATGATTGTAAGTACTGTAGATAAAAATACATGGTTAGATATGAGCGATCAACAACGTAGGATAATTCTTGAAGATTTAAAAGGAGTATAATGCAAGATAAAATCAAACTACTAGCACAAGAAGCTGGTTTCTGTTTCTTTACTCCAGAAGAAGACGCAGAGGAACCCGTTGATTGGTCTTGTGATTATGAACAGGAGTTTAAAGTATTTGCTGATTTGCTGCAGAAACGTACTCGTGAAGAAACAGTTAAAGAAATTGTAGAGTTGCTGAAAGAACTGCATGAAATTTCTAAAGGTAGGCATAACTATTATTTGTGTGCAGCTAATTTAATCAAAGAAGATTTCAAGGAATGAACTATCCAATTAAAACACCAAGTGGTAGAACATATGTTACAATCATTGATGTAAACAAACATATCTTTAATATACGACTGGATGAATATCAGAATTTAGCCGTAGTACTTGATAAAAAGTGCATTCCTGATATGATTAGGATTTTACAGGAGATAAGTAATGAAGATATTTACAAGTGATTTACACGCTCACCACAAACGAATCGTTGAATTTACGAATAGAAGCGTAGATACAACACAAGAAAATCACACTGAGTGGTTAACTGACGTATGGAACAAGAATGTAACCAGTGGTGATCTTGTGTATCACTTGGGAGACTTTTCTTTTGCTAAGGATTACGATGAAATTTCTTTCTTTGTTAACGCTCTGGAAGGTCAAAAGATTTTCATCAAAGGTAATCATGATCGTAGAGAGCATCTAGACCAACTTGTAAAAGATAATTTGATTCAAGCATGGTACGATTACAAAGAAATCAAACTGCAAGATATTCCTACTGTACTATTTCACTACCCAATTTCAAGTTGGCACAGGCAAGGCTATGGTGCATTGCATCTACATGGTCATTGTCATGGAAATCACAAAGACAACAAAGGTAAGATGCTTGACATTGGTTTAGATTCCGCATATAATCTATATAAGGAGCATCGTTTCTTTACTGAAGATGATGTTCTAGCACTTATGCAACAAAAAGAGATTCATATCTCTGATCACCACAAGGAATACAAATGATTGAAGCAAAGATTATTAAAGACAGTTACAACCCTGACACCGATTCACGATTAACTACATTTGAATTGACATATCCACGATTTATTCATGGTGAGTTGATGACCCATCGTGTATTTAGTCGTAATGCAGCAAGTTCACGCGCAATCCCAATTGACAAAGTTATTGAGCTATTGCAAACTAATCCAGCTATGCCTGTACATTGGGGTAAGAACCAAGCTGGTATGCAAGCTAATGCTGAAATTGACAATATCGAAGGCGCAAAACAACTGTGGTTAGCTGCACGAGATAGCGCAATTAACCATGCAATTGTCATGCGAGATATGGGACTACATAAGCAGATCGTTAATCGTGTATTGGAACCTTTTCAATTGATTAAAACCATTGTTACAGCCACTGAGTTAAATAACTGGTTCTGGTTGCGTGACCATGCTGATGCACAGCCTGAGATTAAAGAACTTGCTAAGAAAATGCACGATGTGTATACAACAAGTATTCCACAAACTTTATTTGAAGGTGAATGGCATGTTCCGTATGTAAATACACAACGTTCAGTGCATACATCAGAATTTTTCTATATTGATGAAAATGACAAGTACATTACACTAGAAGAAGCACGTATGATCAGTGCAAGTTGCTGCGCTCAGGTAAGCTATCGTAAGAATGATGGTAGTCTAGAGAAAGCACAAGTGGTATTTGATCGCTTGATTAATTCTGTACCTGTTCATGCAAGTCCAGTAGAGCACATCGCTACACCGATTGTAAATAATGAAGAGTTTTCAATTGAAGGTATTACACACTTAGATAATCGTGGTCAACTATGGTCGGGTAATCTACGTGGGTGGGTGCAATTTAGGCAGTTAATTCCTAATAATGTAAAGAAAGGTTGATTATGATCAACGAATTTGATATAAAAGATTGGCAGATGCTAACTACACCTTTAAAACTTCAAGAGTTAAAAGAAGGTGATGTATTCAGTATCTTTGGGGACAATCGGATGTTCAAACTTCAGCATGTTCTAACTGATATTGCATATGCTGAAACTGAAGAAATTTGGAATGCATTAGTGTTTCCTAGAGCAATGGAGGTATTCAGATGGGTGACAAAGCAAAACGAAAAAGTAAAAAGTACAAGCAACTAATTGACATGGTAGCTAAATCTTCTGGCTACTATCAGTATGAAGTTGAGGATGTATTGAATCATTTGATCGGTAACATTCAGTTGCTACTTGCACAAGGTACAGATGTAAAACTTAATGGCATCGGAACAATGAAGGTAAAAAAGATGCATGTTTCTAAGTTACCTACCGATTCTGAGACAAAAGTGTGTTACACTGCGTACAGGCTATCGATTTGTTCTGATAGCCGCATGCAAGATCACTTAAAGGAGAACTACGTTGACCCAGCAGAACCAAACTAAAGTTATTACTTGGCCGTTTCCTACTGTGAACGATAATCGCACGGAAGAAAGCCAACAACTGATCGACAGTAAGCACTATACAACCAAGGAAGTGCTGAATACTAACGACTATGAGGAAGCAATCTTTTGATCTTTCAGTTTAATACAATCCAAATTGATAAGGTATTAGCTGATAAGAAACTACCTAATTGGGTACTCAAGGCTGCTTTCGAAGTTAAGCATTCAGGATTTCTACCAACAGGTGAATACTTTGAAAAGCTTGATGATGTAGAGTTACTTGAAATCAAAAATAGTCTTGAGTATATCAACACCGAGAACTATCTGCAGTTTGAAGTAATGTCTGAGCAATCAGAAGTTGATCTGCAAAATCTAACCTTGCTATGCTTTATCTTAGCGTTAGGTGAAGGTGATGTAGAAATTACTTCGGAAAGTCTATCGGGTATGTTACAATACCTGTTCTTGTTGGTTGGTATCGAATCATCTTACCGTGAAGGTAAGGTTGATGTACATCGAGAAAACTATTCTTTGTATGGTGGAAATAAACCAGTTGTAAAGAATAAATGAAAAATTTAAAAGATATCCCATCACAAGCACAAAAATATGATGTATACTCTAGGTTCTCTGATGCTGGTTTAGAGTATGTTTCACTAGATGAAATAGCAAATGTTCCTGACCTCTATGAGAGCTGGACCGAATTTAACAATGAAAGGAAAGAGTATGAATGAACAAGAATTTAAACAACAACTAGACAAAGTGGTAACTGCAGGTCTGAATTCACAGTTGGATATTGCGTTTATCTATGGTCAACTATCTGCAATCAAGCAATTCGTTGAAGTTGTGTATGACACCAATATTGTCAACCATCTAAATACACTTCGAGAAAAACAGGCGCAAGAAAAAGGCAATCTCAATGACGCTGGATGATTTTTATCGAGATATTGTGCAGTTATTTGCTGAAGCTAATCGCTCGGGTTTAGACATTGGAGATATCTATCATGTACTGAACGGTCAAACGATTATTGCTGAAACAATCTTAAAATTATCAATTGAAAACGCTTATAAAGAAAGGTTTGCTGTATGAAACATATCGTAAAATGGAATAACGGTTTTTGGAAAGTCTTTGATACTCACGAATACCGTGATGTTTCAATGCATGGTCTGAAGACTGATGCAGATAAAGCTTGCTTGCGTTTGAACGCACAACGATAATTTAATTAGGAGAAATACAATGTTAGATGAAAAAGAAGTTTTGATCGTTCGTAATACTTGCATTAATCGTTTGTATGATGTAGTATTGGTTAACTATTTCAGTGAAGATGTAGTATTTCTTGCAAAAGCACTAGAATTTGTAGATGCTATTTCTTTGAAACTAGACATAGAAGAAGTTAACTAGTAAGGTAAACTGACCAATGTAATACTTGATTCTCTATTGAATATCTGATATAATTATAAAGCAATAGTTGAAAACTAATTACTTTCAGCGACAAGAGCAGCTTCCCGTGGCTGCTTTTTGCTTTGTATTTTACGGGTGTTTGACGGGAAATTATTTATGTATAAAAAGTGCAGTAAGTGCAAAGAAGAAAAGTCATTTGATGAATTTCACATCGATAAAACTAAAAAAGATGGTCACAGAACTAGTTGTAAAGCGTGTATTAAGAAATATTCTTTAGAAAACAAAGATAGATCTAGAAAAAGATATATTGAAAATAAAACTATTATTTTAGAATATAAGAAATATTATGGTAAAATTTATCGTGATTCCAATAAAATATTAATTTCTAAAAGATTGAAAAAATATCGTGAAAATAATAAATCAAAGTTTTCATCTTACACAGCAAAACGAAGAGCATCCAAATTACAAGCTACACCAAAATGGTTAACAGTGGAAGATTTGCGAAATATTCAAGAACTTTACGAAATAGCTCAAGCTTTTAAACTTTATACTGGTCAAGATTATCACATAGATCATATCATACCATTACAAGGTGAAACTGTTTGTGGTCTACATGTTCCGTGGAATTTACAAATTCTTGAAGCTTCGGAGAACATTCGCAAGTCTAACAAATTATTAGAAAACTAAGTATAAACCCTAGGTTAATTCCTAGGGTATTTTTTTTGATAACACATGTTGCAACTACGAAAACTTGTGCTACACTCTAGGCTTCAACAACTTACTTATGAGGAAAAAATGCAAAGCTCTTATGTTAAAAACAACAAGGGTAAGAAACGTTTCGATGACGGTGGCTATGAAGAGACACCTGTGCGTAGTGACAAGAAAAAGAAGAAAGACTTTTCACAACAGCGCAAAAACAAACGAGGTGATCTTGATGCTTATTAATCTGATGAAACGTTACTCTGTCTATCTTTTGATCTTTCTTGCAGCTATGTTTGCTGTTGATCAATATCGAGAATTTCGTCAGTGGCAAGAATTTGAAGCTGTACGTAAAGACTTGATTCGACAAGAACAAGAGCAAGAAAAGAAATGCATTAAAAATGCACTGTACTATGAAGCACGAAGCGAAGGTAAAGAAGGTATTCTTGCAGTGGCATCTGTGATTGAAAACAGAGTAAACCACCCAGCTTATCCAAGTACTTATTGTGGAGTGATTCACCAGCATAAACAATTTAGCTACACCCTCGAAGGTAAACCAGATGTAGAATCTGTAGCGTGGCGTTTAAAGGCTGCAGATAAGCAAGCCTATGGGTATGTATCGGAAGTATCAGATAAGATGCTTGATGGAGGTTTTAAACCCATTCTTGATAGTAATGTACTGCATTATGCAAAGTATTCTGTACGTAACTACTGGACTAAAACAAAAGCAGTAGCTGCTCGTATTGGTAAACATATTTTCTACAAAGAAAAGAAATAACCTTTATTTCCCTGTGGGTATATCCTACAGGGATTTTTGTTGTATAATTGAGGCTTCAACACACAGGAGTTAATGATGAAAGCACACAAGGTTTACAAATTCTATGTTGATCCCGGTCATGGTTGGATGGCAGTTAAAGTACAGGAGTTGCTTGAATTAGCTATCATCACTCGTATTAGTCCATATAGCTATGTTCGTGGTGCCACAGTCTACCTTGAAGAAGATTGTGACGCTGCTTTGTTCTTTAACGCTTATCGTGATAAACACGGAGTTGATCCAAAATATACTTACACTCATACTGACAATCGCAGTCCTATTCGTAGCTATGATCACTACAATACAAACAAAGTAGTTGATCTTGCTTTGCGTAATATGAAAGGTTGATATGAATAGTCGTTTGCATTACATTAATTTGAATTACAATTTTATGCACGATGAAAGTAAAATTGTAATTCATCCTGAGTTTCATGATTTGCACATCTGCTCTAAATTAGATATGCTCAAAGATTGGATCGCAGATTTGACTGAATTGTACGAGGATGTTAAAGAAAAGGATTTGTGATATGATGACACTGAAAGCTTTGAATACTGGTGAATTTCAAGAATGTGAATACGGTAAATACTTCACATATCGCAAGACTGACAATCTGTGGGCCATTGAACATGGTTATATGCATGAGGTTGATGTATTGGATGGTGTACGGTTTGCTCGTGTACTCAAGACAGTGGCTTATGTTTGTACTGATGAAGATGCTGCAGGTAAGCCTGTATTTCAAATTTGGAAAATTAAGAAACATACTATTTATGCAAAGGACTGATATGACTGCTTTATTTGGTTTTTTCATGGCATGTGCCTATGCTGCACCTTGGTGGGTGTTTGTAATTGGTTTTCTATGCTTGTGGATTGATAATGAAAGGTTAAAATGAAACAACGTAAACAAATGATTTTGATTCATTCTGAAGATGTAAGTTTATACGGTTTGGTTGATGGTTGTACACCAGAAGAAGTAAAAGCACAAATGGATGAATTAATGAACAGACACATCAGATATATTCGTGAAGGTTGTGAACTAAGGTTTGATTTTAATGTAATCTATGATGAACCAAGTCTTACATTGAATATTCAACGGAAAGAAACAGATGAAGAATATGCAAAACGACTAATAGAAAATAGAGTTGCAAAAGATAAAGCAAAGGCTTCGCGCTTGAAAGAATATCTACGATTGAAAGCTGAATTTGAAGGAGAGAATAATGGCGCATGATGCTGGCAAAGGTAGTAAACCTCGTCCGTATAGTATTCCACAGGAGGAATATGTGAATCGACTTGATGCAATCTTTAAGAGACAACGAGAAGAACGTACTGCAGAATTAGCTTGTCCAGTATGTTCTGGCGCAATGCATACGCAAGAGAATTGGAAGTTTTTCTACTGCAACAACGCAGACTGCAGTGGTAGCATTCATAAAGGTTGATAAATTTGTAGGGTCATTCGTTAAGCTTCAAAAGTTGTGCTACAATTGAGGCTTCAACAACAGGAGTTCTTATGAAGAAGATTCAAGCTGTCTACCGTGGTGCAACATCTGAAACTGGTAACGAAACCAAAGACTGTACTGTTCGTGCATTGGCTAACGCAACTGAAATGCCTTACGAAAAAGCTCATGCTCTCTTGAAGAAACATGGTCGTAAAGATCGCAAGGGTGCATACTTTCCTACAATGAAAGCTGCATATGAAGAAGCTGGCTTTGTCTTGTATGGTGTATATGGTACAACCAAATCTGCACGTTACACTGCTCGTGTAGCAAAGCAAGAAGCACAAACTGGTACTACACTGTCCAAATTGCTGCCTAAGCTTGGATTTGGTGAGTACATTGTAAATACCACAGGTCATGCTGTTGCTGTTGTCAATGGTAAGATCATCGATACGTTTGACAATCCAGCAGGTAAGCGAGTCGTTGCTGTATTCAAGAAAATTGATAGTGAGTTTGGTATTTAAGCTAAACTTGTGCTATACTCTAAGCATCAAAACATCTGATCACTGAAAGGAACTAACATGGAAACACTTACACGCTCTGAACGTATCGACTTGCGTAAACAACTTTTGTTTCTTGCTCAGAATTATTTCAATGATAAAGAGGTCGTTACTACTTGTGGTATTTGCCTTGCGTTGACAAAGCAAACCAACACAGATGATGATTGTGAAAATTGCTATTATGTTAAAATGGACATGCTCTTGAGTGAAATCTTTGGTAATTCAGATAGTCTAGGTGATTACACAAATTCTCATCAAGCATGGGAAGGTCGTGCTTATATGTGCCTATTCCTTGCAGAGTATTTGCAAGATACAATTGAACATGTAAAATGCTCTGAGATTCTTGAGATGGTTAAAGATCGTTTGCCTATTCATGTTAAATATTACGGTGATGAAGGTTATGTTTCACCTTACATTTGTGACAATGTAAAAGAAGTTGCTCGTAGTTTTGGTATCGGAATCAGTTCAGCGATTAATGCAGCAGCTGAAATTTGTGATAAAATCCATAAATTGCTTGAAGGTGAATTTTCATTGCAATCTTGGGTTATTGCAAAAGGTTATGCAACAACGATTGAAATCTATGAAAATATGGAAAAATTGCAACAAACGCGATTGAATTTTATCGATGATTTGATCAAGTTTTACAAACAAAAAGGAGATTAACATGACAAAACCAACTATCGCTGAAATCTTGCATATTGCTGCAGATAAGTATCTGGCAAGTAAACAATCTGAAGTTGCCTCTTGGGGTAATGGTTGCAAACAGAAATTCTCATGTTGTGCAGTAAGTGAAGCTGTTTATAATTTGCATAAACATTTCAAAATTGATTCTGGTTATAATTGCCTTGAAGTACTTGACCGTATTTATGAAGGTTTGAGAGCTATGGGTTGTCCTACGAATTCATTTGAGGCATTCAATGATCGCAATGAATTTAGTCCAGAAAATCAACAAGCCCGTTACGCATGGTTAAAATTTGCTGCTATGATGGCAGAAGAACAAGGAGTATGATTATGAAAATCTTCACAAAAAAGTACTGGCAGATCAAAAACGCAAACCGTAAAATGTTTATGTTCAAATATGCGTACAACACCAAAAGTAAAGTACAATGCATCTTTGCACCATTCGTGATTGCAATCGTACTATTCATGCTACTGCCAGTTGCTGTAATGAAACTTGTAGTTGAATGCATGGAGAAAGCATTTGATACAGCTTTTCCTATCATTCGCGAAGCGATTGGTATGGATATGCAAGTTAACCCTGAGTGGTATGAGCTATCACAACAGGATAAGATTAATCGTTGGAAAACTTGGGAGTAAATCATGAAAGTAAAAACCGTACAATCAAAAGCTGTATTTTCACCAGTAACTATTCAAATTACTTTTGAACTGCAGAAGAATTGAAAATGTTTGTAAATACCGTAGGATATAACGAAAGTATTCCTCAGATGGTTACTAAATGGTCTGATAATAGGGAGTCAGATCATAAACTCTGCAGTGATATGCTTACTAATTTACATGGTGAAGCAGAACAGCATTGGCGAATTCACTCAAATGACAAAGAAAGCTAAGAAGCTGCAGCTTAAACGCAGAAATCATCTTGTAGCGATTGTGATGCGTAAAGCTGTACAAAAGCATAAAGATCGTAAACGTGAAATGAAAAATAAAGGATATGATGATGCAGAATAAAAATCTAATTGTTTTCCTGATTGCACTATCTGCAGTCAATCTCGGGATTAATATCTTTACTCTTAACATTGGTGGAATCTGTGGATGGCTGTGTGCTCTTATTGCACAGATGGAACTTTTGATGCTTTATAAGGATTGAATATGCAGCATTTAAAGCACATGAAGGGTGATCTACTGCAATTAGCTCGTGAAGGGCATTTTAACGTCATTGTACAGGGTTGTAATTGCTTTTGTACTATGGGTAGTGGTATCGCAAAGCAGATTAAAGAAGGGTATCCAGAGGCTTATGCTGCAGATTGTAAAACTGTAAAGGGTGATAAGTCTAAGCTTGGTACTTATACTGTAGCGCACGTTGAACAATTTGATATCATCAATGCTTATACACAATATGATTACAATCGCTATGGTCAACCAAAAGCTGATCACTTTGAGTATGATCATTTTGCACTAATCTTGCTAAAGCTTGCAGAAAAGTACAAAGGTTGTCATTTTGGTTTTCCTTGTATTGGTATGGGTTTAGCTGGTGGTGATGTTGTAGAAATTTTATTCTTGCTGGAGACATTTGCTGATATTGTGCAGTATAATGGAGGCTCTGTAACAATGGTTGAGTACCAAAAGGAGAATTGATATGATCAATAATATTACAAGAAATTCAGCTGATGGTAAGTTTTTCTATCAAATGCAAAAAGATGAACTTGAAGCTGTACTAGAAGCTATCAATAAGTTACTCAAATCATACAATGCAAATAGTGCTAGTACTGGTGCATCTGAACGTGAACGTAATGCAGAGTTGTGGCAAGCGTATCAAAATGTAAATTTCAATCTGAATAAGTTTTGATATGAACATCCGTAAGCAGCGTAAGCGTAAGCTGAAGTTTGTACCTCGGTTAATTAACTATGAGGATACTCTTGATGGGTTACCTCGTAAGAATGCTCTGTATTATTGTGCATGGTGCTGCAAACAATGCTACTTTGAATGGGGACGCTATTGGGAAATGAAGCATCTGGTTACGTTGGTTATAAGATCGGTAAACGAAATTCAAAAGGAGTTAATCATGCAAGTCCAAGTAAATGAAAATATTCAAAAACCCGTATTCAAGCCTGTTACAGTAGCTTTGAATTTTGACAACAAAGAAGATTATGAGATGTTCTTTCAAATTATGGGATATAATGAATCCATCCCACACTTGATTGCACAACGCTATGCAGGTGCAGAGGAATATCAGGTTATGAAAGATCATTGTGCTAGTCTACTTACACAAGTTCATGCTGCAATGTGTGAATATCGTATGAATTATTAAGGAGAAAACAATGGGAAGTGGTGATCGTTTTACATTTGGTAGCTCTAATGGTTTTGGTCTTGGGTTTTACTACACAAAGTTTCCATTTGAGCATACTGTCAGTTTCAACCTATTGTTCTGGTACGTAAGTGTTGGTATTGGTAAGGCTTATGATGACAACTGATAATTTCAATCAAGCGATGGTAACACTCAGACTACTTGCCGGTGGTTTATACGGTGGTCAGTATGAACCAAAGTCAGATCGTGATGTTGATCTAGCTGATGCACTCATGAAAGTACACAAGGTCATGGAGGAACGATACACTAGTATTCGCCGTGGTCATTCTGTGAAGGTAGTAGCAGGATTCAATGTAGGTGCAAGAGGTATCGTAGAGTTTGTAGAACCATCTGGTGAAAAGATTTGGGTACTGCGGGATGGTGCATCTACACCAGTTTTCTATCATCCAGAAGAATTGAAAAAGATTGACCCTGCAGTTCACTCAAGTATTGTAGAACCTTTGAAAGCTATGCTATAATTCAATCATACTGAGATAGCTTAATGATAGAGCGGTGGGCACACAGGTAACGACGACTACCCATAAGTTCAGGTTCAACTCCTGATCTCAGTACCTTTAACTTCAGGAGAATTTCATGGGTCAAGTTTTTATTGTAATGGCTGAAACTACCTATAGTGGTAATGAGCATTCTGTGTGGGATGTTGAACGAGTGTTTACCAGTATGGAATCCGCAATCAAGTACATCGGATATCGCAAAACCCACGGTGCTCGTGATATTGAATTCCAAATTGACACACAAGAGGTCTACGCTTAAGGAGTAAAGCATGAAATACTATATAATCTTTTTACAATCTGGTACAGTAGTTGATATCTGTTCGTATGATTGCATGAACTATCGTGATTCACAGTACATGAAGTATATTGATGGTGGTCAAAATATCATCAATGGTTGTGCATGGGATGAAGTTCAATTCTTGGATATCATAGTATAATCTTGAAAGGTAGTTATGTTTATTAAAATTCACATTAAAAATTCAGAAGGTAAATTAGTACCCATCATGGTTAATGCTGATATGATTTGTACAGTTGAACCATTGGTCAGTGGTGGAACGTATCTTGTTTTTCATGACCAGCGTACTTTAACTGTAGTAGAAGATTTCAATAAAATTGTAACAATGCTACGTATACAAGGTCTTTTTGTTGTATAATTCAAATCTTCAACAAATGAAAGGCAAGCATGTCTCAAGCACTCTCACTCTACAAACAAGAATGTGATATCATGGATCGTTTTGACTTTGAAAAAGTAGCGGTTCTTATGAATACTATGGGTTGGAAATATGCAAGTTTGAAAAATGAACCTATCGAAGTTCGTGATCTTGAACATACTGCAGAAAGCCTTATGAGTGCAGTCCAGCGTGATATCATGACTACATCAGATAAGTTTGTAGTTGCAAGCACCGGTGGTCTTGAGGTTGCTGCTTACTACTATCGTGGAGACTGGAAGATGGAATTGAAATTCATTCCTGTTCGTTGTATTGCTGTGGTATAATTCAAGCTCAACTACTGCAAGAAGTTTACAGAGTAAAATTCGTAAAGGAGATCACTATGAATAAATGCCAATACAACTCAGGTTCAAACTATGCTCGTGAAGGTCAGTGGATCATCGCCAAGTATCTCAACATGTGCTTTGTCACTGGTGTGGTACAAGAGTCTCGTGTGAAATATGGTGGTAAAGTACAGCATACGATCATTAGTGATAGCCCTGCCGTATTGCGTCAAAGTACAGATGTAACAGCGTATGAAATCCGTGAGATTGGTACTACATTCTTGATCGAAGAAAAAGATATTGAGCATTGTGAATTTACTGCAGAACTCATGGTATAATTGAGATATCAACAACACAAGGATTAAATCATGGCTCACGTATCAAAAGATGTTATCACCAAAGCTCGTGCTGCATTGAAAGTACTGAACAAACAGTATGGTGTAAAAGCTACATTGTCTGGTGAAAATACCAGCAGTTTGAAACTTACAATTGCACAAGGTAAGATTGATTTCATCGGTAACTATTGCGAAAATGTTCTGGCTAAACGTCAGATGCAGGATACTGATGGTATTGTCGATTGGGCACAACGTGAGATGTATATTCAAGTCAATCAATACTATCTTGATAGCTCTTTTTCAGGTATTGCATTGGAGTATCTGGAGAAAGCCAAAGAGATTATGTATGTTGATCATTGGGATAAATCAGATATCATGACTGACTATTTTCACTGCTCGTACTATGTCAATATTCATATCGGTCGCTGGAATAAGGGTTATGTGCGTATTGTATAAAAATATACCACCTTGGAGAAATCCTCGGTGGTTTTCTTTTTAGTTTTAAAAATCCGTTGGTATCTTCAATCTATCCAGTGCTTTAATTTTTGATCTAAAAATCCATTGTATGGTTGGGTTTGAATTTTGATTAAAAAACCCTTGGGGGTGTTACGATTCAAAGATGGTAATTGCAAAATATCAGCGGCGGGATTTCACATCGTGAAACGCGATTTCATAATGCGGAATTTCGAGTTATCCACAGGTTATTCACAGGATATCCACAGGGTGTGGACAACTTTGAGTTATGCACAGGTTATCCACAGGTTATCCCGGAGTTATTCACAATGTAAGTATTCTGTTTTCAAATTGTAACGGGAAACGAAAGTATTACTGTATAAAATCACAGGGTATCATATAGCATGGAAAAATGACAAAATCCTTACAGTTGCGTAAATACAACAAAATAAAGTTATGCACAGGTTATCCACAGGATGTTCACAATGTAATACCTTGGTTTTCAAATTGAATAAGAAACAAAAGTTTACAGTCTGTGGACAACTATAACTAGAGCTGTGGACAACTTTTTCTAAGGGTACACTATAGGCGAAGACGAAAACGGCTAAAACGGCCCTTTAAAGCGATTCTAAGCGCATGGCTTTTTATACAGTATTCATTTTCTTGGTGTAATACTGGCACGGAAAATGCTACGTGTGCGCGTGCATATAATTAGAGGATGCACTAGCCAAGAGAATCTAAATTTGAAAACCAAAGTTTACTTAGGGTTTGTCCCTATAAAATAATTTGCGAGTTGCGGAAAAACAACGGATTTCCCTATATAATTCATTCATGGCAGCGAAAAACGCATAAGACCTACAAACTGAAAACAAAGGTTTACATCATGAAAATCACACGCGAAAAAGCAGGTTTATATATCGTCACGGGTCACATCGATGGCGAGACGGTGCAATATACAATCGAGAAAATGGCGACTTGGTGGACAGTTGAGAAAATTTATGGCAATGGCCCGGAATTTGGCGGTTTGTATGGTACACTGAGCGAAGCGACTGATTCAATTATCGGTTATTCGGATTATTAAACTGGAGTTTATATTATGTCAGATAATAAAATCATCATTATTTTGAATGTATTTTTGTGGTTTATCGTTTTGCCGATTATCTCGCATTTTAATTGACTAAAATTATCTGATAATATCTTTATATAATATAAGGGTATTATCGGCCTAATTTTGGGCAAATCAACTGGACATTATCATGCAAAATAACCGTTTTCAAAATACTAAGTTTGTCACTTTGCAAAGCCTTGAAAATAACCCGCCTAAAATCGGAAATTGGGTTTTGATTGATGGCATGACCCGTGGGCAATATTTGGGCAAAACTCGCGCCGGTGTAATTGTCGTGCGTTATCAAAATGGTAAATTTGGCAGCAAAGCCGATGCAAAATCAAATCATTATTTGCGACAATTCGCCAAGGTGAACGGCGCGGCTTAACCCGATAATATAACCGGAAAATATTATGAAATTCAATCAAAATACACCGCGCAATAATCCCCGCCTTATTATCACGGTGAATGCAGATAATAGCGCCAGCGTAAAGGGTTGTTATATCGATAACCGCGAGAATGTCTCAAGCTTTACCCGTGGGTTTAATGATGAAAATCAAGCCGTGGATTATCTTAATAATATGCGAGACAATGGCGCGGAGTTTTCTATTCAGATTAATCGCGTAAATTGGAAAGGTTAATAAAATGTCTGCTTTCATTTGTTCAGATAAGCACTTTTCAATTATTGCCTATTATATCGAAGGATCAAACCCATCGATTAATCCGCAGGAATTAGCCGATAAATTGAAATCGATTAATATTCAATCGGTGAATTATCGATACAATGAGAAAACCAAAAAGACAAAATGTAAACTAACCCGGGATAATATCAATTATTCAACTAGCGATATTATCCGCCTAATTCAGTGCTGGAATTATCAATCTTGCGAAAAAGGCGATAATATGGATTATCTTATCATATCGGCTTTTCTTGATTCCTTTTTCACCAATGAAGAACGCGAAAATGCCCGGTTTGAATCTGACAAATGGAGCATTTAATTAAATAGTATTTTCTGATAATATCTTAGGCTTATATTCTCAGGATATTATCGGGATAATATTATCCAAAACAAATCAAGGTTAACCAAAAATGAAAACCAAGACACCAAAATCAGTTTCGAGCATTATCTATAACGGCCCCAGCTTAATCGATGGTAAACCAATTATTGTAGTGGCGATTGTATCAAGTGGAAATATTAAAACGGGAAACATGATTCAAACCCACATTATCCGCAGCGATATTAACCCCCTAGAAGCCAGCAAAACGGGCCAAGATTATTCGATCTGTGGTGACTGTATTCATAGGGGCACCGCATCGAATAACCCCGATAAAAAGACCGCAGAAGGCCGTACATGTTATGTAAATATCGGGCAGGGACCAAACCAAGTATTTAAAGCATATAAAGCAGGTAAATATCCAACGGCAAACCCTGAGCAAATCCAGGCCATAGGTTATGGCCGTATGGTAAGATTGGGCACCTACGGAGACCCAGCAGCCGCACCCTCTACAGTTTGGGACAACCTATTAAAAGATGCAGCAGGGTACACGGGTTACACACACCAACACAACGCAAAGCAAGCCCCCGATTATTCCCGCATGATGTATTCAGCCGACACCGCAGCACAAGCCCAACAAGCGCATTCTAAGGGTTACCGCACGTTTCGGGTTATTCCAGTACAAGATTATGCAACGCAGGGTAAAGCAAGCATTCTAGCCAATGAGATTCTATGCCCAGCATCCAAGGAAAACGACAAGGGCATAACGTGCAACAATTGTAAGCTTTGCACCGGCAGCACTACTAAGGGAAAATCAATCGCCATTGTAGCGCACGGCACAAGCCGCAACAAATACAAGGGGTAAAGCAATGATTGTCCTATTGTGCATTATCGGCGGGTATACTGCCTTATGGTTTATCGTGTTTATAGTATGCGGATTAGCGTACATAAAAACAAGGATTATAATCGGATAAAATAACGCAGGGTAAATAGAGGGTTAATCGCTGGGTTAATCCTCTATTTTATTGCGATGGTTTTATTAATAGGGTCTCATTGGTTACAGTCAGGCAGTTACAGTGCAAATCCTAAACTATGCACAAAACGCATAACGTTATAACCGCAAAAAAAATTCGCCTAAGCCTCATCAAATATTATCTGAGTTTAAACACTGATAAAAACCCAAAATACAATCATTAGATGCATTCGCATGATGCAACGAAGGGTTAATGATATTTTAAAATCGTAGTGATAATAGGGTGTAGAGTATGGCAACCAGTCAAGCACCAAAGACTAACTGATGGTTTAAAACTCCAGATATCTCTCCCGTTACCTCCCAAGATAATCAACCCAAATTCAACCCTCAAAACATGCTTTCGAAGCTGTTATTTGCTATTTAACCCTGCATAAAGCTCGTTAAAACCATCATTAAAGCCTCTATTCTGCACTCAGCATAGTAAGTACAGGATATAACAAATATTGCCTTAAATCGCGTTTAAACCTTCTGATATTTACCCAAAGAAAAAACCCCAAGGCTGTTAAACCAAGGGGTGTAAAATTTTAATTTTTAGTTTTAGATTTCTTAGCTTCTGCTTTACTACGTTTATCTTGTAGATCGGCTCTAAGTTCTAATCTTCGTACAATCTCTTCAGCATCAAACCACATTTCTTTACCCATGATAACTTCTTCAAGCTCTTTATCGGTTAAGAAATCTTTGTATACGCTATGCATCAAAGTACGAACTTGTTTATCTACGAAACTGGCGTGTGAAATAACATCAGACTGTTTACCAAAAGCACCAAACGTAGCAGAGTGAACCATCATTGTAGCGTAAGGAGAAACACTGATACTTGGTGCAGCTAATGCAATGAGGGATGCAGCTGATGCTGCTACGCCTTCAATACTAGCATGAACATCTGCATCTGTATCTTGAATAGCGTTAATGATAGCAATTGCACCATCCAGTTGACCACCATAACTATTAATGTTAATCAAAATCAAATCACCTTCACCTAGTGAATCTACAGCTTGTAGCCATGAGCGATAATATTTAGCTTCCTTGATATTTTCATCTAGGTATACCTTAACGCAACGGTTTGTTTTTGTACTCTCAAAATAAGGTAAATGCTGCGCGGGACCACGAACCATCTCAACCTCGTCATCATCTTCGTCATTACGGGTACGTTTCATATCGAAGTTATTTTTTAGAGTTTTCATTGACAATTCCTTTATTTAGTTTTTCAGCATCGATTTCTTCTTCAAAAGCAATCACGAATTCTTTGGTTAGACCACTGCGTACTACATCTTCACGAGTAAAGTTAGTAAAACTGCAATCTGAAATATTGTATTTCTTACATACTTTTTCCAAGTAAGTTAGTCCGTCCATACCTTTCTTAACGTCAGTTTGTGGACCTGTGTTATCACCACAAAATACAATCTGAGAGTTTGTACCTACACGGGTAACTAACGCTTGTACTTCAGGCACATATAAGTTTTGACTTTCATCTACAATAATGATTGCATCATTCCAACTTCTACCTCGGATAGTCTCCAAGCTACAAATCTCAATAGTCTTATTCTTTACATGAATTTCTGTACTTGCTTTACCTAGATAGTCTTCAAAGTAGTCAAGCATTTGTTGATAAAAAGGAATAAGTTTCTCTTCTGCTGTACCGGGGAGAAAACCAATGCTTCTACCAGCTAACGGTTGGTATGCACGAATTAGTACTACTTTCTTAATGTCACCATAATGCAGTTTCTTTGCACTATTCCAGCAAGCTAGTAAAGTTTTACCTGTACCTGCACTACCTTTAGCTACTACAAGAGTATTGTACTTGAGAGCTTCAAGCAACTCTTCTTGCTTTGGATTCATAGCAAATAAAGGTGGAAATTGTACTCTTGCAAACTTCTCTTTTTGTACACGTTGAGATTGTACTTTTTGATTTCTTTTCATTAATATCCTTTCTATACTGCTTCAGGACTAAATACGATTAGGTATTATCTTTTGGTTTACGACCTCGTTTAACTTCTGTATTATTTTCGGTATTATCTTGTAGTTCAAGTACTGGTTTAGATTCTACTTTTACTTCAGGTTTTACCATACCAGTAATTAGCATAGAGCCAAAAGCTGTAGGGAAGTTTTCGTTAGATTCAAAGTCAAATCGCCATCCTTCGAGGATACTTTGTTGTACAGCTTGACAGAACTCATATAAGCTATAAGTTTCAATTTTCTTAATTTCCATAGTCACTCCTTGTTAAAGAAACAGCAACAATATCGTTGTGTTAACGCAATTGTACCATAGTCCATGATGCATGTCAACTAAAATATTTTCAGAAAGTTCTTGACAAATGCATAAAAGTGTGATACCCTAAAGATATCTAAGGTTATATACATAGGTTATACCATTAGTTATTATGTAGATTAAATCTATGTTGTAACTGAGATTAACCTATATTTGTAATCTATATATGTATATCTAATGTAATATCTGATGTTAACATTAAATGTACTAATAATTTAATTGATTGATTAATAAGATATTAAAATAATATAGGTTATACATAGGTAATAGCATAGATTGAAACTTATGTTGTTAACGTATGTTGAATCCTAAATAATAATCTATGTTAGCAAGTAGGAATTTATTTTGTTTTATGCTTCGCATCAGTCATGAAGCTCAAGGCGCTATGCCTGTCCTGCGGACGCTTTGTTGTACCTTCAACTGAAGCAGCTCGACTAAAACCTTCACCAATGCCCTTAAAACGTTCTACAAGGCTTTAATTTGTACTAGTCTAAGGGTGTGTAGCCTGAAGGTATGAAACGAGCGTATAGAGGCTTTAAATCAATCCTTAGTTTTGTGTACAGATAGCTCAAGTGCAAACCTCAAGAAAGTAAACATGAAAACTTTAAATATCAAAGAATTGATTGATTATGATATACTAGAAGGTTCTTTCTTTATTTTAAAGAATAACACTAGGTATCGTAAGATATTTCCTAACGAAGATGGTTACATTGTATTTTATAAAAATGCTAAAAGAATTAAACTTAAAGCTAATAAACTAGCAATTGAGTTGGTACAAAATATTGTTGTACAAAAAGATAAAGTTGCACTGCATAAGAATTTGGATGAAACAGATTACAGATATTGTAACTTAAAATTAATATCCAAGAAAACCTACAATTCAATCAAAGAAGCGCATCGAAATTTATCTGGATATTTAAAACTGCAGCCACACCCTAAAGATGTGTTCTGCTATGTGTTAAGCTGGAAAGAAGATTCCAAGGATAAGATGCTAGTTGTACAAGATATAGTAGTTGCAAAGAGGATGTACAACAAACTTCAACTGAAGTATGCCAAGATTCTGAGTAGGTATTGCGTATTTGACTGAAATGATTGATATTTCTCTTGAAATTAAGCAATTACTATGATATAATCAAGCATCTGTGTAAATTAAGTTTAATAACTTTTGTAAATTACACTATTAAGAGGTGTAACCCTGCAAAGGATTCACCATAACTTAACCCTGTACGGATACAATCTTTATGTGTTCGCCTATGTACCCTTTACACTCCTTTCAGTCATAGGTCATTCGACATAACCCGGAACAGTAACCGGGAACTATTTAAGGAGTGCATCTCATACTATGCAGTTTGCACTTATTGTACAAAATAAGATACAGAAAAGAAGAATAAATGAACTGCATTAGTTGTGGCGGCTATTTTAAGCAAAACGCCTTTAACAGATCAAATGAATGCGAAGATTGCCTAGATGCAAATTTCCTAGGTATTGACTCCGAGCTATCAGTTGATGTAGGATTGTTAAGAAATCCTTCTGGAAAGACAAGTCCTGTGTTTTATGAAGATAGGGATGATCCTGAAATGGATTGTAGAGATTCAATCTGAAACTATTGAGAGTTGTGATAACAACGAAAATAGCGCAAACTATTGACATGGGTTGAAACCTATGTTACAATAGATTTTATCGCTGGAATAGCTCATCTGGTAGAGCAACTGTTTTGTACTCAGTAGGTGGTGGGTTCAAGTCCTGCTTCCAGCACCAATTTAGCTTTGCTTAATTAGGTAAAGCACCAAGTTTACGGGCGAGATTGATAGGTGGTTTATCACTGCAAGATTGTCCACCAAATTTGGCCCTGTCGTCTAGTCGGTTTAGGACATATGCCTTTCACGCATAAAAGTCGGGTTCGAATCCCGATGGGGCTACCAAATATTTACTGCAGAAAATGTTGGGTTAATACCTCCCCTGCAGCTTTATAGACATGTATTCCGTAACTATGTCAAAAGTTCGGCTGCTCAATCGCCAACGGAAAGAGCATAAGGTTACAGTTGGATGAATTTATACAACAGCTAGGTTGGCCCACCGAAAAGACGATTATCCACCGTCCTGCTGATTGTTTATTTAGTGGAGTGTTTGGATGACATATGAAAAATAAGATAATCAAGACTTGTAAAATTCATGGTGAAACAGAATATAGACAAGAAGGTAATAGAAATAAAAACAGGTATAGATGTGTAAAGTGTGCATCTGAATCTGTTCAACGAAGAAGAGATAAACTTAAAATATTATCAATAAATCACATGGGTGGTTGTTGTTCTATTTGCGGATATAATAAATGTGTTAGTGCATTGGAATTTCATCACATTGATCCAAAAGAAAAAGATTTTGCTATATCTGGAAAAGGTTTGACAAGAAGTTTTGATAAATTAAAAATAGAATTAAGTAAGTGTATTTGTGTATGTGCTAATTGTCATAGAGAAATACATGAAGAATTAAGAAATATTCCATTGTAGCTCAGTCGGTAGAGCAAGCGCCTGTTAAGTGCTGGGTCGGAGGTTCAAGCCCTTCCAATGGAGCCATTATCGTTACCCTTAGAGGTCTTAATTTAGGTTATTCCAGCCTACCGTAGCTCTGTTCGGTTATACAGTAGAAAGTGCATGTGAGATTTACTTGGAACGTAATTATTGAAGCTTAAGTTGCACACGACAAACGGACTTCGGGTTGTCAATTATTTTTAGAAGTATGGTCGAGTGGCTTATGGCAATGGTTTGCTAAACCATCGGTGGCGAAAGCTGCCCACAGGTTCGAATCCTGTTACTTCTGCCAATAAATTATGTTGAAGATCAGGACCGGGAAGTCCGTGGCATCCTGAATAAGTGTGCCTAGTTTAAGTACCTCAAAACACCAATATAATTTTATAAAGAATCTCCGTAATTAGGCTAGTTTGGTTAAGTCACTCGGTTTGGGGCCGAGATATCGAATGTTCGAATCATTCATTACGGACCATAATTTATTGCGGGTAAGGCGGTCACTACACCAGTCTCATAAGCTCGGTGCATCACTGGTTCGAATCCAGTACCCGCTACCATTAAATCGTAGCTATTCGTAAATAGTAAAATAGTAAATCAACATTGGGTATCGAGCAGCATTGGTGACTGCAGCGGACTGTAAATCCGTCACTCTTAAGAGTAAACTTGGTTCGATTCCAAGGGTGCCCACCAAATTAACAAATAAGAGGTCAATAAATGGCGTTTTTACAATCATCTGGAGCGATAAGCTTGTCACAAGTGCAAGCTGTGATGGGTGGTGCAAACCCTATTTCACTCAGCGAATATTATAGAGGTGGCGCTTATGTGCCAGCTACTAAAAGTGTAAGTACTACTGTATATGAACCAACAAGTGGTTACTACTACACAAGTACAGGTGGATTGTGGTCTGGTAATCCTAATACTTTTTGGTGGTTAGATGGTGCCTCATCAGTTTCGTACCCACCTGTTGGATATGATCCTGCAACAGCAGGGATTCGATGGTCTGGTACATATATATCATATAATGCAGGAAATAGATATACCACAAGTTATACTTCTGGAGGTTACACATATGAGAAGGGTTCACTTCAGTATGCATATAATGCTGCAGATGGAATGTATGGTCCATATCATATTTATGAGTTCTTCTCAATTAGAAGATGGTATGTTTCTACATCAACAGTATCTATAAACACAGGCGTACCTTCAAGTGGTACAATTTCATTATCTAATTTATATGGAGCGGAAAAACCATGAACGTAACTTTTTCTATTGCAAAAACATTGGTATGGCCCGAAAAAAATGCTATGCAAAATGTAGTAGGTGTTGTTTATTGGGAATGCACTTTTGAAAGAAATGGTGCAACCTCTAAATCAGGTGGTGAAACACTTTTAGATGTACCAACTGATACTTTTATCCCTTTTGATCAACTTACAGAGCAGCAAATAGTTGAGTGGGTTATTGCAAAAGAAGGTGGTGTTAATTTTATTAATATGCTTAAAGAAATTAACGAACCATATCTAGCTTATGCAGAAAGTCAATTGGGTTTAGTAGAAGTAAAACCTTCATTTCTAACACCTGCAGTTGTACAAATTTTCCCAACAAAATCAACTGGTAAGATTACAGTTGCTGATCCTACTATGGTTATCTAAGGAGTAAATATGTCAGCACCAATCGTTAATGTAGGTTTAGTATCGAATATTTTTGTTAGACAAATGCATTTTGAACTAACTGGAGATACTGAACTTGGTCATAAGCACAACTTTGATCATATTACACTACTTGCTAAAGGTAAGTTGAAAGTTAAAGTAAATGATCAAGAAACAGAATATACTGCACCAACAATGATTTATATTCGTGCAGAGTTGAATCATGAATTAACCGCCATGAGTGATAACACCGTAGCTTATTGTGTTCATGGTTTACGAGATATGAATAAATCAGATGATATCATTGATCCGTTAAGTATTCCAGCTGGTTCAGAATTACGCTCATTGATTGGTCAAATCGTAGCCAATTGATATGCTAAAAAAAGTAATTAATATCAAAGAATACTTTTCTAAATTGCAAGTTCCAGATGATTGGTCAGATGTTGAATCATTTATGCAATGGTACATGGATAGTAGGATGCCAATCTTACCGCCTTGGAATGCACAAGTGATTGCCTCCGATGATGCTACAGCAATTACGTTATTTAGAAAAGGAAAATATCAGGTTGAACTTTATTTAATTCATCCTGATATTGCAGTACCACAGCATTCACATCCCGGTATGGAATCGGTAATTGTTTATTTAGGTGGTGGTGAACAAGGCTATCGTGATGAATTTGGTATCTCTACTAAATGGGGTGAAATTACTCCAGTCTTGTACAGTGGTGATATTCATGGTGGTCGAGAACTAGGTATATCACCGAAAGGTTATGCTATGTTGACTTTTGAAAAATGGCCTGATGATATTGAACCAACGTCTGCTGCTATCCTTTGGTGTGGTAATACAGCTGGTCCAAAGCAAGATAAATTAATTTCAAGTAAGTATCCTAACGCTGTACAACTTCCGGGTTTTGCTGATATTACAATCCCTGAAGCAAAAAGTGTTATATAAAGAACCGTTCGGGAGGTAACTTCGGTTACTACGGGAAGTGGCAGGGGATGCGACCTACGCCATAAGTTAAAACGCATATCTTTATCTTTTAAAGATATAAAGCATATCTAACATTAAAGAACCTACCTTGGGTCCGAAGTCACCTCGGTTTTAGGCGTCCCTCGAATCTGTTGCGAGGTAACATGGAGCGTAGAAGCTCTAGGTAAGTATTGCCAAGTACTTATGCAAAGGACACAGCGTATTCATCTGCGGTAGATACGAAAAGACTACCCCGCAATCGTAAGCGGGACTAATTTATAAGGAAATATTATGACCTTCAAAAAAGGACAAAGTGGTAATCCAAATGGTCGCCCAAAGAAAGAAAGTATCTTTGATAAACCAACCAACCGTGAGCTAAAAGAACGTGAACTCGTTATGCTTTTACGCAAGATTAAGCCTCACGTAGCTGAAGCGATTATGCAAGCTGCTAATATCATGAAGAATGATGAAGCTAGTCACCAAAACCAACTTAAAGCTGCAACCATTCTTCTAGATAACTATCGCAGATTAACTTTAGATATGTACGATGGTGAAGAGCAAGCTGAAGAAGAAGGTACAGAAGTACAACAACAAAACGCTCCTATTTTCAGTCTGAAGGTAGTAGGCGAAGAGTAATAGGGATATTATGGCAGAACAAATTACGATAGCACCAGCATCTAAAAAACAAGAGATGTTTTTAAACAGTGATGCAACCATTACATTAGCTGGTGGTGCTGCTGGTTCTGGTAAAACATATACATCTTTATTGATTGCTCTAAAATTCATGCAGCATCCTAGAGCTACAGGTGTTATCTTTCGTAGAACATCTAAGATGCTTACCGCACCGGGTTCAATCTGGCATGAAGCTGTAAGTTTATACACTGCGCTTTATCCGAATTTAAGAATCAGATCAAGAGAACTTGAATTGGTGTTCCCAAATGGAGCATTGCTAAAGTTCAGTCACATGCAACACGCTACTAACATGTACGATCACAAAGGTGGTCAGTATTCGTTAGTAATTTTCGATGAAGCAACAGACTTTGAAGAAGATATGGTTGTTTATTTGTTATCTCGTATGCGTAATGCCTATGTTGATTACAAACCTCAACTCTTTATGATGACCAACCCTGATTATAACTCGTTTTTACGGTTATGGATTGAAGACTATTATCTTGATCCGCAAACAGGTATTCCTCTTCCTGAAAAGACTGGTCATAAGCGTTATTTCTTCCGTCAAGGCAACACAATGCTTTGGTACAACAGTTTAGCTGAAGCTGAAGCTGTACATGGTAAGGGTGATGAATCTGGTATCAGTTCCTTTACTTTTATTGGTGCTACTTGTCGAGATAACCCACCGCTACTTAAAGCACAGCCTGATTATATCAGTCGATTAATGTCCTTACCTCGTGTAGAAAAGGAACGACTGTTGGATGGATCGTGGTTTGCTCGTCAAGAATCTGCAGGTTTATTCAAAAGAGAATGGACAGGTTTAGTTGATCACGCAAATGGTAGAGCTAGAAAAAGAATTAGAGCTTGGGACTTTGCGTTTAGTAAACCTTCAGAGCAATACCCAAATCCTGACTGGACTCGTGGCGTATTAATCTCAAAAGACCCGAATAATCTATACACAGTAGAAGATGTAGTTTCAATTCGAGATCGTGTACATGAAGTTGAAAAGCTAGTTTTTGAGACAGCTATTCACGATGGTAACGATGTGATTATTAGCATTCCGTTAGACCCTGCTGCTGCAGCGGGTGCATATGCAAAAGACTTGCAACGTAAGTTAGCTGAGATGGGTTTCAGTGTAAGACTGACCAAGCCTGTTAAATCTAAGATTACTCGTTTTGCTCCATTTTCAAGTATAGCACAAGCTGGTTTCGTTAATGTAGTCAAAGCCAATTGGAACAAAGATTTCTTTGATGAACTAGAAGTATTCGATGGTGATCCAAAGAAGAAAGACGATCAGGTTGACTGTTGTTCAGACGCAATGCTACTTTTGAATAAAGAAACGCAGTTACCAATTTTTTCACTACCAGATTTTACAGGTAGTAACCCATTTGATGGCAGTATCACTGGCGCTAATATTCCAACATTTAACAGTTCATTAGTTTCATAATTAAAGGAGCCTTTGATGGCACGTAAATCACAAAATACTTCAGTACAAAAAGCTGTAGATGACACACCAGATCGCTTCAAACTGAGTGAATCTGGATATCTTGGTTTAAATATCTTTAATGGTGTTTCCAATGATGAATTAAAAAAGGAATTGAACTTTCCAAATAGTATCAATACCTACAAACAAATGTCTTATCATAGCACGATCAACTCTGCTTTGACATTGTATGATAATTTGATCAGTAAAGCCAGTTGGTCGTTCAAGCCAATCAAAGATGCATCTGAACAGGAATTAAACCAAGCTAAGATCATTAATGAAATGATGCAAGACTTATCAGATCAAACTTGGTCTGAGTTTATCTCTGAAGCATTGACTGCTAATATGTATGGTTTCTCTGTGCATGAAAAAGTATATCGTAGACGATTAAAAGCTAACGGTTCCAAGCACAATGATGGTGTAATTGGTTGGAAAAAATTACCGATTCGTAATCAAGAAACTATCGAGAAATTTATCTTCAGCGAAGACGGTAACGATCTACTCGGTGTAAAGCAAAACCTCTCTGCTATTTCTGATGTTTACAACCGATACTCTAGTCGCTCAAATAATGAAGTAGTTCTACCTCGTAGCAAAGTAATGCTGTTTAGAGCAGGTAAGCACAAGGGTGATCCATTCGGTAAATCAATGCTTCGTGATGCATACCTAGCATGGCGATTCCTAAGCGTAATCGAAGAGATTGAAGCTAACGGTGTAGCTAAAGATTTAGCTGGTTTACCTGTACTAAAGCTTCCACCTCAGTATCTTTCTGCTGATGCCTCTCCAGAACAAAAAGCAATTCGCGCTTACTATGAAAATGTAATGCGTAACTTGCAGCTAAATCAGCAATCTGCTTTGATTTTACCTCAAGCCCATGATCCTGATACTCGTACTCCTTTGTTTGAGTTAGAACTTCTATCTCTCAACGGTAGTAAGGCAATGGATACCACTAAGATTAAAGAATACTATAAAAACCTAATCTTAACATCCTTATTTGCTGATATCTTAGTTCTTGGTCAATCCGGTGGTGGTTCAAACGCTCTAGGTCAAGTTAAGAACTCATTATCTGCTACTGCTGCTGAAGCAATGTTAATGAAGATTCGTGATGTTATCAACAATGATCTAATCAAACAAACTTACGAATTAAATGGTTGGGATACTTCTCGCATGGGTCAAATGGACTTTGATAATCTAGAAACAGAAGACCTAGAATCATTCTCTAAAGCTGTCCAGCGTTTTGCAAGCACTTCAGTTATTGAAGTTGATCGTGCAGTACTTAATAGAGTCCGTGAGTCAATTGGTGTTGATGCACTACCTGATGATATGGAACCTGATCAAAATCTGCTACCTGAGAAAACCTCTCGCAGTGGTGATGGATTTAAAACCGCAGGTGAAGGAACTTCAAATTCTCCTTCAGGTACTGACTCAAGTTCTAATAACTTAGACAATGCTGCCTAAACCTCAGATTGCAACTCTTTATTGGTTACATTTGGAAAGTCACAACGATGCATTCTTAGATGGATACATTGGGGTGACTACCCGTTCGATTGATGTGAGATTTAAAGAGCATTGTAGTAGATTTAACAATTCATACAATTTGTACAATCCCTTACACCAAGCTTTCAGTAAATATGGTATTGAAAATATCCTTAAAACTAGACTTTGTGTTTGTGATATAAAAGAAGCGTATGAATTGGAACGAGTATTTCGACCATTTGAATACACTGGTTGGAATACAGTACAGGGTGGTAAAGTATCACCTATTGCATTAGAAATTATACGTAGGAAAAGAAATGCCTTACTCTAAATCAAACCCTCCGCAATGGGCATCTAAAAAGAGCGATTCTGTCCAAGAAGTAGCTATTCGAGTTTTCAATCAGACACTCAAAGATACAGGTTCTGAAGAAAAAGCTAGAATCGCATCTCTTGCTGCCATGAAAAACGCAGAAGAAGCAAATAAGAAAAATAAGGTCAAGAAGTCTGTAGAAGATATTCTTAAATCTAAATACTTATGAGTAAATGTTACTTGAATTAGTCTTAATTCTATGATATAATAGTTTACAAATACCCCCGGCTAAATGCTCGGGGTTATTGTTGTTTTAAAGGAGAGAGAATATGCAGTGGTCTGCAGATAATACAATACCTTCGATTCAGGATAAATCCTTAAAGTTAAGGGAATTATTTGCAAAAGTTGCCAATGCTTCTCTAGAAAAAGGTCTATCAAAAGAAGAGGCAATCTTTGCTGGAACTAATGCTGTAAAAATAGAAGAACGTAAAAATCAACCAGCAAAAGTCAAAGCTCCTAAGACTCCTTCACACGTAGAATCCCTCAGAAGTTATACCAATCCGTTTGAAGTCGTGACTAAGGCACAAGAGGGTCAAATCGAAGTTCCTACCGTTAAAGCTGCAGAATTTGATGCAGAAGGTCACCTTGTGATCTTAATGTCTGATGGTAGACGAGTTGTTACAAAAGGTAAAGCTGTCGAGCAGCATATCGATCAAAGAATTGGTGTTTCTGTCAATCCTGTATTCGATCATGTTCAGATGAATACTACTGCAAATTATACTGCAGAAGATCATGTACCGGGGATGCTTACTTGGAATGAATTTGAAGATTGTTTAGATATCGTTCAAAATGATGGTTCCATTCTACAAGTTGGTCTAGAAAATTATGTACAGGTGATTAACCATACAGGTGCTACACTTCAAAACGGTGCTGTTGTTAAATTCTCAGGTGTAGCTTTTGAAGAGATTCCAGAAGTAAACCCAATGATTGCTGATGGTTCAGTAGAACCTTTATATATTGTAGGTGTGCTCACAAATACTTTAATTCCGGGTCAAATTGGTAGAGCAACAATCCTAGGTAAAGTTCGCGCAATTAATACAACTGGTTCAGATGTAGGTGAAACATGGGTTCGTGGTGATCTACTTTGGGCGCACCCTTCACAACCGGGAAAACTAACCAAGTTTAGACCAACTGCTCCAAACGTTTCTGTTTCAATTGCTGCTGTACTTAAAGTAGGTATAACAAATGGTGTGTTACTTGTAAGACCTACAATTTTTCCTCGCCTATTCTATGGTACTTTCTCAAGTGCATTAACTCAAACTGCAACTGCAATTAATACACCCAAAGCTGTAACTTTTGAAACTACGGATATTAGTAGTGGAGTAAGAATGGTTAATTCCAGTAGGGTAACAACTGATAGTGCAGGTTTATATTCGTTTGATTTTAGACTTCAATTGACTTCTAGTAACTCAGCGCAAAAGAACATGTATATTTGGGCCAGAAAAAATGGAACAGATATTACCAGAAGTTCATCTAAAGTAACATTAGTTGGTAACGGTGTTGAATTAGTTCCCTCTTGGAGTTTCACTGTAAGTATGCAACCGGGAGATTACTTTGAGTTGATGTATGCAGTAAATGATACAGCTATTTTGATTAATGCTCCAGCTTCAACAACATTTTGCCCAGCTACTCCATCTGCTACCATTCGTGTTAGTCAGATTAACTTATAATAGGAATAAAAATGCAACCAGCACATATTGATCTGGAAGTTTATAAAGGTTCAACCTTTGTTAAGACGATCCAATGGAAAACAGGTGAACCAGCTACTGCAGTTAATCTTACTGGTTGTACTGCTAGAATGCAGATTAGAAAATCTGTAAACGATACTACTGTTTTAGATACATTAACTACAGAAAATTCAAAGTTACAAATTCACGAACCTTTAAATGGTAAATTTAAAATTGTAATTGCAGCGAATATCTCGACACAATATACTTTTACAAGTGCAGTATATGACCTTGAAATCGTATTTGCAGAAGGAACCGTTGTTCGTGTTATTGAAGGTTGTCTAACCGCTGTACCAGAGGTAACCCGATGACAACTGAAATTATTGTAGAAACAGTTTTTGATACAATAATCGTAGATGATTCTCAGGATACTATCCTAGTTGAAACTCCGGGTTTAACTACGGTTATCACATCGGCAGAACAAGGTCCACCCGGACCAGCTGGTATTCAGAATATCAGTCAAGCTTCAGATGTAGATATTTCAAATAGAGTAGATGGTTCTCTTTTAATCTATTCTACTCAAAATCAAAAATGGGTTGCAACTACCCTACTCGAAAACCAGAGCGTTGAATCTGGACACTATTAATTAAGGAAAAATTATGGCTTCAATCGTAAGAATTAAACGTTCAGAAGTATCTGGTAATCCCACAACGCTTGGTCAAGGTGAATTAGCCTATTCTGCGTTAGCTGACAACGGTGTGAACGGTGGTGATCGCTTATACATTGGTATGGGTACAGAAACTAACGGTAACGCAGTTAATCACGTTGTGATCGGTGGTAAGTTCTTCACCGATGCAATCACCGCTGCTACTTCTGCAAATACCGCTTCGACTATTGTAAAGCGCGATGCATCTGGTAATTTCTCTGCTGGTACAATCACAGCTGATCTAACAGGTAACGCTGGTACAGCTACTAAATGGCAAACAGGTCGTAACCTAGCTTTAACCGGTGATGCAACAGCTACGCTAACTGCAGTAGATGGTTCAGCAAACGTTTCAGCTGCTTTGACTCTCGCTACTGTAAATGCAAACGTAGGTACATTTGGTTCAGCTACAACAATTCCTGTTATCACGACAAACGGTAAAGGTTTAATCACTGGTGTATCAGTTGCATCTGTTGCTTCCAATCTAAACGTAGCTGGTGATACGGGTACAGATGCAGTATCTTTACTATCTGATACTCTAACCTTTACAGGTGGTACAGGTCTAACTTCCAGCGTAACAAACAATGTTGTAACCTTTGATATTGACTCTACCGTTGTTACTTTAACCGGTAACCAAACACTAACCGGTAAATCAATCAGTGGTTCAAGCAACACAATTACCAATATTCCTAATTCTGCTCTAACCAACAGTTCAGTAACTATTGGTAGCACAAGTGTAGCACTAGGTGGTACAGCTTCTTCACTAGCTGGTCTAACTGAGCTTACCGTAGATAACATTAACGTTAATGGTAACACAATTTCATCTAATGATGCAAATGGTGATATCATCATTAGTCCTAACGGTACTGGTGCTGTAGACGTTGCTAACTCTCGTATTACCGGTGTATCTACTCCTGTTAACGATAATGACGCTGCCAACAAACTATACGTTGATACTGTAGCTGCTGAAGGCTTGCACGTTCAAGAAGGTGTTGACGCTGCTACTACAGATACTCTTGCTGTTCTTTCTGGTGGTACTGTAACATATAATAACGGTACAGCTGGTGTTGGTGCTACTCTAACAACTACAGGTTCTTTCAATACTATTGACGGTGTTAACTTGGTCACCATCGGTTATGGTATCGCTCGTATTCTAGTTAAAGATGAAGTAAACAAAGCCAATAACGGTATTTATGTTTTAACAAGTGCTACTGTTCTTACTCGTGATGCAGCATTCGATTCAGATGCTGATGTTCAAGGTGGTGACTTCGTATTCGTTGTTGAAGGTACAATTAACGCTAGTACTGGTTGGGTACAAACAAACACTGTAAACATCATTGGTACAGATAACATTGTATGGCAACAGTTCTCCGGTGCAGGTACTTATAACGCAGACGGTGGCCTGACACTTGTTGGTAATACATTCGCTGTAGGTCAAGGTCTTGGTATTACTGTTAATACCAACGATGTATCTCTTGCTACTAGTGTAGCTGGTAACGGTCTAACATATACTTCTGGTGTTCTTGCTGTAGGTGGTACAGCTAACCGAATCGATGTTTCTGCTGACGCAATTGATATTGCTTCTACCTATGTTGGTCAGACAAGTATTACTACACTGGGTACTATTACTACAGGTACTTGGAGCGGTACAACTATTGCTGTAACTAAGGGTGGTACTGGCTTGACAACTGCCACTTCTCGTGGTATTATCTATGGTAATAACGGTTCTACAATGGGTGTTACTGCAGCTTCTACTATCGATGGTAGTTTCCTTCGTGAAGACGCAACAGGTAATCCATACTGGTCAAATTCTATTGACGGTGGAACATACTAAATAATATGGGCGGTTTTTACCGCCCTTTTTCTTTCCCTTTGTTAAGGAACCTAAATGGCGAATAAAGTTCAACTTAAAAAGTCATCCGTAGCTGCAAGAGTACCACTTACAACCGATGTTGATTATGGTGAGTTAGCGTTAAACTATGCTGATGGTAAATTATACTATAAAAAATCAGATGGTACAACGATTGATTATTTTCCTTCGGTTGGTTATGTACCTTTACTATCTGGTAGTTATGCTAATCCTACTTGGATTACTTCTTTGGATTCATCTAAGTTAACCGGTACGATTGATAACGCTCGTTTAAATGGTGGTACTTATAGTATTAATATCACAGGTAATGCTGGTTCTGCAAGTGCTGTAGCTTGGACCGGTGTTACAGGTAAGCCAACTACTCTGAGTGGTTATGGTATTACTGATGCGTATAGTTCTAGTAATCCCGCTGGTTATATTACGAGTTCTTTCAGTGGATTTATGTTGCGTTCAACTTCGCCACAGACTAATCCAAATACTGTTTTTACAAGTAGCGCATATCGTTTTGATCCAAGTGCAAACAATCCAACGAACGAGCATTATGCCATAGTTACATACGGTAATGAAGGTAATGTTACTGGACAACTTGCTACGCACTTTCAATCTGGTCAAACCTTTGTTCGTGCATTTAATGCCAGCTGGTCTGCATGGCGTACTTTACTTGATTCTAGTAACTATACTTCATATGCTCAACCAACATTGGTATCCGGTACTAACATTAAAACGGTCAACGGTAACTCATTACTTGGTTCTGGTAACATTACAGTATCTGCAACTAATGCAGATTATGCAACTACTTCTGGTTCTGTTTCTGGTTTAACTTTAACAAGCAGCGCAAATGGTATTAATCCTGATAACGTTACACAAAATCAAATTGGTTACAACACAAGTGTAAGTTTATTTGGTCAGACTGACGGTGGTTTATATTCGTCTGCTTATAGTTCTAGTTGGGTTCATCAAATTTATGGTGATTTCCGCACTGGTCAAATTGCTGTACGTGGTAAGAATAGTGGTACATGGCAAGCTTGGCGAACTGTTTTAGATTCAGGTAATTACTCTAGTTATAGTAACTTCGGTGGTAACTCTGTTTATGCTGGTATTTACTATGATGGTAATGATACTGGTTATTATATTGATCCTACTTCAACAGGTACATCTTATCGTGGTCGTGGAGAGATTTTCTTAGGTCCAAATACCTCAAGTCAATATCTACGATTAGGTGGTAATGGTGGTGCAACAGATCACAGTACTGTTTCTACAAGTAACGGTAACTTACACATTGATGCAAAATCAGGTAACAATTTATATCTTGCTTGGTATAACGGCAGTGATGTGATGGTTGGCGGTGGTATACAATCAACTATTTATTATGATCGTGGTAACACTGGTTACTATTGTGATCCAAATAGTACGTCTTCATTAAGTTATGTATATGCAAACCGGATTATTCTTGATCGTAATTATGGTCATAGTATTTTTGGTACATACGCATCCACTAGATACCAAGGTGTCTGGTCAATGGGTCAGTCGTGGGCTTTACCGGATGATGGTACGACCACAGGTAATCTATATGGTCTAGCGTGGAGTCATCCTAATGCTGGTGGTACTGCAGGTAATCTAAATACACATGGTTTATTGGTATTAGAAAATGGTGGTTTCTTAGCTGCACTTTCTGGTAGTATTCGTTGTCGTGATGACATGCGTACACCAATTTACTATGACAGCAATAATACTGGTTATTATATGGATGCTAATAATACATCCAGAATGAACGCAATCAATGCTGATTCATTATATTCATATGGTAATGTCACTGCATACTCTGATGAAAATCTAAAGACAGATTGGGAAGATTTACCACAAGATTATATTGAACAACTTGCAAAAGTTAAATCAGGTAAATACACTCGTATTGACACCAAAGAAAGACAAGCTGGTGTAGGTGCTAGAAGTTTTAAGAATATTTTACCAGAAGTTGTTATTAAGAATGGTGATTACTTAGGTGTCAACTACGGTAACGCCGCTTTAGTCTCAGCTATTGAATTAGCTAAACGAGTAGTAGAACAAAATAATCGTATCGCTAGACTTGAAGAATTAATCAGCAAGTTAATCGACAATTAAAAACACAAATCATATTTTGGGAGAAAATAAATGATTTATACATGGAAAATCACTGGTTTAAAAACCAAAGATATCAACGCCAAACCTTCTGCAGTAGTTCAAACTTATTGGACTAAAACAGGTACAGACGAACAAGGTAATCAAGGTACATTCACTGGTGCTACACCTTTTACTGTAGACCCTACAGATGAATCTGGCCCTTTCATTCCTTTTGATCAATTGACTGAAGCTGATATTATTGCTTGGATTCAAACAGTAGTTGTTGGTGATTATGAACAGCATGTAAATGGTAAAATCGCTGAACAAATCGAACAGAAGATTTCACCTGTTACTGAAGCTAAACTACCTTGGTCTACAGACGATACACCAACAGGTCCAGCTTCAGCGCCAGCACCAGTTTGATGTTGACAGATTGTAACAATGGTGTTATAATTAGATTTTAAACCAACGAAAGGAAATATCATGGAAAAAATTACTGTAAGTCGTGACCTAATTGTACAGGTTCTAAACTATTTGGCTGAACAAAAGTTTAAAGATGTAGCCAATATCTTTCTACCTTTAGAACAAGAAGTAGTACCTCAGTTACAGATTAAGACTGAAAAAGTAGAAGATTGATACATGAAATGGCTGCTTTATGCAGCCTTTCTGTTTATTATACTTGATTTTCTATTAAAAATATGATATAATTGTGATTATATTATGCTCAATGGGAATATTATGGAAACAATTAATAAAGCTAAGAGTTTTGCTCCCACAGATGCAATGCGAAATAATGCTAGGAGAGGTTTAGCACTACGAGAGAAATGGAATCGTGGTGGACTAGATGCTTCACAAGCTAAAACTGAAGGTGTTGGTTCTGGTGTAGCTAGAGCTAGAGATATCATTAACGGTAATCTCAGTCTAGAAACAGTCAAGCGCATGTATGCATTCTTCAGTAGACATGAAAAGAATTACGCACCAAAGAAGAAAGAATCTGATGGTGGTCCAACCGCAGGTACAATCGCTTGGTTACTTTGGGGTGGCTCTGCTGGTTTAGCTTTTGCTAGACGAATACTAAAAGAAGAAAAGATTCTAAAGAGTTACATTAAAGATATTACAGATGAAGAAGTTAACTCAGAAGATCAGCTTCTCGGTGTAAAACTTCCAATTACAAAAGCAGTTGACGAAGAATTGAAACAAGCTACTTTTATTGTAATGGTTCCAGAAGAGGTTGATGCCCACGGTGACGTTACAAGTGAAGCAGAAGTTCGCAAAGCTTGTCATAACTTCAATAAGTATAGCATGAAAGCTAATCTATTTCATTTAGTTGAAACAGATACTTTTGAGTTTTGTGAAAGCTATTGCTGCCCTAGTGATTTTGTACTAGGTGATAAGTTTGTAAAAAAAGGTACTTGGTTAGCAACTATTCAATCCTTAGATGATGATCTTTGGGAATTAATCAAGTCGGGTGAAATTAATGGTTTGAGTATTGGTGCTTTAGCATCTGTCGAATCAATCGAAGAGGATGATGAATAATGGCAACACAACGAAAAGCTAAAAGAAAGCTGTCTGATATTAGTTTTGAAAAAGAAGGCGCTCACGTAGCACTTACTTCCAAAGCTCAAGGCGGTCCAGCTAATACGCATGATTATGCACTAGTTCTTAAATCAAATAAGTTCAGCGAAGAGTTTGTACAAAAGATGCAACAAGTTCGCGTAACTATGGAACTACCTGATTTTCTACGTAAGTTTTTCTCAGTATATTACGAAGATGCTGAAGTCTTAGCTCGTATGATGGGTTATGAAAAACCAGAAGTAACTGATGAAGTTAAAACTCAAGATTACGAAGATTACATTCAGTCTAAGTTAGAAGCTTTTGAGATTTTAAAATCTGCCAATGATGCAGAAAGTTTAGCTGAAGTTCTATCTGAACTAGATGAAACCGAATATCTAGCAATGCTCAATGATCAAGAACGAATTGAAAAAGCATTCGTTGCTATTGAGAAAGCTACAAAAGAATCTGCACCTGCTGCTTCTGCAGACGGTACTGATACCTCAACAAACGCTGGCGTTGAGAATATTGAAGGGGTGTCTACCTCTGTTAACAAAGAAGAATTGGAGAAATCTAAGATGGACGAAGATGTAAAAATCGAAACCGTTGAAAAAGCTCAGTTTGAACTTGTGCAAAAAGCTCTAGACGAGCAAAAGGTACAACTCGAAAAGGCTATGGAAACAATTGCTGCATTTGAAGCTGAGAAAAAAGAAGCTATCAATAAAGCAAAAACTGCACAAGTTAAAGCTATCGTTAAAGACGAAAGCAAAGTAGAAGCAATCGCTAAGGCTGCTCTATCATTAGAATCTGAAGATGATTTTACAGCATTCCTCGCTGCTATCGAAGCAATGATGACTACTGTTGAAACATCTGAGATGTTTGTAGAAAAAGGTGCTTCTACTCAAGAAGAAACCGTTATTCAAGAATCTGCTGTGGCAAAATTACTTAAAGCCAAGCAAGCAAAATAAG